>Ga0081455_10004604_pt1 | contig 15401 bp, 18 predicted proteins | sample TabmetS3T2R1_FD_70207 | JGI IMG/M metagenome (GOLD analysis project Ga0081455, IMG submission 70207) | Tabebuia heterophylla rhizosphere microbial communities from the University of Puerto Rico - S3T2R1 | ecosystem: Host-associated > Plants > Roots > Rhizosphere ... | reverse complement strand
GCGGCGGCCCACCAAGGTCGCCGCCATTGCGCTTGCCAACAAACTCGCGCGGATGGCCTGGGCCATGATGACCAAGGGCGCACGCTACAAAGAACCCGTCGCGCTGGCGGCGTAAACGAGATCACGCCGGCCACCCGGCGTGACGGGCTTCCAGGAGCATTTTGTCAGATTGTGAAAAGTTGTGCCGTCCGTGACACGCGCAGAATAATTCATTGGCAAATTAGTACGGTGCCAAGTTGTAGTCACAATCTTTGATGGAAATGTTGGCCCCGATCTCGGGGACGTTGGGGACGGGGTTGAGACCGGGGCCGCGCTCCCTGGGGACGAGAGCGGCCCCTATCTTACCTTGTGTCGCGTGTGGGTGATAGGCGCGGCAGAGCGTTGGCTGGATTGGCCAATAATGCATAGATTCGAAGTGGGGCAGCGCGTGTTGTTCGAGGGCCCGTTCGGAGACCCTGGGGCAAGTGGCTCGTACGAGATCACTCGCCGGGTGCCGATCGAGAATGACAACAAAATAGTCTATCGAATTAAGAGTCCTATTGAGGCATTCGAACGAGTCGCCGAAGAATATCAACTCAAGGCGGTGGGGTTCTAAAGTTAGGACCAGACAAAACGCGCCTGCTTGGCACAGGTTGATACCGACGATAAACGCGGTTGAGTTCGACCAGGGCTAACGACACCCCACGGCTAATCACCCGCCAGCCCATGCTTGCGCATTACGTCCAGCATTAACTCGTACTCCTCCCTGCGGCGATTCTTGCGCCATGCCAGCCACTCGAGAGGCTCCTTAGGCTCGCGCCCGTACTGATCGCAAAACGCCTCCACGTCGCTCTCAAACAGACAGACTGCCTCATAGTCTTTGGCGTCAACCTCGTCCATGAGTGCCATCGCCCTGGGATAGGTTTTCTCAAGCTCCCGCTTGAGCCATTGGGCCTCCAAATCAACCTCGTCGTCAGTCATCCATTTTTTCTCCGGTCTCGAAGTCTGACAGCCTGTCGGAGCAGCTTCCACCCGGGGGCAACCGCGCTGCGCCTAATCCACAGGGCCGGATAGAGAATGAACGGGGAAACCGCCTGCACGGGGGTATTAAAATCTTCCGCTTTGCAGCCATTGCCGTTATGTCCGTTGTGCACGCGAGCCAAATGGGGGACTGATCGTGATGCCGGATGGCTTCATGAACGTCCATCGCGCGGAGATCATTGTGCGGGCTGCTCGCTACCGTCTACCTGCCGTCTATCCGTGGCGTTTCTTCGCTGAACAAGGCGGTCTGCTATCCTACGGAAGTGAACAGGGCGATTTGTTTCGGCGTGCGGCGACCTATGTGGATCGCATCCTCAAGGGTGAGAAGCCGGTCGATCTGCCAGTGCAGGCGCCGACCGAGTATAGACTGGTCATCAACCTCAAAACCGCGAAGGCGCTCGGTCTCTCGGTGCCGCTGACGCTACTTGACCGCGCTGACAAGGTGATCGAATAAGCTTACAAAAAATGTCCGCTTATGACCCAAAGCGGACATCGATCTCGACGGATGTCAGGCGGACAAGGCGCTCGCGACGAAATTACCGGCAACCCTTGCGCCATCTAATTTCAACAACTGCGACGGAGATCTTACTTGCTAACGATATCCACGATTTTTCGGGTGGCTGGATCCACTAGTAGGATCTTGTCGTCCGCTACTTTGACAAACTTGAGGTCCTTTAACAGGCCGATCTGATCTTTGGCCCCGATAGGCATGATATTGAGCATGAGGGAATCGGGAATAGTGCTCCCAACGGAAAGTTCAGCATTCTTGGGGACCGTTTGTGCCTGTTCGGTACCGATGTGATCGAAAATAATCCGTTTGTGAGAAGCGGTCAGACCAATGCCCCGGAGATTATCGGCGGTTGCGTCGCCTGCCTCCGGGCGCACTTGAGCAAGCCGCGTTTCGCGAGGCGACGCGATCGCATCCGTGACGGGCTTAACGGCGATGGTCAAGCCGAGTAAAAAGGTGGTAGCGACCGCATTGAAGTTCATGAGCAAGTCCTTTAGGGCCGTAACGTGGCCTCTTTAAGAAACCCAAAGCCCGACACCGTAAGGCACCGGGCTTTAGCGCTGAATCCCTCCGGCCGCTGATCAGACCGAGGCGATCAGCTTTTGTCGCGCGTATTCAGACCACCATTAGGCAAATCAGACATGGGAATTACCGTGAGAAATTTCCTTCTTGGAGGTAAGAACGCTTGTTTCAGCTGTGAAACCTGTCGTCGCTCGGCCACACATCTAGCCTAATGCGCGAGTGGTGGCGGGGTATTGTCAGGTTGGCACTCGCGCTATCTAAACTCCAGAATCTGTACCCCTTGCTCTTTACTCTCGCGCCGCAGGTTTACCAACAACTGCGGCGCGTAATTTTATTTCCGCCCGTGGCGGCATCTGCTTGACTGCCGATTGGATTAAACACCGCGTCGTAGTGTTATACGTCCTGCAAGATCACCCTTTGGACGCCTTCCATGGAGGCGTACATGAAATTCATTGTCGCGGCGGTAATTCTGTTCACTTCAGTTGCCACTGGTTTTGCAGGCAACTTCACGCCTATTCCAAAAAATAAAGTCGCACAATCCACTAGTTGCTTTATTACCTGTCAGATTACGTTTCAATTCTGCCTTTCAGTCTGCGGGAATGCTTGTGTATCCACTAGCGGCACCAAACCGCCCGTCAGCCGCAACTGTGATTTTGAGTTGGAGGCCTGTCAAAGAGGCTGTCTGTCGTCGAGGAGTGGCTGACTAATTTTTCTTTGTCGACCACCTCCGCTGGCTCCGGCGGCATCATCCAGCCGACGCTTTGTCGCGCGGCTTGCTGTAGTCGGGTCGCAGATCAGCCCCCGCCATCTGCAGACCGTGCATGTCCTCGTAAACCCGAGGCAGCAAAGGCTCCGACTAGTGTACGGGCTCTTGTCCCTGCGTGTCCCCGACGACGTGTAGAAACCGTTTCGCTTCTGCGGGGCCAAGTTCTTGCGAAATCACAGCCGCAGCGGCCACAACCATGTGCTTTGCAGACTCTACTACTGCATAAGGGCCTTCGTGTAAGTACAAAACTTTGAGCATGGCGAGAGCATGTTCGGCGATCTTGTGATGGTCCGAATCAGCAGCCATGGTTCGGGTAGCTTGCGCCCCGTCGCTGGCGTTGTCACTGGCCTGCGTCGCTAGACTAACAGGTTGACGGCTGAGTCAAACGGAGCCCCTGACTATTGCGGCATCATCCGGCCGACGCTTTGTCGCGCCGCCTGCGGCTTGCTGTAGTCAGGTCGCAGATCAGCCCTCCGCCATCCGCACATGGTGCACCGGCAGCGGCGCTCGATGTTGCTCAAAACTTCTTCAGCGATCAATCGATACGTAGTCTGATGAAGACACGGCCAATCGCTGCCGCTTGCCAATGCAATAGACAAGCAATTGGCGAACGCCATGTGATTGGAGTGACGCGATAGTGACCGTGCCGACCATGGTGTCGACCAACAAGAAGGGATCGCGTTAAACGCGTAGGCCAATCGGAATCGTGAAGCCGACGCTACCGCTTCAAGCCGATTTCATCTCTCTTCTGTCTCGTTATCCCGGCTCTGCCACGCATCATAAGCTCAAAGAACCCGACGAAGACGGCCGCCGTGGGTAGGAAAAACATCCAAAACTCGGTCGACAGGTAGAGGCGCCCGAACTCATCCATATGGTGCCGGCGGTTCATCATGAACTCAATGGAATAGCCTATCGTGGCGAGCCAAAGCAGCCACCGAGTGTAGCGAAAAAACATCCAAAGACGCCGTGCGGACATAATACGATCTCCCCAAGTGCTTCGCGAATGTGCCACGCTGGCAGGATCTTGCACAGTGAGTCTCGTTGGTGCGCCCCGGCCCGCCGCGCGAATGACGAGCCGGCACGGCTGATTTAGATTCAACGTCGCGGGTCGCCAATCTCACCCATTGGCGAAACCCGCAAAGAGGGGTCGCGCACCAGGAATGCCGGTCCCTCTTTCTAACGTGCGAGTCTGGCGGCGGGCGGCCTCTCTTTTGTTTCTTGTCGATTAGAACGTTCCAGCAATTGCGCATCAAGTTCGCTGCGAAAAACTTGGATGGCGATGTAAACAGCCACAAGAAAGAGGGCAACAGCAATTACGCCGGCAGCACAAACCTCTCCGGTCATTGAGGTTAGCATGAGGTGCGTCTGGTGGACAAATTGTGTCATCGGATCGGATAGTTAGCCGATGCGAAGACCTAATTCGCCTTAAGGTCGATGGCTCGTAATTATTGCCTAAATATTGCAAAACCCGACGTTTCTTTACTCGTAAAACTAGAATGTCCCATCGACAGCCCGGGTTGCTGCTGGTGCTTTCGGATTTTTGACTACCACGTCACAGCGTAGCCCTTCGCAGCCATGCACCCATTTATCAAATATTCTTCTGCGAACGATGTGACCCGCTTGGGCTCGGTGTAGGCTTCTGCGAAAGACATGGCCACAGTATTTTCTCTTCGGCAGGCAGACCAGTCCGCGTCAAGCTGTTGTTGAGTTGTTCCGCGCTTTGAGAACTTGACGTCTCGAGACGTCGAATAAGCGCCCGGGTAACTGCAGGCGGTCAACGAAATGAAAGCAAGCGAAACTAATAGAGATCGTCCAATCATCGAAACACGAGTTACTCGCAGTTGACCAAGTCCAGTTAGAATGTCCCGTCTATAGCACGCGTAGCAGCCGGCGACTTCGGATTTTTCACCTTGATCCAGGTTTTCGACGGATCCGATCGATAAGGCGCGTCCAGCTTCTTTGAGACAATCCCCTCAAGACCAAGCGTACAGACCGCCTCAAACAGCCTATCGCCGTGACCCTCGACCACGTACCGGATGCCGCGGCCCATGCCGAACAAGTTTTCGCAATGCCGCCTTACGCTCCGTACACGGCTTGCGGCGCAAATCCTCACCGTTGAGCATCAGAAGATCGAAGGCACAGGCGCATTGAATGGCCTGCCGCGCCCGTAAGTACGCGATGCCATGCCGTCGATATAGCGACGGCTAGCTATAAAAAATAGGACCGTCACGCGGTCTGGCAGCCCTGCCCATCGCTGCCGATCACCTTGGGGGTAGGGGGAACGGAAACTCCGGCAGCAAAGGTGAAAGCACGGGACTGCTGAGTAGTTCCATTCCGGTGAAGCCGTCGGCGAACTATCGGCCTTAGCGTCGACTTGTGTCCAAGCGGCAATACAGAGGAGGCTCATATGCCTGCAATTATTATTCCAGTGATATGGGGCGGCGGCGCAGCCATTCTGCTCGGGAGCGGTTGGTACGTCATCGGCCAATGGTTAACTAATCCAGTGGTGCTCTCGAGTATCGGGAGGGGCAAAAGCGGTTTCGACGGCCAGCCCCGTCGGGCCGCTTTCAAAAGATTGGTCGGTGCTGTACCGGACACAGGAACAACCAACATAATCCAACTGGAACGTAGTGCGTCGAGACTCATTGACTTGATGACCGCAGCAAGCGAGTCGCGGCAGGAAAAATGAGAAGTTACCTCGGAGTTGGCTATGGCAAACATCGGAGAGCCGATGCGCAGACATCATGTGATTCCGCTCGATCATCCAATTCCAGCCACCACAGAACCGAACCCCTCTTCATTACCGGCGATAAAACCAGAGACGCAGCCCTCGGAGATCCCAGAATTAGAGCCGGCGAAATAGTCGGCTGGCGGTTTTGGGGGTTATGCAACGGACTTTTGCACAGTGTGATCGTATCACACGTTTGGCGTCCCGGTGTGTTGGAACGTGCGACCTGCAAGGAGTGTGGACCTCACAACTTAGGCTACCACGCATTTAAAGACAGAGAGCAGGCGGAGCGCCAGGCGCCCAGAAAATAGCGCCAAGCTCAACTCACGGCGGAAGGCTTAACCCCCAGCCCCCGCACAATGGTACGGTGGCACCTCATCGACGCGGCCACTATGACCGGCGGGCAACAGTGGAAAAGAAAACTATTCGTCCGTTTTGCATTACGCTCGGAAAGCCCCGTCGATTGCTCGCGTGGCTGCCGGCGCTCTTGGATTCTTGATTTTCAGCCAACCTTCGATGGACCAGTCTGCCGCGCCCGTAAGTGCGTTGGCGTCGCGATGCGAGCCGTTACTTTAATTTTGGCTCTCGCCTGATCTTCGGTGGCGGTGCCTCATAAACTGTTCGACGGTCGCGTCGCGGTCAGCTTTCTCAGCCAGACGTGAATACTGACTAGCCAGGCTCTCGTATTGACGTCGGCTCATGACGTCAGACTCGTTCCGAGCCCGAACGTAGAATTCGGCTGCTTTTGTCCGGTAATAGTCCCTCATGCTCATTGGGGCCTCATCAACTATGTCTTTTGATCCTGGCCTCATCCGAAGAATGCAGGGGGCAGCGCATGGTTCCTGAAACAGAAGGGAAGGGCTGCCGGGGACGGGCAGCAATTACTATTATGCTACCGCCTCGTCGGGGGATCGGGACAGGGGACAGCAACACAAAGCATTATGAAGATCGTTGCCGCTCCGCGGACCCATTCATCTCTCGCGCCTCTTGGTCAAGGTGTTGACCGGAGGCAGTATGGCGCCCGTTCTAGGATCAATCACAGCGACAACCTCTCCCTGGCCGGATCGATCCTTCTTACAGGTGAGGCAGAACCGAGCGATCCAAACACGAACCTATCGCGCGCCCGATACTCGGCGGCGGCTTTCTGCATGTAAGCTGTCTTCTTTCTGGCCGCGAGCCTCTGTGCGCGTGGCATCTTTTTGAAAATTTTGGTCGGTTGCATGCCGCGTTAAATAAGGAGCGCCGTCTTGAGTTCCATTTAAATGGCGATGAAATTTTTTCATCGCGTCGAAACCGCGGCGGGACCTTCTGCTTTAGCAATCATCCACGACGGCACTCCTCGACTCCAGGAAGGTCGTGTGATGAGGGGTCGCGTCGGTGTCGCGACCGACGCGGCCTCCTTTGTCCGTCGCAACTTGGTATATCAAAATGACACAACAAAGATGGTCACCCGAGCCAGCGCGTATCGACATCCATGCGGACCATGAGCTGCGGTACTGGTCGGAAAGACTTGGCGTGCCGAAAGACGAAATCGTAGAAGCCGTTAAAAGAGTCGGCCCGCGAGTTGAGGACGTCGCGCGCGAGGTCTGTCTGTTGTACGCCTAACAGTAGAGACCGCTGGAGGTTCGTCCCCCTACGTTCCTATGCCGCGGCCTGCTGGGAAAGCGGAGAACAGGCCGCCGCCGCACCACAGAACGAGCATGCAGACGGAGGCGACCTAGTGACAGCGGCGGGCGTATTCAGCCTTCTTCAGGACTACGCGCCAGTCATCGATGGTGAGACCATACTCTGCCATATGGTCTCTGGTTAATTCGCGGATCAAGTCCGGGAAAAACGCCGAGGCCACCCTGAAGGCCTGGAGCTCGTCAAGCCTTTCAAGTTGTCCCAGAACGCCTCTATGCCCCTGGTTTCATAGGCGCGATTGACCCGTCTCACGGCAGCCCAATCGGCGTGAGCTCGGAACCATCGACCAGTTTTAATTTGTGCCCCATGGCCGTCTGTCGCCCCCGATGACGGCACAAAAATCATAAGCGGAGCGGTTCCTATTGGTGAGGAAATCAACTCTGATAAAAAAGGCGCTGCAAATCATCAACAGAATTCTGCTAGGGCGAATGGCGGCCAGCGAAAAAGAATAAGGGGTGCCGGGGAAAGCAGCCCTTGCCGAGAAGCTGCAGGGCCGTAGAGGGTCAAGCAGGTCAGGGATCAGATGCACGCCAGTATCCGCTAATGATACAAAGCGGATATGTCGGTCTTGTAGTCCAGGAGAGCCGCGACTTAAGATAGCCACTAAAGTAGATAAGTTTTGGGAGTGGCGTCGCGTCCTTGAATGCCTGAACACCTTCAAAATCAAACTGCGTTCCATCAGGAGGTGGCAAAGCGCTTCCGGTTAGTGCCTAACTTTTTTGTGTCCACTCCGGACGCCCCTGAAATCATCGAAAGACTGTGGGGCTTTGCTGCGTCGGCCTATCTCGACAACCCGATCCCAACACTCTTCAAAGAGCGGCTTTTTGTTTTTCTCTCGCGTTTCTGCCCGATCCGCTACTGCATTGTACGCCACTGCGGATTTCTTGTGGGCTATGGGCACTCAGCAGGTGACCCCACGGCTCCGGCTCAAACTGTTGAGCAGGTGATCAAGCTTCTGCAGACCCCTCCGCCTTGGCGACGGGACCTCGAACCGATTTACAGTAGCTTGGAGGGAATGAATAAGCCGGTCGATTGGCCCGCTCCTGATACCGAACTCGAAGACCAGTTGTTTGCCGTTTGCACCCTGATCTTTGTAAACCCGAGTCAGTCTGAGCGTGCACTAAAAGTATTGCGACACGCTTTAGGCGGCAACCGCTTCGAGTATGTCCTCGCGCTTCTGGCTTTTATCAGAACCGCTCATTTTTGGACGGTCGTCCATCCGGGAATTGAGATGGAGGATGACGCCAAACAACTCATGGAACGGCACGGGGACCTTGCAGTTTTGCTTTTGCAAGAACCTGATCCTTGGTCGCCGTAGTTATTGCAACCCCTCGCGGCGCGGGCCCTTAGCAGACATCCTTACCGAAGCCGCCCAACGGTATGATTATCTCGACGATGCGCGTTTCGCGCATATGTGCAGAATCCAGGGCACTACCGGGGCCATCACATTCGACATTGGAACTTTACTGGCCCTAAGGCATTCACTCTGTATGCCCCAACATGAAAACGCAGATCGTGCCCGAGCTGAGCGGATCTTCAAGGCGCGCGAGCGTCGAGAAGCTGATGCCCCAAAGGCGACCGCCGATTATTACGCAGCGCAGCAGAGGATTCGCGACCGCACTCAAGAGCTGAGGCGATTGCGTCTCGCCCGCGAGGCGCAAGAGAAAGTGCCAGCTGGTTAGCTTGTTCCGAGGTAGCTTCTACTGTCTCATTTGGGAGGCAGCCGCGGCGTCGAAATGATTTCGACCACTTCCCCCGTTTTCGGATCAATTCTCTTCGCTGGAGAAGCTGGGCCTAGCTTTCCAAAAAACTGTTTTTCTGATTCCCTGCGCAGTGCTTCTTCGGAACAGTCGACGACCTCGCGAGCGGCCATGGCCGCGTCGATTTTGTTCTTTGCGCAACTGCTGTAATTTGGTTGGCATCCTCACATGTCAACAAAACAATGAGATGCTGGTTCCTGCGTCACTCCGAACCGGACCTCCGCCGTTGTTGTGCGTGTTGGCAAGTCGTTCGTAATCGTCCGCAATCCTATTCATTATTGACTTTGCATCAGCATCCTTAAGTTCTTCCGCGATTACACGCACTTCTTCTGCGCGTGACCGCCAAAATTCCGGATCATCTATTAGGTTGCGTCCCACCGCAGCACCTGTCTAATAGCCCTAGGCTATGGCATTCGGCGGTGACAGCCAAGAACTCAACAGCTCTTCAACCGTGCCGGAAGGATCCAGGTCGCCTTGCTTCAGGCGGGGTGATGCCGAGCCGTTGCAACGAAGTTCGATTGCCGCAGCGAGATAAAATTCGACATAGGCGACCGGAACGATGCGGGGCTTAGGCGCGTTGTTTTCGAAATCGCGAATGCCCTTGTCCCAAGCAGAGCTTTGTCGCCAAAAAGCGATCGAATGCGAGAGAGAAGCGGAGCGGGCGCCATCGCCGGTGACGGCTGAGGCATGGCTAAAAATGGCCACGCAGTGGCGTGATTTGGCGGACCAGATTCAACGATACAATCGTCCCAGCTCGCCATAGCCCCATTGGCGTAAAGCAAGGCCTGTGCTGCGCGCCACAGTTCCTGTGTCAAATTTTATGGTCGGGTTACATCAGTGTATGACAGGCTTATGAAGCGGGGCGACACCAACTCACCGCTGGGCGACCGCAAAGAGGGGCCGCGCGCAGGAATGCCGGTCCCTCTTTCTATCTAGTGGGTCCAGGAGAGCGTGCGTACCAAAGATGATTTCTTGGGATATTTTGATTGCGGTTGCGATTGCCGGTGCGGGGCTTCTCGCAGAGATTTTCGATCCGTCCCTACCAGTATTTATTCTTATTGGTTTGGCTCTGTGTCTGTACCTTGCGGCCCGAATTGGTCTCTATGACATGAGCTGACTCAGAACATTCCATCAGGATTACACTGCCAGATCCTGGCGGCGGCCTCGTGGATCAGAGGGTAACGGGCCGCCTATGTGCTAACCGGGGGCGTTCCTTAAGGTGATGTGCGGTGCCCTTCAAACATCGCCGCCTATGTGACCTTGCTCACACCAGCCACTGTCGGGCTACCGGTATATGAATTGAGCGGGGGGAGTGCTCGCTCGAAGGCGCACTCTCGATGCACAAATTCACCATTTCGATCTTTGTGGCGACCGTAGGCTTGACCTTGTTGATCGGCCTAATCGCGCCGTGAGTTCTAATGCACCTAAGCCTTGCGGAGAGTTCACATGCGTACAGCCATCGTATGGACAGCAACAGTCGCGCTTCTTTGCGCCGGTATGGCTTCGTTTGCGCAGGCAAGATCCAAAGAACAATTTCGGGGAAGATACCAGCTTCGACTTGATGAGGCCCGAGAACTTCTTGGTAAGCGGTCGGCAGGCCCCACGTCAGGCCCAAAGAATGTGTCGGGTCCTTACCAACCGCTACTGAACTCTTTTTGACGAAGGCAACGATAATGTCTCTTCGGGCACCGTTTTGACCAGCGAGTTCTCCGACAAGTATTTATGATACTGAGTCACGACCGCTTTGGCCTCTTTTAAGGTCGCGAGCCTCCATTGTATTTCCAAGTTTTCATTTCCAGCGATGCTTTCCACGATTCTGCGCTCCTCTACGAGCAACTTGAATTCACTTGGCTGGTCTGCCTCTGCCTCATCGCCGTTGAGGTGAGTTGCGAAATCGATGCGTCCGGTAGCAACCCAATCATGCTTTACCACGCCTTGGTATGGCGTTCGGTTTTCACCATTCCGCTTTTTCAACATCGTCAGCACATGGTGAGTCATCTCGTTACTCCTCTACAACAGCGAACTAGATCCGGGATTATCGTTCTTTGAGTTCAGCCTACGCAAGACCGTGCAGTCTGAGCAATATTGCGCGCGTGAACGAGGGAAGGAACATATTATCGGCGGGTCGTCGCGGGGGCAGACGGATTTAATAAAAATCGCAGCAATAACCCTAATCCAATAACGGTGCGGCGGTATGGTTTTCGGAACCGATACGACCGCCTCTACTCGTCGCGTTCGAACCGCTCGGTGGAGTGCGGTGCGAGCAACCCGCACCGTGGTCGCGACCCACCCCACGGATCAACCGCGGTGCGGGACCACAGGTTGCACGCGAGCGAGGCGGCTTTATGGGGCCAAGCACACGCGGCGTCTTCATTGGTTTGCTTGCGATAATTCTTACTTGCGCGGCAATCCTCGCGAGTTTTCACCTATGGTGATGTTGGAATGTCTGTTTCGAAGTCTGATGAGTTACGGCAGGTAATAGAATGCCAAAGCAAGCGCAAAAGTGGCGCCGATAGCGACTAAGCCAATCAGCACGAGGCGAGAATCTGACCTCATGCCTGCAATAAACCCGGGACCGGCCTAGAACGTCCCATCCACCGCCCGCGTCGCCGCAGGGGGCTTCGTATTTTTGATTTTCAGCTTCGACTGCGACGGCCCCGACTTGCAGGCCGCGCGTGGGGCGGACATCAGGAAAACGCACCGAACCGAGGCGCCGGCCAACAAATCATTGGCAGAAACCCACAAGACTTGACATTCACGCCTCGTCTAAACAGCCCGCTGACCGAGACTATTTGAATGATGATAGCTGCTCTTATCTTGATCAGCGTGTTGGCGCTAGCGGGCGCGTGTTTCCCTAATACGCCGCCATGCACCTCAAATTTGCGGCGGCGCACTCGCCATTGAAGCGGGGGCAATACTATGAATAGCAAGCACCGCAAAAAAAACTTCTCGCCATCCGACGATACGCTGATCCGGGAGCAACCGGTCACTGGCGTTGGCCTCAAGGCACTGGAAGCAATGCTGCATATCAGCCGAGAGACGCTCTTGCGTCGGGCTGACGAACTTGGCGTTACGCTTGATATTGGTGATGACGAGGCTGTCGACACGCGATCCGCGCTCCGCTGCACAAATGGACTCGTCGACCCGCTACTGGAACGGCTGAAGCAGGTACACGGCGTTCGGAAGTAATTAATTGCAGGTTGCCGCCTAAAACGTTTGCGCTCGGACTATTGATAGCGATCGGGGCTTTCGGACTTCCGCAGGATTTCCCGCAAGTCGTCGATGGTTAGACCATGTTCTGCCAGTGGTTTTTAATTATTTCGCGGATCAAATCCGGGAAAAACGCTGAGGCCACCGTGATTGCCTGGACCGGATCATCAAGGTTTTCCAGCTCGTCCCAGAACGCCTCTATGCCGCCGGCTTCATAGGCACGGTTGGCCCGATTCACGGCAACCCAATCGGCGTCCGTGAGCGCGGCAGTATCGACAACGCTTAATTTGTGCCCCATGGCCGTCGCCCCCGCTGACGGCATAAAAATCATACCCGGTTCCAATTGGTCTGAAAACAAGTTCCGGCAAAAAGCGCCGCACCGCATTGCCAAAATCAACAGAATCCTGGGGACCGCCAGGGAAGGCAGCCCTTGCGCCGGAATGCTACCGGCTGGCTGGGGGAATGGGAGCAGCCAGCAGCATCTCGAACGGGTCGAACCCGGAGGCGCAAGGGCATGCAAACTTCTGTATCGCGATGCGAATCTGCTGCCGGTTCTCTCTGTCGGGTTTGCCACAGGGTTGCAAAAATTTTTCGATAGACGGCGCCTCGGGATAGTAGATGATCTCGGCGGCCGGGGGGGCTTCGTGAAACTGAAAAGAACCATTTTCCGAGGCGGTCTCGAGACTCTCTATTTCAGCGGCATGCATCATTGGTTGCGCCCACTGGTGGGCGGCAGGGGCGCCATCCTGACGCTACACCACGTGCGGCCGGCTCGTGCGGGCGCCTTTCAGCCCAACCGGATTCTCGAGATCACACCGGAATTTTTCGAAGGTCTTTTGCGGCGCCTTTCGCGCGCGCGCATAGACGTCGTGACCCTCGACGAAATGCACCGGCGCTTCATCGAGGATGATTTCAAGCGGCGCTGTGTCTGTCTGACCTTCGCAGATGGCTACAGAGATTTTTTGCGGTGGGCATATCCGCTCTTGCGCAAATACAAGACTCCGTTCGCCATGTATATCGCCACCAGCTTTCCGGACAGGCTCGGCGAATTGTGGTGGGTGGCGCTCGAAACCGTGATTGCGAAGAACAGCCGGATCGGGATGGTGATCAACGGCAAGGACCAATATTTCGAAAGCTCAACCGTGCGCGAGAAGCGTGAACTTTATAATGCAATTTATGGCTATCTGCTGAGGATGCAGGATGAGGAAGACCTGCGCCGCGCGGTGCGGGATCTCTGCGTGACCTACGGCATCGATAGCGCGTCCTTCTGCCGCGACATGTGCATGGATTGGTCCGAACTCGCGGAACTCGCCGCCGATCCACTTTGCACCATCGGCGCGCATACGGTGAATCACATGATGCTCGGCAGGCTTTCGAACGATGCAACGGTCCGCGCGGAAATACAAATGAGCCGCTCGGTTTTGGAGGCGGCGCTCGGCAAACGCCCGCAGCATCTGGCTTACCCGTTTGGCGATCGGATATCGGCCGGTCACCGCGAATTTCGCATTGCGGCCGAGCTTGGCTTCAAGACGGCGGTAACGAGACGATCTGGCGTCCTATTCAAAGCACATCGCGATCACCTGACCGCGCTGCCTAGCATCCCGGTGAATGGCGAATTTCAGCAGCAACGATATCTGAAAGTGCTGATGTCCGGAGCGGGGACAGCCTTTTCGAATGGCTTCCGCCGCGTCAGCGCCGCTTAGATCTTTCTTGCCAGCTACGCCCGGTCAGGCCGGGCCATCCAGCTTATGAGAGGCATCGCGGGCAGAACCCATCCAAGTCCGGCAACCATGTAATAAATCGCCGCCACAAAGCCGTTGATGTCTGTCAGTACGGATTGCGCAAGCGCCATTGCCAGCAGGCCCCACACCATGACGAGCAGGAGCAGGGCAATGGTACCGACGAATTTGCGCGCACGGATGGACATGGTGGTTCTTCGTCGCGCTCGGTTTGCGGATGCGCGGACATGACTATATGGTCCGCGCCACCTCCGGAAAGCAAGCACTCATGGCCGAGACAGCCAAAGCGTCAAAAATCGATCTGCGCCTCGTGCGGCTCTGGCTGTTCGCCGCGGCGGCCATGATCTTTTTGACCCTGATCGTCGGCGGCGCGACGCGGTTGACGGAGTCGGGGCTGTCCATCGTCGAATGGAAGCCGATTACGGGTGTGCTGCCGCCGCTGTCGGAGAATGCATGGCAGACCGAATTCGCCAAATACCAGACGATCCCCCAATACCGAGAGCTCAACCGCGACATGAAACTGGACGATTTCAGGGTCATCTATTGGTGGGAATGGTCGCATCGCTTTCTGGCGCGCCTGACCGGCGTTATTTTTCTTCTGCCATTCTTGTTTTTTCTCTGGCGAGGCGTCATTCCCGCGAACCTGCGCGCGCGCCTGTGGGTGATTTTTGGCGCCGGCGCCGCTCTCGGTGCGGTCGGCTGGTGGATGGTTTCGTCCGGTCTCACGCAGGGCGTCAGTGTTTCGCAGTACCGGCTGGCATTCCATCTTACGCTCGCAAGTGCAATCTACGCCGCGGTCTTATGGACGGCCCAGCAATTGACGACGCAAGCCTACAGTGAGGTCCCCACGCGCGTCCGCGTCGGCGCTTTGGCTATTGCACTGTTATTGTTGTTGCAGATTTATCTTGGCGCGCTTGTCGCGGGCCTTGATGCGGGCCTTGTTTACAACACCTGGCCAAGCATCGATGGCGCCATCGTGCCGTCGCCGGAAAGATTATGGTTCCTGCAGCCGGTCTGGCGCAACGCATTCGAAAATACGCTAACGGTGCAGTTCAATCACCGCATGGTCGCCTACGCGATCTGGCTTCTTGCGGTCCTGCACGCCTTCGATACCTGGCGCGCGTCGCACGCTCGCTGGAGCGCGGTGGTTTTAGCTGCGGGGGTGACATTGCAGGCGGGGCTCGGTGTCGTCACGCTGCTCTATCAGGCGCCGCTCGGGCTTGCGCTCGCGCATCAGATCCTTGCGATCCTTGTGCTTACGATCGCGGTGGTTCACGCCGAGCGACTGTCTCATCGCGCCATAGTTTTCGCGCAACATGCAAAGCCTGCGGAGCAGGGCGCATGATAAAAAGTGAAATTACCGATGGCATTGCTGTCCTGACGCTCGCCCATGGCAAGGCTAATGCGCTCGACATCGAAATCTGCGATGCGCTGGCGAGGCATTTTGCCGAATTGCGCAGGTCGG
>Ga0081455_10004603_pt1 | contig 15403 bp, 15 predicted proteins | sample TabmetS3T2R1_FD_70207 | JGI IMG/M metagenome (GOLD analysis project Ga0081455, IMG submission 70207) | Tabebuia heterophylla rhizosphere microbial communities from the University of Puerto Rico - S3T2R1 | ecosystem: Host-associated > Plants > Roots > Rhizosphere ... | reverse complement strand
GTTGTCATTCACTAGGAAACATGCAGGCTGGAAGTTCGCGGACCAGTGGTTATTTTCGTTTATTTCGTAATCCCTCTGAAAAGAAGGAATGAAATTGAGATGAAGACAAATTACCAGATAACAGCAAGACAATTGGTTTTGCTTGCATTGACGACAGCCGTTTTTGCCGCGAGCATTGTGGTCCTCTCGGGCACCATCGGGCCTAAACTCCTGGGCGATTTCGCAGGTGCAGGTCCGGAAAAGAAGGGTCCGGAGGTCGGTAAAATCGAGGGATTGACCGATCCATCGGTGGCGACCGATGAGACGAACAACCGGGAGATCTATAATGCCGTCAGCCCGGGTGTAGTTAACGTTACTTCAACAGTACTGGTTCAGGATTTTTGGTTGGATGTGTACCCGTCAAAAGGCACCGGTTCCGGAGCGGTCCTCGACAAAGAAGGGCGCATATTGACCAACTACCATGTCGTTCAGGAATACCAGACTAACCGGAATGGGGGAGCGCTCGAGGTCACGCTCTCGAACAAAAAGAAATACCCGGCAAGGGTTCTCGGAGAGGACCGTGATAACGATCTTGCGGTGATAAAGATCGATGCGCCGGCTGCGGAATTGACCCCTGTCCCACTGGGCGAGTCGGACAAGTTGTTTGTCGGTCAAAAAGTCCTGGCAATTGGAAATCCTTTCGGTTTGGACCGCACACTGACGACCGGGATCATCTCCGGGCTCGAGCGTCCATTGAGGTCAGAGATGACAGGCCGATTGATCGAGGGGGCGATCCAAACAGACGCGGCGATCAATCAAGGCAATTCGGGTGGCCCGCTGCTCAATTCAAATGGGCAGATGATTGGGATCAACACGATGATTATCAGTCCATCGGGTGGCTCGGTCGGTGTTGGTTTTGCTGTCCCGGTGAAAACTGCGAAGCGGGTTATTGCTGACATCCAGCAATACGGCCGCGTGCGAAAAGCATCTCTCGGCGTCTTTACCCTTCCACTCAACGAGCGGATTGCCGGCCAGTTCGACTATTCGGTAGCAGAAGGATTGATGATTGTCGACCTCGTTACCGGCGGGGCGGGTGCGAAGGCCGGATTACAACGCGGATCACAAGGAATGAGATACGGGAATTCAGTTATCTATCCGGGCGGCGATGTGATCCTCGAGGCTGATGGGCAGGCGATGAAGGATCGCGACGATCTCAACCATGTTCTCAATAACAAAAATGTCGGTGATCACATCAATCTGAAAATTTTACGGAATAACCGAAAAATCAACGTCACCGTTCAATTGGCCGAATCGGCGAGCATTGCAACTCAAAGATAGCTAAACAGTTTTCAGTTTTCAGTTTTCAGCTAGAGATAGGTTTATACTGAAAACTGAAAACTGAAAACTATTTTACCTGGAATGATCGGGCGATCGCATCAGTCTGATTTCTCAGCGTTCCGAGCGTAGTTTTCCTGCCAGTGAATCGCAGAATATAGATCGTCTTCTCTCCTGCCCGCAGGTAATAGTTTCTTCCGGTAAAGGGTTGACCTGCGGGATTCTTGAAATCATATGATAAAAGCGCCCCGGGTCTCCCTCCACCAACCACAAAATTTTCCATGGAGATCTTGCTATACTCCAGGTTGAATCGAACCGATTCCAGTTCATCCTTCCTGGCGAAGTCAATGACCTCCATCTTTTCTTCGACCTCGTCTGATCTGCGCAATTTCAGGGCGCCGGTCTCACGGTTTCGATAGACAATATTGACATCCTGCTTGCCGAGAGAATCCTGGCTGACCACGGCGATCCAGCCCGCCGGTAAGGTCAAACTGTATTTTCCCTCCGGGTCTTCAAACACTTCCTGAGCAGAAACTCCATTAACGAAACCGGTCGCGACGACGAGAATCATTAATGCTATTAAACCGAAAAACGCTCTCAAGATGCGTCCTCCTTCCAATTGATTTTGCTGCGCGAGGCAGAATCGATCATCGCGCGAAAAGATTTTCCTGCAAGTGAATGAACGATGGTTTTTTGCTGTATTGCAAATAAAAGTTTTAGTCCGCTTTCTGCTGCCGATAACATCTCGTCCATCAAACTGCGGCTGAAAGGATCGGTTTCGGCCGTACCCTGAATCTCGACGAAGCGGCCATCCCCGGTACAGATGACATTCATATCGACTTCGGCAGCTGAGTCTTCGCTGTAGTTGAGGTCCAGGAGCACACGACCGCCGGCGATCCCTACGCTCACAGCGGCGATATAGTCGCGGATCAAAGGGCGTTCGATTTTTCCATCTCCCAGCAATTTGTCGAGAGCCAGCGCGAGCGCGACAAACCCGCCGGTGATTGACGCAGTGCGCGTCCCGCCATCGGCCTGGATGACATCGCAATCGAGGGTCACCGTCCGTTCGCCCAGTGCCGACATATCGATGATCGATCGGAGGCTCCTCCCGATCAACCGCTGGATTTCGTGTGTTCGTCCGGATGGACCACCCCGTCCGATTTCACGCTGCGTCCGAACTTCAGTCGCGCGCGGAAGCATTGAATATTCGGCGGTCACCCAGCCCAGGCCTTTACCTTTTAAAAAGGGCGGCACACGATCCTCGATCGAAGCGGTGCAGATCACGCGTGTCTCTCCGATCTCGATCAGGACGGACCCTTCGGCGTATTTGGTGAATCGAGTAGTCATCCGGACATCGCGTATTTCCAGGGGAGTACGGCCGTCCTTCCGATTATTTTGTTTCGAGTCTGTCATGACCCCAGACCTCCACCGCGTCGAGATGGGAGAGCGGTTCTCCAAGGATGTTTTCCGCGATGCGGTGAAAACGTTTAGCCGCATCGGTAACATAGAACCGGTAAGAGCCTTTTCCCTCGCTCTGATTTGACAGATTTTCTCTTTCGAGCAAGTTTGCAGTCTCTTCCGCCGTCGCATCAGCCGAATCGACAAGGCTGACCTCTTCGCCTATTGTTCCCGCAATAACTTGTTTGAGCAAGGGATAATGTGTGCAACCGAGGACCAGCGTGTCGATTCTTTCTCCCCGCAATGGGGCGAGATATTTCTCGGCAACCAGGCGCGTGATCGGCGAATCCGTCTCACCCTCTTCAACCAGCGGGACGAAAAGGGGACAGGCACGAGCAAATATTTCCAACTCCTGCTGACCGCGTGATTCCCGAATCGCTTCCTCATATGCTCGGCTCTCGATCGTTGCCTCCGTCGCGATCACGCCGATCCGTCGATTGCAGGTCAGCCGGACAGCCATTCTCGCTCCGGGACCCAGAACGCTCAGAATAGGCAGGTTAAACTCCCGGCGCAATCTCTCACGGCTCATGGCCGAAGCGGTGTTGCAGGCGACGACGATCATCTTGATCCCTTTCTCCACCAGAAAAGCCGCATCTTCGACGGCATATCGTTCGATCGTCTCGCGCGATTTAGTCCCATATGGGACGCGCGCAGTATCGCCCAGATAGATGATGTTTTCTCGCGGTAACCGTTGGCGCACTGCCTGAAGGACAGTCAGTCCGCCAACACCGGAATCGAAAATGCCAATTGGACGAGAATTATTCAAGAGGCGGGGTTAATAAAGTTTAAAGAAAGATTACGAAATAGACGAAAATAACGAAACAAACGAAAATATATAGTCATTTCGTTTGTTTCGTTATTTTCGTCTATTTCGTAATCCCTCTTGTCCTTGCCACTGCCTCCTGCCATCCTTCATACAACCGTTCGCGCTCGCTCTTTTTCATCTGCGGCTCGAAGCGTTTTTCGACCTGCCACTGCTCGGCGATCTCTTTTTCGTTTTTCCAGAAGCCGACTGCCAGGCCGGCCAGGTAGGCGGCGCCGAGCGCGGTGGTCTCGGTAATCACCGGGCGCACGACCGGGATGCCCAGGATATCTGCCTGGAACTGGCAGAGAAAATCATTGCGGGTAGCGCCGCCATCGACGCGCAGCTCGCGGGCTTTGATCCCGGAATCTTTCTCCATGCAATCGACCACATCCCGTGTTTGATAGGCCATGGCTTCAAGCGCAGCGCGTGCCAGGTGTGCGCGTGTCGCTCCGCGCGTTAAACCGGTGATCGCGCCGCGGGCGTTCTGGTCCCAATAAGGAGCGCCCAGACCGACGAAGGCCGGTACGAAATATATTCCCTGATTGTCGCTGATCGATCGCGCGAGGGATTCGGTCTCGGCAGCATTCGAGATTATACCCAATCCGTCACGCAGCCATTGAATTGCCGCGCCGGCAATGAAGACACTGCCTTCGAGCGCGTATTCCGTCTTTCCATTCCTCCGCCAGGCAATCGTCGACAGCAGCCCGGTTTTTGATGACCCGGCTTGATGGCCGGTATTCATGAGCAGGAAACAGCCTGTGCCATAAGTGTTCTTCATCATTCCGGGTTTGAAACATGCTTGTCCGAAGAGAGCCGCCTGTTGATCACCTGCATCGCCGGCAATCGGGATTGAAGCGCCGAAGAGATTGGGGTCAGTTTCGCCATAAACTTCCGAGGAAGACCTGACATCGGGGAGCAGGGGAGCGGGCAGGCGTAATTTGTTTAAGATCTCGTCATCCCATCTCTGTTTACGGATGTCGTAGAGCAGTGTTCGCGAAGCATTGGAAGAATCGGTCACATGTGTTCGTCCGCCGGTTAATCGGTTAATCAGCCATGTGTCGACAGTGCCGAAAGCGAGCTCACCATTGGCGGCTCGTTTGCGTGCATCTTTCACGTTGTCCATTAACCATGCGATCTTCGTCCCCGAAAAATAAGCATCGGTGACCAGACCGGTCTTGCGCCGGATAACCCGATCGAACTTATCTTTCTTGAGTTTTTCACACATCGGCGCTGTCCGCCGGCACTGCCAGACGATGGCATTATGGATAGGTTGCCCGGTATTTCGATCCCAAACGAGGGTTGTTTCGCGCTGGTTGGTGAGGCCGATGGCGGCGATTTGACGAGCCTCGATCTTTGCCGCTTCCAGAGCCTCGCGCGCGCAATCGAGCTGTGATGCCCAGATAGCCTGAGGGCCATGCTCGACCCAGCCCGCTTGCGGATATATTTGCGGGAATTCTTGTTGTGCAACGCCTTTGATCTGACCTGCATGATCGAAAATTATCGCGCGCGATGATGTGGTACCTTGATCGAGCGCTAAGATGTAGTTGGGCATTCTATTTTGATTACGAAATAAACGAAAATAACGAAATAAACGAAAATTTTTCGTTTATTTCGTTATTTTCGTTTATTTCGTAATCCCTCTTCATTATTTACTTAAGCGATAGTGATTTCCTGGGCGAGATAGACTTCCTGGATCGCGTTGAGTATTTTTACGCCTTCCTTCATCGGCTTCTGGAAAGCCTTCCGCCCTGATATCAGTCCCGTTCCTCCGGCGCGTTTATTGATGATCGCGGTTTTAACCGCTTCAGTCAGATCGCTTTCACCCGCTGAAGCGCCGCCCGAATTGATCAATCCGGCGCGTCCCATAAAACAATTAGCGACCTGATAACGAGTCAGATCGATCGGATGATCGCTCGTCAGTTCGGTGTAAATCCGCTTGTCGGTCTTACCGTAGGGATTCTCTTTCGATTGGAGCGCATTGTAACCGCCGTTATTTTCCGGGAGTTTTTGTTTAATGATATCGGCCTCGATCGTCACACCTAGATGATTCGCCTGGCTCGTCAGGTCGGCCGAGAGATGATAGTCTTTATCCTTTTTGAATGCCGGATTGCGCAGGTAACACCAGAGCACGGTCAGGAGTCCGAGTTCGTGCGCATATTGGAAGGCCTGGGTAATTTCCTGAATCTGGCGCTTCGACTCTTCCGAGCCGAAATAGATCGTTGCCCCGACACCGGTGGCCCCCATCTCGAAAGCCTGGTCGACGCTGGCGAAGAGAATCTGGTCGAAGCTGTTCGGATAGGAGAGAAATTCGTTATGATTGATTTTGAGGATAAAGGGAATCTTGTGCGCGTATTTGCGCGCGCACGAACCGAGCACACCGAGCGTCGAGGCGACGGCGTTGCAGCCCCCTTCGATCGCGAGACGTACGATATTTTCCGGGTCGAAATATTCCGGATTGGGCGCGAAACTTGCTCCGGCGGAATGCTCGACTCCCTGATCGACCGGGAGAATCGAGAGATAACCCGTCCCCTTCAGACGACCGTGATTGAAAAGTGATTGCAGGTTGCGCAGCACGCTGATCGGCCGATCGGAATTGATCAGCACCCGATCAATGAAATCCGGACCGGGAAGGTGGAGCAAATTCCTCGAGATTGTCCGGCATTCATGGTTGAGCAGATTTTGGCTCGCTTCTCCCAGTAGATTCTCAATTTCTGTAATATTCATATGATTTCTCCCACGTTTTATTCACAAATCAAATTTACCAGTGTTCGCACACAGACGCCTGTCGGTCCAATCGATAAATAAGGTTTGGTATTTTCGTTCCATGCTGTGCCAGCAATATCCAGATGTGCCCACGGCGTATCATCGACGAATTCCCGGATGAAATAAGCTCCGGTAATCGTCCCCGCTTTTCGCCCGCCGATATTCTTGATGTCTGCAATCTCTGATTTAATCTGATCACGATACTCTTTGTCGAGCGGCAATTGCCAGATCTTCTCTCCCGCTTTCCGGCCCGCTGCAATGATCTGATCGATCCACGTTTGATCAGTCCCGAGAACCGCGACATAGACATCGCCGAGCGCCACCGAGACGGCTCCGGTGAGCGTCGCGAGATCGACGATTTTTGTCGCGCCGAGCCGGCGAGCATAGGCGACGGCATCTGCCAGAACCAGCCGGCCTTCGGCATCGGTGTTGATCACTTCAATCGTTTTTCCGGTCATCGCGCGTACCACGTCGCCAGGCCGCTGGGCGCGTCCACCCGGCATATTTTCCGTTGCCGGGACGATTCCCAGAACATTTACCGGAGGTTTGAGCTGAGCAATGGCGGCCATCGCGGCAATCGCCGTCGCTCCGCCGGCCATGTCATATTTCATCTTTTCCATCCCGTCGGCCGGCTTGATCGAAATGCCGCCGGTGTCGAAGGTAATACCTTTGCCGACGATCGCGATTGTTTCATCGGACCTGATCTTCGAGGTGTAACGCATGACGATCAGTTTTGGCGGCTGGGCTGAGCCTTGCGCCACTCCGAGCAGCGCACCCATGCCGAATTCCTTCATTTGCGTTTCATCGAGGATTTCGGTTTCGATCCCATGTTTTTTCGCCACCTCTTCCGCGCGTTTCGCCAGTTCGCTCGGGGTCAGGACATTGCTCGGTTCGTTAATAATCTCACGCGCCAGATTGGTGGCATCGGCGATGATCCGCCCGCGATCGACGCCGCGCATAAGTTCATCAGCGTCTCCTTCGGTCGTCGCGAGCAACATGGTTTCGAGATGATTTTCGTTCTTTTCGTTGGTGTGGTATTTGTCGGGATCGAAAAGTGCCAGCAATGCACCTTCGGTTGCCGAGCATGCGCTCTCGCCGATCGGTAATTGTGAACGGCGGAGGAAGGCGAAAGTCCTGGCTTTTTTGCTCCGCAAAAGGCGCGCCGAGGTTCCCGCGATCTTCCGCACGATATCGGTATTGAATTCATCCTGCTTGCCGGCGCCCATAAATAATAAGCGGCGCGCTCTGAAATCTCCCGGGTTATGGAGATAAGCGTTCTCGCCGGCTTTTCCGGTGAACTCTCCCGTTTCGATCAAAGACGAGAGGACACCGCCAGTGCGTTTATCTATTTCCGCCAGACTTCCCTGATTGGGGTTTTCTCCTTCGAAGACGCCGACCACCAGGGCGTCACAATCGATTTCATAATACTTCCTTGCTTCAGCTTTAACTTCCATTTTCTAAATTCCTTATCTCATTATTATAGTATTCAAGGCTTGTTTCCCATCCCGTATATTCTCCCTGGTATTCATTGGCCAGACTGGTGAATCGATGCCCAATGGCGGTGATCCTCGTGCCTTCCGGGACCATCTGTTTTGTAACATAACACAACCAGGCTTTACCCCGCAGCTCTTCTTTGACTTCGACCTGAAAACCTTCCGATCTTACTCGTAGTGCGACCATATTGGCTGCCTCTTCGGTAGGGAAGTGTAAGTAGAATTCCATCGCATGGGGTTTGCTCAGATCAGACCCCGCTTCGCGCAATTGGTCCAGAACTCTTTGATCTTCTTCAGCCACTTCGAGGTATTCATCTTCGATCAAGCTGCCTTCGATCGGAGAGGGGTTGGCCGGTCCCCGTTTGCGGAATAGGATGAATGCCAGGACCCCCAGGAGCAAAATCACAATGATCAGCGTTTTGAAGGTGAAGTAGTTATCCATATCTCATCCTGCTTTTGATTGCCGCGCGTGCCTCTCGCTCCTGAGATTTGCGAGCCTCGGTTTCGCGTTTGTCATATAGTTTTTTACCGCGTGCAACCGCCAGTTCGCACTTGATCAGATTGCCTTTGAAATAGAGCTTTGTCGGCACCAAAGTCAGCCCTTTCTCCTGGACCTTCGATTGCAGCCGGGTAATTTCCCGGCGATGAAGCAGGAGGCGGCGATCCCGTACCGGATCGTGATTTTGGCGGTTACCATGCGAATAGTGACTGATGTGAGCGTTCAGGAGCCAGGCTTCGCCGTTTTCAATCCTCGCATAGGCGTCTTTCAAATTGACACGTCCGGCGCGCGCCGATTTGACCTCGGTGCCGGTCAATTGGATGCCCGCCTCGCAGGTCTCCAGGAGGTGATAATTGTGGTATGCCTCGCGGTTGGTTGTGATGATCTTTTGTCCCTGACTCTTTTCCACAAATTTAAGGGGTTTTTTGGAGCACGGGGCGAGATGGTTTGGGCGACATGGAATCCTGGGCTGCGCGATAGCCCTGGCGGGAGCGGATGACAATATCAGGCTTGTTGACATTGACTTTGATCCGGCGGTAGCTGCCGTCGCGCTCTGTATTTTCGGGGTAATAACCGAGCCAGTACTGTTTTCGTAACTCCTCCGCTATCGTGTTGAAAGCTTGATGGAGGTCCGTGGTAGTTTCGACGTCGATTGTGCGACTTCCGCTTCGCAGGGCCAGATCCTTGAGAAATGATCTGGCAAAGTCGTAGTCTTCCTTCGAGTTACCCGGAGGCAGAGGACCGGTATTATTCTGAGGTTGCACGTCCAATAAGGTGTCGAACCGGATCGAGTAAACCAGCACGCCTGATTCTTCGACGTGGGTCATGACATCTTCGGGGTAAGAGAGCCGGCTGGTCGTGTCTACTCCATCCGTGAAGACGACGATTGCTTTACGCCCCTGGACCTTTTTCAAACGCTCGGTGAGCGACAGGTCGAGCGCATCATAGACCCGGGTCCCGCCCCCGGTCCGTGTCCGGAGAATGGCGCGCATCAGACGGTCACGGTTATTGGTAAATTCAGAATCCACCCTGACATTATTATCAAATGAGACGACCATTACCTGGTCCTGCGGGCGCAATTGATCGAGAAAAGCGATTGCGGCATCCTGCATATCTTCGATCTTAAATCGAGTGCTGGGCGATGTGTCGATCAAGAGCGCTACATGAAAAGGCGCTTCGCTGCTCCCGAACTCTGTAATTTCCTGTTTAATGCCATTCTCGAAGAGTTGGAAATCATTCGAGACAAGACCAGGAACGAATTTTCCATTTTTGTCGATTGCACTCACCGGAACGATGACCAGCGAAGTATCGAGTTTGAGCATCGATTCCTCGGGAGTAGCCGGCTCTGAAGACTTTTGCGGATTCGCCGGGAATGGATCATCAGTGCCGACCAGTCTAGGGCGTTTCGGCTCAGGAGAATCAAGGGGATCAGTATTCCTCGGTGGTGGTTGACTGATCAGAGAGGACATCAGGTTCGGTGATTCTTTAAGAAATTTCCGCGCAAATCCCTGCGGTGATGCTTCTTCCGGCGGTTCAGCCCCGCCGGTCGATAAGAAGAAATCTTTCCAGAGAGCAGATGGAGCAATATCATTCAGACTCCCGGACGGTTTTTTGTATCCGGCAGCCGGCAGGATCATCGCGCTCGTAAACATTCGTCGAGATAATGGGACCTGTGATTGTTTACGAGCGACCACGGGAATCATATTGATTCCATAACTGCTGCAAACCTGAAAAACGATCTTTGCTTGATCGGCTGACTTGACGACTTTAAAAGAGCGGTTCTTTTTGAATTCCTTGAGGACGTCTTCCTGCACATCAGAGTCTTCATCCAGCCGCGTCAAGAGGGTTTTCGGACGCTCAAATTGATTGACATTTCGTCCCGCATAAAGAATTGGGCGCCCATCAAGGTAACTAATATTGAGATCAGTCATGCAATCGCCTTTGATTGCGACGACATGGACCGGGAGCGGTTCCTGACCATATGCTCCAAACTCCCCCGGTGTCATGCAGCAGATCAATAAAACGAATGCAATCGTAAACTTAAACATAACAACTTATTCGCCTTTTAGTGGCCTTTCCATTAGTTCGATTTCGAGCGATTGAGGACTCTTATCATGATAAAGCATCTGGTATACCCCCCTCGTGATCGGCATATCGACACCGATTGCGCAAGCAAGTTCATGCGTTGCGCGCGCGGTCTTAATCCCCTCGGCTACTTCGCGCATCTCGCCGATGATCTCTTGTAGTTTTTGACCGCGACCGAGCTGATATCCGACACGCCGGTTGCGCGATAGAGTACCGAAACAGGTTAGCACCAGGTCACCCAGCCCCGCCAAACCAGCTAAGGTTTCCGCGCGTCCACCGAGTTTGACGGCGAGCCGTGTCATTTCCGCTAACCCTCGCGTCACCAGAGCGGCTGAACTATTGTAGCCCAATCCCAGGCCATTTACCGCACCCGTCGCAATTGCCAGGACATTTTTAACTGCACCGCCGATTTCGACACAAATTACGTCGTTATTGGTGTAAATGCGAAAGCGGGTTGTCGATAAGGCCTCCTGTACAACAGGAGCCCATTCCGCATCCGAGGCTGCGACGATTGCACAGGGCTCGTCTTTTGCCACTTCGAGCGCGAAGCTCGGTCCGGAGAGCGCCACGTAACGCGGCTCGAACCGGTCAGACAGCGTTTCCCGGATGACCTCTTCCATGCGCATCCCGGTTTCGATCTCTAAACCCTTTGTAGCATTGACAAAAATCATTTGGGGCCGAAGTCCTGGGAGCATCAGTCTATAGGTCTCGCGACAGACGTGGGAGGGCACGGCAGTCACGACAATCTCCGCATCGAGGAGCGCCTCGCTCAGCTGATCCGTCGGGACAACCGTCCCGGGCAGTGTAAAGCCCTGTAAATAAACGCTATTTTCACGTTTATCCCGGAGCAGGGAAAAGACTTCCGGGCTATGCGCCCATAGTTTTACAAGATTACCGGCTCGAGCTGCCACAAGTGAAAGAGCCGTTCCCCAGCTGCCTGCTCCGATGATTGCAATTTTACTCATGGCACAACACCGAATTTATTCTCCGTTCCCGATCTCAACCGCCTGATATTTTCGGAATGTTTCGCGATGATCAACCCGGAGGACAGAGCGGCAGCCGCGATAATCGATTTGAAATCAGCTATCGGATGAATCAGGGAGTGATGTAAGGCTAATGCAATCGGGATCGAGAGCGCTGCAGCGATCGAGCTGAGGGAAACATAGCGCGTGCGCCAGAAAATCAGGGCGAAGATCGAGACTCCCGCTATTACTTCCCATGGGGCAATAGCCAGAAAAACTCCCAGGCCCGTCGCCACACCCTTACCTGCGCGAAAGCCTAACCAGAACGGAAAACAATGACCGATGATCGCCGTCAATCCAGCCCAGGGAGCAATTTCCGGATCGAGCTGGTTCGCCAGAAAGACCGCGGTATATCCCTTGATCAGGTCAAGAAGGAGCGTCACGAGACCCGCAGCCTTACCTGCTTTGCGACTGACATTGGTGGCCCCGGTCGCGCCGCTGCCGGTATCGCGAATATCCGAGCCGGTTCTCAATTTGACTACCAGATAGCCAAAAGGAATCGAGCCGAGCAGGTAAGAAATCATGAGAACGGCAAATATCATCTTTCAAGAGAAGAGGGATTACGAAACAGACGAAAAGAACGAAACAAACGAAATATTCTATTTCTTTTCGTTTGTTTCGTTCTTTTCGTCTGTTTCGTAATCCCTCTTTTTTTCCTTAATCCTTCTTCGCAAGAGATCGAGTGCGGCGTTTACTGCCAATGTACGAATGAACATACGGTCACCCGGAAAGAGAAATTTACGAGCTGTCGATAGCGCTTCATCGGTCAGTGCCAGATAGATCAATCCGACAGGCTTTTCGGCGCTGCCACCGCCCGGGCCGGCGATCCCGGTAATCCCGATCCCGAAGGTTGAATGAGCGAGCGCGCGCACTCCATTGGCCATTGCCACGGCGACTTCTTCACTCACCGCACCGTGCTCTGCGATGAGAATCTCCGGAAGGCCGAGCAATTTGCACTTCGATTCATTCGAATAGGTGATCAGGCCCTCGAGAAAATAATCGGAACTGCCCGGCACGTCGGTAATTCTTCCGGCAAGCAATCCCCCGGTACAGCTTTCTGCGGTGGCCAGGGTATAGTTTTTCTCCCTGAGTTGCGCGCCGATAACTTCTTCCAGAGATTCGTTCTTCCTGGAAAAAATGTATTCATCGAGGACCTCGTCGAGCTCACCCGACAACCGGTCGAGCAATTTCACTGCCTCCTCCGGATTCCCGCTCTGCGCGCTCAGGTGAAGTTCGATTTGCCCGTTTCGAAAGAGGATCGTGGTGGAGACTTCGGGATATTTTTTATAGATCGGAGCGGCCAGTTCATCCGTCCGTGATTCGGTCAAACCGAAGATGCTCATAGAACGACGGATGAGTTTCAGGTTACCCACTCGCCCTGCGAGATAATTAGCGACCGAGACATTGAACATCGGCTGCAGTTCGCGCGGAGGTCCCGGCAACATCACAACAATAGAGTTTTCATGCTCGATCATCATCCCGGGCGCTGTGCCGTTATTGTTCTCCAGGATTTTGGCGCCTTCAATGATCATCGCCTGGCGAGCATTATTCTCCGGCATCGGAATCTTACGCCGGGCAAATCGAGTCTTGATCTGGTTGAGTATCTCCTCATTCAAGATCAATTGCCGCTGCATTTTGCGGGCGAAGATTTTCCTGGTGATGTCGTCTTCAGTCGGCCCCAGACCGCCGGTCGAAATAACAATCTCGGATCGCCGCAAAGCGCCGGCGAGGGTTTCTTCCAGCAGGGCTTCGTCGTCACCGACAATGGTCTTGAGTTGGACATCGATGCCCAGCGCATTCAGTTGTTCGGTGAGCCATAATGAATTTGTATCCATCCGAAATGGCGTAAGCATCTCCGAACCTATGGCGATTATTTCTCCCTTGAGCATGCTTGCTCCTCAGTCCGTGATCAACAATAAAGCGATAGAGAGAATGACTGCAGCGTAGATGCCGGCAATGATGTCATCGAGCATGACCCCCAGCCCGCCGCTAATCTGTTCAAGTTCTTTGAGTGGATAGGGTTTTAAGATATCGAGGACGCGGAATAGGAAAAAACCTGCGATCCCCCACCAGAGCCATTGCCCGCCCAGACGGCGGATATGGGGGGCAATAAAGAGGAAGGAAATCAATTGCCCAGATACTTCATCCAGGACAATCTGGCCGGCATCCTTGTGATCGAAAATTTTTTCCGCACGAGATGACGCCCAGACGCCGAGGATCGTCAAAATAATACTGACAATGATCATGCTGTTTTGCAGCAGGATCACATCAGCACTGAAGACCGACATCAGAAAATAGGCGATCAGCAGGCCGAGTATTGAACCGAATGTGCCGGGGGCGAAAGGAATAAACCCGATCCCGAATCCGGTAGCGATGATCAATGCCAGCTGGTCAATGGGATCACTGATCTTCATCGATCGGCCTCGCTTCGTCCGGAATTCTAGAAATTTCCAATTTCGCATAAGAGAGATTACGAAAAAAACGAAAATGACGAAATAAACGAAAAACTTTCGTTTATTTCGTCATTTTCGTTTTTTTCGTAATCCTTTCTTCATCTTTCATAACTATTTTCGCAATCAGATCGTATTCGGTAGCCCCGGTGATCTCGATCTCGATCAAATCACCATTGCTCGCCGCAAAATTTTCAGGAACTTCATTGATCAGCACATGCCCGTCAATTTCCGGCGCCTGTGATTCGAGCCTTGCCTGCAACAAAAGATCGGTCTCGGCCGACGGACCCTCGAGGAGTGCTCGCACACGTTTCCCGATAAGTGCCTGATTGCGCCGTTTGGATATTTTTGCCTGCTCGCGCATGAGCCTGGCTCGGCGAGTGCGCATGACTCGCGCAGGGACTTTTTCGTCGAGCGCATATCCATGCGTGCCTTCTTCATCCGAATAAGTGAAAACGCCGACCCGGTCGAATTCGACATCGCGAGCGAACTGCATCAGTTCGGCAAAATCCTCAGCGGTCTCACCGGGGAATCCGACGATGAAAGTCGTCCGCAGCGTGATCTCGGGGACGAAGCGGCGCGCACGCTCCAACAATCTCTCGAGCAATTGACGGTTCCCCCCGCGCCGCATTCTTTTCAGGACATTTGCGCTTGCATGCTGCAGAGGCATATCGAGGTAGTTACACACCTTTGATTCATCGGCCATAGCCTCGAGCGTCGCGTCGCTCAGAGAATTAGGGTAGGTATACATCACGCGGACCCACTCTATTCCGTCGATCCGTGCCAGCGATCTGAGGATCCCGGCAAGGCCGTCTTTGATCCCCAGGTCGAGACCATACTGGGTTGAATCCTGTGAGATCAAAACCAGCTCTTTCACTCCCTGTGCTGCAAGTTGCTCGGCCTCACGTTGGATTGAGCCGGCGCGACGAGAACGATATTTGCCGCGCATTTGTGGAATCGCGCAGAATGCACAGCTGTGGTCGCAGCCTTCGGCAAGCTTAAGGTAAGCATAATGCCTGGGAGTAGCGAGCAATCTGGGAACATTTTCGTCATAGAGATAAGTGGGAAGGCCACGCGCCATCCAGCCGTTCGTTGAGATAAAGGCGGCGTCATCTGCTGCGACTGCGTCAGGATCAACCGCTGCGAGTATCTTTTCGAGTTCGCCTGTTCCCAGGAGCGCATCTATTTCCGGCAACTCTTTGAGCAGGTCCCGGCGGTAACGTTCGACCAGGCAGCCGGTGACGACCAGACGTTTGAGGTCGGCGCTCTCTTTTAGCTCTGCCATTTCGAGGATCGTCTCAATCGATTCTTCTTTGGCTGATTGAATAAATCCGCAAGTGTTAACCACGATCACGTCAGCTGCTTCACGGTCGGTCGTCAATTCATAACCGTGTTCTTTCAGTTGCCCCATCATGACCTCGCTGTCGACCAGATTTTTGGGACAGCCGAGGCTGACGAAACCTATTTTTTGAACATTAGAGCTCATTTTATCTTTGAAGAAGGATTACGAAAAA
>Ga0081455_10004602_pt1 | contig 15406 bp, 17 predicted proteins | sample TabmetS3T2R1_FD_70207 | JGI IMG/M metagenome (GOLD analysis project Ga0081455, IMG submission 70207) | Tabebuia heterophylla rhizosphere microbial communities from the University of Puerto Rico - S3T2R1 | ecosystem: Host-associated > Plants > Roots > Rhizosphere ... | reverse complement strand
GGCTACGGCGCCTCCGGCCCCTAGGGCGGCGGCGCCGGGCGCGGCATGCCGACGCCGAGCCTGGACCGGCTGGCGGACGAGGGCATGACGTTCTTCTCCTTCTACGCCCAGCCGAGCTGTACGCCAGGACGCGCCGCCGTGCAAACCGGCCGCATCCCGAACCGCAGCGGCATGACCACGGTCGCCTTCCAGGGCCAGGGCGGCGGCCTGCCGGCCGCAGAGTGGACGCTCGGGTCCGTCATGAAGACCGCGGGCTACCAGACGTTCTTCACCGGGAAATGGCATCTGGGCGAGGCCGACTACGCCCTGCCCAACGCGCAGGGTTACGACGAGATGAAGTACGTCGGCCTGTATCACCTCAACGCCTACACCTATGCCGATCCCACCTGGTTTCCGGACATGCCCACCGAGTTGCGTGCGCTCTTCCAAAAGGTCACCAAGGGCGCGCTGGAGGGCAACGCCGGGCAGCCGGCCCGTGAGGTCTTCAAGATCAACGGCCAGTACGTCAACACCCCGGCGCAAGGGGTGGTGGGGATCCCGTTCTTCGACGAGTACGTCGAGAAGGCTTCCCTCGAGTACCTCGATCGCGCGGCGAAGGCCAACAAGCCCTTCTTCATGAGCGTCAACTTCATGAAGGTCCACCAGCCGAACATGCCGGCCCCGGAGTTCGAGCACAAGTCGCTCTCCAAGACCAAGTTCGCCGACTCGCTGGTCGAGAACGACACCCGGATCGGGCGCATCGTGGACAAGGTCCGCAGCCTCGGGCTCGACAAGAACACCTACATCTTCTGGACCACCGATAACGGAGCCTGGCAGGACGTGTACCCCGACGCCGGCTACACGCCGTTCCGCGGCACCAAGGGCACCGTTCGCGAGGGCGGCAACCGGGTGCCGGCGATCGCGTGGGGTCCGCAAATCAAGGCGCGGTCGAAGAGTCACGACATCGTGGGTGGCCTGGACTTCATGGCCACGTTCGCCGCTCTCGGCGGCGCGAAGCTCCCGGACAAGGACCGCGCGGGCCAGCCGATCATCTTCGACAGCTACGACATGTCGCCGATCCTGTTCGGCACCGGCCCGTCGGCCCGGACCACCTGGTTCTACTTCACCGAGAACGAGCTGTCGCCCGGCGCGGTGCGGTTCCGTAACTACAAGTTCAACTTCAACCTGCGCGGCGACAACGGGGCCCAGACCGGCGGCCTCGCCGTCGACACCAATCTCGGCTGGAAAGGACCGGAGAAGTACGTGGCCACCGTTCCCCAGGTCTTCGATCTCTGGCAAGACCCGCAGGAGCGCTACGACCTCTTCATGACCAACTGGACCGAGCGCACCTGGATGGGCGTGGTCATGGAGCAGGAGGTGAAGAAGCTCATGGCCACCTACGTGAAGTATCCGCCCCGGAAGCTGCAGAGCTACGGCTACACCGGGCCCATCACCCTGTCGAACTACGAGCGGTTCCAATGGGTCCGGGAGCAGCTGCAGAAAGAGGGATTCAACCTGCCGCTGCCGACCGGCAACTGAGTCCATGCAGCCAATGACGAAGAAAGGAGTCACGACCATGAGCACGATGATCCGGCACTCACACAGCTGGTGGTATGGGGCCCTGCTGCTCGTCGGCGCCGTGCTGGCCGGTTGCGCGGCCACCACCGAGCAGGGGCCGAACGTGATGCAGCGGGTGGAGGGTAGCAAGCCCGCACCGCCCGGCCGCACCGGCTTTCTCGGCCCCTATTATGACCTCATGCAGCCCGGCAAGGACGGCCAGGTGGCGCTCGTGTACTTCCGGCCGAACACGCAGTGGAGCCGGTACACCAAGGTGCTGATCGAGCCGGTCCAGTTCTGGGACGCCCCCAGGGACACCGTTCCCGCGTCCGACCAGCACATGCTGACCGCCTACTTCTACAACGTCCTGAAGGAGGAGCTCTCGAAGAACTTCACCATCGCCGAGGAGCCCGGGCCGGACACCCTCCTGGTGCAGGTGGCGCTCAACGACGCGACCGGCGCGGTGCCGATCCTCCGGTCTGTCTCGGTCATCATCCCGCAGGCTCGGGTGCTCAACTTCATCCAGTCCCTGGCGACGGGCTCCTATGCCTTCGTGGGCTCCGCGGAGGCGCAGGCCAAGATCAGCGATTCGATGACCGACCAGGTGCTGGCCGCGGGCGCGGATCGCCGCCTGGGCGGCATGCAGATCGCATCCGCGGCGCAGTGGCGCTGGGGCGATGCCGAGAAGGTCATGAAGTACTGGGCGGAGAAGATCGCGGCGCGCCTGCAGGAGCTCAAGACGACCGGCGCGCTCGCCTCCGCGGCGGATCCACGGTAGCGGGAGGAGGAACCCGACATGATCGACCGCACGCGACGCATCGTGGGTACGGTGCTGGCCTTGAGCCTGGCGCTCCTGTTTGCCGTCCCGAACATGGCCGCGGCCCAGCGCAAGCCCAACATCCTGGTCATCATGGGTGACGATGTCGGCTGGTTCAACATCGGCGCCTACCACCGGGGCATGATGTCCGGCAAGACGCCGAACCTCGACAAACTGGCGTCCCAGGGCATGATGTTCACCGACTACTATGCGGAGGCGAGCTGCACGGCCGGTCGGGCCGCCTTCATCACCGGCGAGATCCCGCTCCGCACCGGCCTGACCACGGTGGGCCAGGCCGGCGCCGACGTCGGCATGCCGGCCCAGGCGGCGACCATCGCCACCGCCCTCAAGGCGCAAGGCTACGCCACCGGGCAGTTCGGCAAGAACCACCTCGGCGACCTGAACAAGTACCTGCCGACGCTACACGGCTTCGACGAGTTCTTCGGCTACCTGTACCACCTCGACGCCATGTCGGATCCGTTCTGGTACTCGTTCCCCGCGGATCCGAAGTTCTTCGAGACCTACGGGCCGCGCAACCTCGTGCATACCTACGCGACGAATACCGACGACGCGACGGTCATGCCGCGCTGGGGCAAGATCGGCAAGCAGCGGATCGTGGACGAGGGCCCGCTGCGCCCCTTCCGGAACATGACGGCCGATCATCAGGGCTGGCAGGCCGGCCCCCCCGGGTCCAAGTACGACATGGAGACCTTCGACGAAGTCCTGGTGGAGAGCACCAAGGGCTTCATCGACAAGGCCAAGAAGGACGGGAAGCCGTTCTTCGTGTGGCACAACACGACGCGCATGCACGTCTTCACGTACCTGTCCCAGAAGTACCAGAGCCAGATGAACTACAAGACCAACTACGGCGTGGAAGAAGCCGGCATGGCGCAAATGGACGACTCCGTCGGCGCCCTCATGAAGCACCTGGACGACATCGGCGAGGCGGACAACACCATCGTCGTCTTCACCACCGACAACGGGGCCGAGGTGTTCACCTGGCCCGATGGCGGCATGACCCCGTTCAAGGGCACCAAGGGGACCGTCATGGAAGGCGGATTCCGCGCGCCGGCCATCATCCGCTGGCCCGGCAAGGTGAAGGCGGGCGTGGTGGAGAACGGCATGTTCTCAGCGTTGGACTGGTTCCCCACGCTGGTCGCCGCCGCCGGGAATCCGAACGTCACCGACCAGCTGCTCAAGGGCGCGACCCTCGGCGACCGCAGCTACAAGAACCACCTCGACGGCTACAACCAGCTGGAGCTGCTCCAGGGCCAGGGGCCGTCCAAGCGCGAGGAGTTCTTCTACTTCGGCGGTCCTCAGCTCGGGGCCGTCCGGATCGGCGATTTCAAGTACCAGTTCTACCAGCAGCCGCAAGGCTGGCCCGGGGCGAAGGTCACGACCGATATGCCCACGATCGTGAATCTCCGCCAGGATCCATTCGAGCGGACCCCGTCGATCGGCGGCCAGACCTTGAATGATCTGGGCGGCGGCTACATGAACGACTTCTATGCTCGCGAGTTCTGGCGCTTCGTGTTCGTCCAGCAGCGGGTGGGCAAGCTCGCGGAAACCGCGATCTCGTACCCGCCGATGCAGGATCCGGCTTCGTTCAACCTTGATGCGATCAAGAAGAAGATCGACGAGTTGATCCGGCACCAGCGCGGCCAATAGCGGATGCGGTCGCGACGACGGATCGCACAGAGCCGGGAGGTGGCTGACATGATGAACCGCACGCGACGAGTCGTGAGTACCGTACTGGTTCTGAGCCTGGTGGTCGTGCTCGCTACCGCGGGCACGGTCGCCGCCCAGGCCAAGCCGAACATTCTCTTCATCATGGGCGACGACATCGGGTGGATGCAGCCGAGCATCTACCACCGCGGCCTGATGGTCGGCGAGACGCCGAACATCGACCGCATCGGCCGCGAAGGCGGGATGTTCATGACGTACTACGCCGAGCAGAGCTGCACGGCCGGCCGCAATGCCTTCTTCACCGGCATGAATCCGCTCCGTACGGGCATGATTCCACCCCAGCTTCCAGGCAGTCCGAGCTATTTGCGACCTGGCACGCCAGCGATCGCAAAGTTCCTCCGTGACCTGAACTACAACACGGGCGAATTCGGCAAGAACCATCTCGGTGACCATACGGACGCGCTGCCCACGGCGCATGGCTTCCAGGAGTTCTGGGGCTACCTGTACCACCTGGATGCGATGCAGCAGGTGAGCTTCCCCGACATCAACAAGACCCCGACGCAGCAGACGGTCGCGCCGCCGTGCAGGAACACGCCGATCCCCGGCCTGCCCGACGTCCCAGGGGCCGTCGATCCCAGGACCACGATCTGCCTGACCCCACCGCGTAATGTGCTCTGGTGCAAGTCCTCGGACGGCACGTCGAAGAATCAGACCTGCCAGGACCAGGGCTCGCTGACGCTGGATCGATCAAAGACGGTGGATGAGGAAATCTCGGCGAAGGTGATCGACTTCCTCGACCGCAACGACCCGAAGAAGACCAACAAGCCCTTCTTCGTCTGGTACAACCCGGCGCGCATGCACATCACAACCGTGTTGTCGGACAAATACATGGCCATGGTCGCCGAGCCCGGTGGGAAGGACTGGGGCGTCAACGAAGCCGGGATGAAGCAGATGGACGACAACATCGGCTACGTGCTCCAGAAGCTTGGGGACATGGGCCAGCTCGACAACACGATCGTGGTGTTCACCACCGACAACGGCGCGGAGGTCTTCACCTACCCGGACGGCGGTGTCACGCCCTTCAAGGGCTCGAAGATGAACACCTGGGAGGGCGGCATGCGCGCGCCGGCGGTCATCCGCTGGCCGGGACAGATCAAGCCGGGAACGGTCTACAACGAGATCTTCGCGTCGCTCGACTGGCTGCCGACGCTCGTCAACATCGCCGGTGGCCCCAAGGGCGACGGACTGAAAAGGCAGATCGAGGAGGGCAAGTACCCCGGAATCGTCAAGACCACGCTCGACGGTGTCGATCAAACCGACTACTTGCTGGGAAAGACCGATAAGTCCGCGCGCGACACGTTCTTCTACTATGCCGGCCCGCGCCCGTCGGCAGTACGCTACAAGAACTGGAAGATGTATTTCGCGATCGCGCCCGAAAATTCCACCGGCTTCAACGTTCCGGGAGTCCAGACCCAGTTCGCGGCCAGCTTGACAAACCTCAAGCGCGATCCATTCGAGGAGGCCGTGCTCGCAGGCGCATGGAACAAGACGGCTCCCAACTCGTTCGCCGGTTCGCTCGCCGGGCCGGTGACGGCTCAGATATACAACTGGAACATGCTGCCCCTCGGCCAGTTGCTGTGGCTCAGGGAGCTCGAGAGCTACAAACGGTTCCCTTCCCTTCAGAGCCCGGAGAGCTGGAACCTGGATCAGGTCATGGAGCAGATCAGGAGCATGGGACACCCGAGCCAGTAGCCTGGATGCTCATGGGTGATGCGGGCGGCCCATGCGGGCCAAGAAGATGCATTCGATCAGCCACCACGGGCACTGGCCGATAGGAGCCAGCTGGAAGGCCGTCGACGGACAGGGTGTGGGCGCCTCGGGACGGGCGCCCGCGTCACCGTCCCGAGGCGGGGAGGTGCGGGCCATGAAGGTGCTTGGGACAGTCGGCGGTTCGATGGCGAGTCGTGTGATCTGGGTGCTCCTGATCGGCCTCCTGGTCGGTGGATGCGCCTCCATGAAGTCGGGGCCGCCCACGCCGATCACGAGCATGAGCCAGATCGAAGGCAAGTGGCAGGGCACCATCACGATGGGCTTCACCGGCCCCATGGAGCTCTACTGGCTCACGATCCAGCCCGACGGCAGCTTCGAGGCGCAGTACGGCATGAATTGGCAGTGGGGGAAGGTGACCCTCAACAACGGGGCCGCGACATTTGATGTCACCGCGCCGGGTCCCGCGAGCGGCACGCTGATCTACTACGCCGGCCCGCCCACGCCTTCTCTCACGCTGAACCCCACGTTCGGCGGTTGGTCGGCGCAGGTGAAGCCGACGACCAGATGAGAGGAACACCATGAGGCCACGAACCGTCAGCGGGTTGGTGCTCGGCATACTCGTCATCGCGTTCGCTCAGGCGCACGCGCAGACCGATCCACTGCCGTCCTGGAACGATGGGTCGGCCAAGAAGGCGATCGTCGAGTTCGTGCAGGCCACCACGACGCAGGGCGGCCCGAAGTTCGTGCCGCCGGAGGCCCGCATCGCCACCTTCGACAACGACGGCACCCTCTGGGTCGAGCAGCCGATCTACACCCAGGTGACCTTCGCCATCGACCGGGTGGTGGCGATGGCCCCGAAGCATCCGGAGTGGAAGGAGCAGGAGCCGTTCAGGGCCATCCTGACCCGCGACCGTGAGGCGATGGCCAAGTTCACCCTGCAGGACATCGAGAGGATCGTGGCGGTGACGCACTCCGGGATGTCGGTGGAGGCCTTCGCGGGGATCGTGAAGGAGTGGCTGGCGGCGGCGAAGCATCCCCGCTTCAAGCGGCCGTATACCGAGCTCGTCTACCAGCCGATGCTCGAGGTGATGAAGTACCTCCGCGACAACGGCTATCGGACCTACATCGTGACCGGCGGGGGCCAGGAGTTCGTGCGGGTCTTCGCCGAGTCCGTCTACGGGGTGCCGCCGGGGCAGGTGATCGGCACCGCCGGGCAGACGAAGTACGGCTACGGCAAGGACGGCAAGCCCACCCTCGTCAAGCTCCCCAAGGTTTTGCTGGTCGACGACAAGGCTGGGAAGCCCGAGGCGATCAACCTGATTATCGGGCGCCGGCCGGTCGCGGCCTTCGGCAACTCGAGCGGGGACCAGCAGATGCTCGAGTGGACGCAGGCGGGGGACGGAACCCGGCTGATGCTGCTGGTGCACCACGACGACGCCGCCCGTGAGTACGCCTACGGCGCGGCGTCGAAGATCGGCACGTTTCCCGAGACGCTGATGGCCGAGGCCAGGAAGCACGGCTGGACCGTGGTCAGCATGAAGAACGACTGGAAGCGCATCTTCGCGTTCGAATAGTGCGGACGACCGGATGTCAGCCGGGGCGCCCTATAGGACCTTGGTCCCATAGATCCGAGTGTTCGTTGCTGACACGATGCCGCCGGGCCGCATAGGAGGACACCATGAACCGAGCCGTCGCGATCGCGCTAGCGGCCCTGCTGCTGGTCTCATGTGCCCAGCTGAAATCCGATGCGCCGTACAACGCACAGGAAGCGTGCGAAGGCTCGGGCGGCGCGTATGCCACGGATGGCACCTGCTATGCCGGGCTGGAGTAGGAGCTCACGATGAGCAAGACCAGCAAGATCGTCGTCGCGGCGAGCATCGTGGTGGTGGCGGTGGCCGTCATCGCCACCGGGCTCGTGCTCCGGGATGCCGCCCGGCCCGGGGCCGATCCCGGGCTCACCGCCCTGAACGGGCGCTGGCTGCGGCCGGACGGCGGCTACGTCCTCGAGATCCGATCCGCCGAGAGCGCGGTCCAGGCGACGTATCTCAACCCGCGTCCGATCAACGTGGCCCGGGCCGAGGCGACTCGGCAGGGCTCGACGCTTACGCTCCTGGTCGAGCTGCGTGCGCCCGGCTATCCCGGCAGCACCTACACGCTGGCCTACGACCCGCAGCGCGACCGGCTGGGCGGCGAATACTTCCAGGCGGCCCTGGGGCAGACCTTCGCGGTCTCGTTCCAGCGGTTACGGTAGGAGCCATGCCCGCCCACCGGTCGGCCTGGCTCTCCGCTGGGATTCTCGGCGGGGCGCTCGTCGCCGCGGTCGGGACGGTGGACGCGCAGCCCCTGGGTGAGGTCTTCCGCAAGGTCAACGCGTCCGTGGTCGTGATCCGCGCCAAGGGGCGGGACGTCGAGGGCGCGGGAGGGCTCACCCGCTTCAATGAGACGGGCTCCGGCGTCCTCGTCTCCCGGGACGGCAAGGTCATGACCGCCGCGCACGTGGTGCACTCGATGGACGAGATCGCGGTGGAGTTCCTCGGGAGCGAGGCCGTCGCCGCGCACGTGGTCAGCTCGGAGCCGGCCGCCGACCTCTCGCTGCTGCAGCTCGAGCGGGTGCCGAGCGGGGCGCAGGTCGCGACGCTCGCGGACTCGGACACGGTGCGGGTCGGCGACCCGGTCATGGTGATCGGCGCGCCGTACGGGCTGAGCCACTCGATGAGCGCGGGCTGGATCAGCGCCCGCTGGCCCGCGAACAGCGTCTACCGGCCGATGCCGCTGGCCGAGTTCCTCCAGACCAACGCCACCATCAACACCGGCAACTCGGGCGGGCCGCTGTTCAACATGGCGGGCGAGGTCATCGGCATCGTGAGCCACAACATCTCCAAGTCCGGCGGCTCCGAGGGGCTCGGATTCGTGGTGACCATCAACACCGCCCGGAAGCTGCTGCTCGAGCGGCCCTCGTTCTGGAGCGGGCTCGAGGGCCACCTCGTCACCGGGCCGATCGCCCAGATCCTCAACGTGCCCCAGCCGAGCGGCTATCTCGTCAAGAGCGTGGCCCGCGGCTCGGTGGGCGACGCCCTCGGCCTGCGGGGCGGCACGGCCCTGGCCACGATCATGGGCGAGCAGCTCGTGGTGGGCGGCGACATCATCCTGAAGGTGCAGGGTCAGCCGGTGGGCGAGGTGGCCGACCACCACCGCGTGCGCGACATCCTGGAGGCGGTGCCGCCGGGCGGGGCGTTCACCATGACCGTGCTGAGGCTCGGCCAGGTCATCGAGCTGAAGGGCCGGCACCCATGAGCACCGCGCTCGATTCCGAGACCGTGGCCTGCCACGGCTGCGACCTGCTCCAGCGCATTCCACCGCTGCCACCCGGCCGGCGCGCGCGCTGTCCGCGCTGCCGAGAGGTGCTGGCCACCCAGCCGGCCGATCCGTTGGACCGGCCCCTCGCGCTGACCCTGGCCGCGGCGGTGGCCTTCGTCGTCGCCAACTCGATCCCGCTGATGAGCCTCTCCGTGGTGGGACGGCAGGCGAGCACCACCGTGGTCGGGGGCGCGTACGAGATGTGGACGCAGGGCTACCCGGCGACCGCCGCGACGGTGGCCTTCTGCGTGGTGGTGGCGCCCGCTGCCTACATCGCCTTCATGCTGACCGTGCTGCTCGCGGTGCGTCGGCCGCCCGCGCCCTACTGGGTTGCCGAGATGCTGCGCTGGGCGGGGGCGATGCAGCCATGGTCGATGAACGAGGTGATGCTGCTCGGGGTGCTGGTCTCGTTGATCAAGATCGCTGAGCTGGCCACCGTGACGCCCGACGTGGGAATGTTCGCGCTCGGTGGCCTCATCGCGCTGCTGCCCGCGATCTCGGTGAGCGTCGATCACGAGGAGATCTGGAAGCGGGTCGAATGGGCGGACGGTAGCTACCACCCGGACATTGCGTGATGTCATCGGTGAGCGTGAGTGCGGCCGAGGTCGGCCTGGTCTCCTGCGAGGCGTGCCATTTGCTGTCGCGCCCCGCCGCCCCGGCCGAGCCCGGCTACTGCCTCCGCTGCGGCGGTGAGCTGATATGGCGGCGGCCCAACTCGATCCAGTATGCGTGGGCCTTCCTGATCGCGGCCGCGGTCTGCTACATTCCGGCCAACCTGCTGCCGGTCCTCCGTACCACCACCGTCACGGGCACCGACACCGACACCATCATGAGCGGGGTGGTGTTCCTCTATACCTCCGGCTCGTGGCCGCTGGCGCTGATGGTGCTGATCGCCAGCGTGATGATTCCCCTCGGCAAGCTGATCGCGCTCGCCTACCTGCTGATCACGGTGCAGTGGGGCTCGATCCGCGGCAACCGGGACCGGACGCGTCTCTACCGCATGGTCGAGATCATCGGCCGATGGTCGATGCTCGACGTGTTCGTCGACACCTTCACGGTGGCCCTGGTGCAGCTCCAGCCGCTCATGTCGGTTGAGCCGGGGCCCGGCGTCGTCTTCTTCATGGCGGTGGTGATCCTCACCATGATCGCGGTGCGGTGCTTCGATCCGCGGCTCATCTGGGACGCGGGCCGGCGCTTCGAGGTCGCTCGTGCCTGATCCGGCCGACCGCGACGACCTGCCGCAGGCCACCGTCTCGCGGCCGCGGCGCACCAGGATCTCGGTGGTCTGGATCATCCCGATCCTGGCCGCGGTGATCGGCCTGGGCATTGCGATCCAGCGGATCCTGAACGAGGGCCCGACCGTCACCATCGTGTTCCGGTCCGCCGAGGGCATCGAGGCGGGCAAGACGTTCGTGAAGTACAAGGACGTCAACATCGGCCACGTGTCGGCGGTCGCCCTCACCGACAACTACGGCAAGGTCGAGGTGACGGCCAAGATCACCAAGAGCGCGGCCGGCCTCATGGTGGAGGATGCCAAGTTCTGGATCGTCTCGCCGCGCGTCACCTTGAGCGGAGTCTCCGGGCTCGGTACCCTGCTGTCCGGCAACTACATCGGGCTGCAGCCGGGCAAGTCCCCGAAGGCCCAGCGCCACTTCTCCGGCCTCGACGAGGCACCCGTCGTCCCCGACCAGCCCGGCAAGATGTTCCGGCTCAAGGCCCGCGACCTGGGATCGCTCGGCATCGGCGCCCCGGTGTACTACCGGCGCCTGCCGGCCGGTCAGGTGGTCAAGTACGACCTCGCCGCCGACGGCAAGGACGTGGACGTCACCGTCTTCATCAACGCGCCCTACGACAAGTACGTCACCTCCGACACCCGGTTCTGGAACGCGAGCGGCATCGACGTCTCGCTCGGCGCCGGTGGAGTGGACGTGCGGACGGAGGGACTGGTGGCCCTGCTCGCCGGTGGGCTGGCCTTCGACACGCCGTCGAACCTGCCGACCGAGCCGTCCGCCCCCGCGAACACCTCGTTCGCGCTCTACCGCGACCGCACCGACGCGATGAAGCAGCCCGATACCATCAGCCGCCGCTACGTCCTGCACTTCAACGAGAGCGTGAAGGGGCTGTCGGTCGGCGCGCCGGTGCTGCTGTTCGGCCTGCCCGCGGGCGAGGTCGTCGAAGTCGATCTGTCGCTGGACGCCAAGACCCAGCGGATCCGCCCGCGCGTCGTCATCACGTTCTTCCCGGAGCGGCTCCTCCAGCGGGTGGCGGTCAGCGAGCAGGCGAGCGTCCGGACCCTGATCGAGGGGGACCGGCAGCGGCGCATCGCCTTCGTCAAGCGGGCGGTGGAGGAGCGCGGGCTCCGCGCGCAGCTGCGCAGCGGCAATCTCCTCACCGGACAGATGTACATCGCGGTGGACCATTTCCCGGATGCCCCGCGCCCCAAGATCGACTGGAGCCAGGATCCGCTGGAGCTGCCGGTGGCCCCCAGCACGGTGCCCGACCTCGAGGCCAAGGTCACCAGCATCCTCGCCAAGCTCGACAGCATGCCGTTCGACACCATCGGCCGAGAGCTCGAGAGCACGGTCACCAGCGCCAGCAAGCTCATGGCCTACATGGACACCACGCTGGTGCCGGAGCTGCGCACCACCGTGGACAATGCGAACCAGCTCCTCGGCTCCGTGGACGGCGAGCTGAAGGGGACCCTGGAGGAGGCGCGTCGCGCGCTCGCCTCCGCGGATCGCGTGCTGAAGAACACCGACGCGACGCTGGTCGGCACCGACGCCCCCGCGCAGCAGGACCTGCGCGACGCGCTCCAGGAAGTGGTCCGCGCCGCCCGCGCGGTGCGGGTGCTCGCCGACTACCTGGAGCGGCACCCCGAATCGCTGGTGCGCGGCAAGAACGGAAGCCCGTGATGCGGCTCGCCGCGATCACGGGCGCGTGCGCGGTGGCCGCCCTCGTGGTCGGCTGCGGCTCCACGCCGGCGTCCCGCTTCTACACCCTGAACGGCACCGCGACTCCGTCCCCCCCGGCGGCGAAGCCGGTGTCGGTGGTGGTGGGGCCGGTCACCATCCCGGCCACGGTGGATCGCCCGCAGATGGTGGTGAGCACCGGGGCGAACCAGGTGGAGTTGGACGAGTTCAATCGCTGGGCGTCACCGCTGCAGAACGACATCTCGCGAGTGGTGGCCGAGAACCTGGGCGCTCTGCTGGGCGCTCCGCGGGTGACCCAGACCCTCGGCGTCGACTCGGACTTCCGGGTGGCCATCGAGGTGCAGCGTTTCGAGTCGACCCCCGGGGACTCGGCGATGTTCGACGCGGCGTGGGTGGTGCGCCGGCTGAAGGACGGCCGCAGCGAGACCGGGCGGACCACCGTGCGGGAGCCGGCACCCCAGAAGGGCTACGACGCGCTCGTCGCCGCACACAGCCGGGCGGTCGGGCGTCTGAGCACGGACATCGCCAATGCGGTGCGGGCGCTCGATGGCGCTCCGCGCTAGAATGCCGGCCAGGCCATGCCGAAGACCGCCGCGCTGCTGATCCTGCTGGGCGCCCTCGCGGGCTGCGCCGCGTCGACCGCCGAGGAGTGGACCAAGCCGGGCGCGACGAAGGAGCAGGCCAACAAGGACTCGGCCGATTGCCTCTTCGAGGCGCAGACGGTGCGGCCGGGCGGTCCCTCCGGGCCCGCGATCACCGTGAACCAGGTGCAGTACCGCCAGTGCATGGCCAACCGCGGCTACTCGTCGACGAAGTAGCGCGAGGCGCGCGCTACTTGACCCAGGTCTGGGTGCGGTAGAAGGGCCCGAGGTAGCCGCGGACCTTCAGCTTGCCCTCGTCGGTCCAGATCTCCGCCTTGTAGACCTTGCCGTCGTCCGGATCCAGGATGGTGCCGCCCTTGTAGCGTTCGTTGTCGGGGCTCAGCCCTTTGATGATCACGAGCCCGACGATCGGCTTGTCCTTGTCCTCGCCCTTGCACGCGCTGCACACCTTGGGCTTGCCTTGCGCGTTGAGGGGGTCGGTCAGGCCGACGATCTTGCCGAAGAGCTTGCCCGCCTGGTCGTACAGCTCGACCTCGGAGACGATCTTGCCGGTCTTCTCGTCCACCGTCTTCCACCGGCCGAGCGGTGGCTCGGCGGCGAGAGCGACCAGGACCCAGGCCAGGCCGGCCAGCACGGCGGCAATCAGGAGTCGCGCGGCGAGGCCCACGTTGGTCACCGTCACTTGTCGATCTTGCTGATCTTCGAGCCCTGAATGCCCAACCCGGCCATCAATCCCTTCTGGTCGAAGAAGATCGCGTACATGTCGTGCTGCATCGTGGTCGAGGTGAACGCGGTCGCGGCGCCGGTGTCGAGGACAGCGATGCTCGGCCCGGTGCCGAGCTCGAACCCTCCGCTCTTGGCCAGGTAGTCGAGGGCGGAATCGGTCATGAAGAACAAGGCATACCCGAATTTCTGCACCCCGGCCTGCAGGCCATAGGACGCCGCGACCGTGTTGTAGTAACCGATCGTCTTGCCTCCCTTGCGGAGGGCTCCGTCGCCGTACTGCGCGCCGAACATGAAGCCGGCCTTGTAGATGCTGGGGAACACGAGCACCGCCTTCGCCTTGCTGGCGAGGGTCTTTGCCTTGGGCTCCTTCGCATACAGATCCTTGAGCGCCTTGTCCACGTCGCGGTTGATCTCGGCCGCGGAGGCCGCCTGCGCGGGCCGGGCGCCCGCGGTCAGGCCGACTGCGACGATCACCGCCAGCACCGCCGCTCCCAGTCGCGTGGTGAGCATCCGCCGATCTCCTCGGGTCACGGGTCGGGTCGACATGGCCGCGCTCACTTGACCAGCGGGATCTGCCGGGCCAGCTCGTAGTTCACGAGCGCCCGGATCTTGTTCTCCACCTGGTAGAGCCGCGCGACCTTCTTGGCGGGCAGCACCTTCTCGAAGCGGGGCACGTACGATTTCAAGATCGCCACGTGCTGGGCTTCGAGGCTCAAGTAGTCGTTCAGCAGCTTGGTGGCGGTGGCGTCGGTCATGGAGTCGTAGGACGCAGCGAAGCGATCGATGCCGGCGAGCAGCTTGTCGTAGTGGGAGATCATATCGCTCTGGTAGGCGTTGTACACCGGCCAGAACGCCTTGGCCTCGCCCTCGGTGAGGGCCAGCGCCTCGGAGACCAGCAGCTTCTTGTCCGCCCGCGCCTTCTCGCGCAGGACATCCATCTGGTCCGCGGGCTTGTCGGCGGACTTGTCCTGCGCCCACGTCTCCGCCGGGGCGAGCGAGGCGAGCAGCACTCCGAGCATCAGGGCACGGCAGACTCGACGTCTCATGGATGTCACTCCTTTGGCAGCTCCGGGCGATGCGCACGGACGGCCCGTCGGGAGTATGGCGAAAGGCCCGAGCCCGGCATAGTAGGACTTTAGTCCTATACCAGCGCTCCCACCGGTGTGGTTCCATGCGAGCGGTGAACGAGCGGACCGTCGAAGCTCCTCCGTGGGACATTCCCCGGATCGTGCTCTCCGTGCTCGCCCTGGGCGGGCTGATCGCGGCGAGCCTGTGGGTGCTGCGGCCGTTCTTGCCCGCGCTCATCTGGGCCACCATGATCGTGGTCGCGACCTGGCCGGCGATGCGGGCGGCCCAGCGGGGTCTCGCCGGGCGGCGGGGGCTCGCGGTCGCCCTCATGACCCTGGCGATGCTGGTGGTCGTGATCGTGCCCATCGCGGTCGCCATCGTGGTCGTGGTCGACCATGCCGACACCGTGGTGGAGTGGTCCAAGGGCGTGGTCGTGCAGGCCGCGTCCGGCCCCCCACGGTGGGTGGACACCATGCCGCTCGTGGGCGCCCGCGTCGCCTTGGAATGGCAGAAGCTGGCCGCCGGGACGCCGGACGACATCGCGGCGCAAATCGGCCCGTACCTCCGGGCGCTGGGCGCCTGGATCGTCTTCAAGGCGGGCAGCCTGGGGCTGCTGCTGGTCCAATTGCTGCTGACCGTGCTGATCGCGGCCATGCTGTACGCCCACGGCGAGGCAGTCGCCAGCGGGGTGCGCGCCTTCGCGCGGCGGCTGGCCGGTGATTCCGGTGATCAGGTGGTGCTGCTCTCCGGCCAGGCCATCCGCGCGGTGGCCCTCGGCATCGTCGTGACCGCGCTGGTCCAGGCCCTGGTCGGGGGGATCGGCCTCGTCGTCACCGGGGTGCCGTACGCGGTGCTGCTCACCGCGGTGATGTTCCTGCTCGCGGTGGCCCAGATCGGGGCGGGCCCGGTGCTCT
>Ga0081455_10004601_pt1 | contig 15407 bp, 13 predicted proteins | sample TabmetS3T2R1_FD_70207 | JGI IMG/M metagenome (GOLD analysis project Ga0081455, IMG submission 70207) | Tabebuia heterophylla rhizosphere microbial communities from the University of Puerto Rico - S3T2R1 | ecosystem: Host-associated > Plants > Roots > Rhizosphere ... | reverse complement strand
CATCCGCCTTGGCCCCCGCAGGCACCCGCGACGCGTTCCAGCGGGCCATGACCGCCGACGCCGGCGTCCTCCGGTCGGCCGAGTCGCTGGCGCGCGCCCAGGACGCCGCGGTTGCCGCGCTCGCCGGGACGCGCGTCGCCCGGTCCTCCGGCGGTGCCGACTTCGAGCTCGCCAACCTGGCCACGGTGGGCTGGGCGGTAGCGACCAGCGCCCTGGCCCGAACGGAGAGCAGGGGAGCGCACGCCCGCACGGACCATCCCGACATGGACCCGGCGCAGCGGCTGCGCTACGTGATCGGTGGCACGGTCCGAGCGGCTTAGCCCCTCCGCTGCTGATCCCGGCCGCCGCCGTCACGCGGGCGCGGCGTACACGACCAGGTTCGACAGGTAGTGGCGGGCGGCACGGTCGAACGCGCCGGTGCACGTGATGAGCCGCAGCGTGGGACCGGGGGTCGGGCCGTAGACGGCGTCGGTCGGGAAGGCATCCTTGGCGGCCTCGAGGGTGTCGGTCACCGTGAAGCGCGCGACCGTGCCGTCGGCGCGGGTGACCTCGATGGGATCGCCCGGGGCGAGCTCGGCGAGGCGGTAGAAGACGGCCGGCCCGGCCCGCGAGTCGACGTGGCCGACGATCACGGCGGGACCACGCTCGCCTGGCGCAGGACCCTCGGCGAACCAGCCCGCCCGGGCGAAGTCGACCGGGGCGGCGAGCGTCCCGTCGTCGCGCACGGCCAGGTGCTCCAACTGGGTCTCGACGCCGATGGTGGGGATCGTCAACGTGGCCGGCGGCGCCGGCCGGTCCTCCGCCGCCGGCACGCCCAGGGGGAGCGGGCGCTCGGCGGCGGGGATGGACGACCCGGGCCGCGGCCCGGGTACCGCGGCGGCGCCCGGGCCCGCCGCCCGGGTCGCCACCGCTCCCGCCGTCCTCGCGTCGACCGGCTCCGGCGGCCAACCCCTGGCGTCCACCGCATAGGCGACGAGCGCCGGTGCCGCCAGCGCCCCCACGAAGGCGATGGCCAGCGGTAGGGCCCGCCGGCAGACGGCTCTCAGCCCTCGGCGGGTCACGCCGCTCGCCGTCTCCTGAGGAGGCCCGTCGCAGCGACGGCGAGCAGCACGGCCAGCAGTCCGACCGATGTCGCCACCAGGGCACCGGCGGCGCCGCGGGCGCCCACCGCATCGGCAGTCGTGCCGACGCCGGCAAGCGCCCCGCCACCGGTGTCGACGCCCCCGGCCGGCGCGCCACCGCGCGCCGCCGTGGCGCCGGCGGCGTCGGTGACGCTGATGATCTGCAGGCTGCCCGTGCCGTCGCCGTCGAGCACGACCAGCGAGCTGACCGTGCCGGCCTCGACGTCGAGGTTCTCGGCGATCGGGTCGGCCGACCCGCCGTCCGCCGTGATGGTCCACGAGCCGGCGGGGACCGCCGTGTAGTCGCCGACGTCGCCCAGGTCGGCGCCCCTGGCGAGGAGCGGCCCGCCCGAGGCGCTCACATCGACCGGTCCCGCGTCGATGGCGGCCTGGATCAGGCGCACGCGTCCCTGGCCCGCCGGGGGCGCCGAGAGGTCGTCGGTCAGCAGGTCGGTGTTCAGCTCCGCCTGACGCCCGAACGCCGCGAACGTGTACGACGTCTGGGCGGCCAGGTCGGCCGAGACCCGCAGCACCGCCTCGTCGGTGGCGGGCGACCCGGCGGGGCGCATCGAGAAGGCGTAGAGACCTGCGGTGAGCGGCATGTACTCCGACACCTGCCCGTACCCGAGCTTGGGCAGGACCAGCTGCTCCTTGCCGTCGAAGCCGGTGGCGTAGACGTCCATCGGTGGCGTGTCCGGAGAGAAGTGGGCGACGCGCAGTTGCACGTCCGGGGCGGCGTTCGCGCCCACCGGATCGCCGGCCATCGTCAGCACGCCCGCCATCCCGGCGACGGCCGCGACGGCCGCGGCCAGCCGCCTCGGTCGGCGGCCCGGCCGGTGGGCTCGAGGTTCGGTCGTCATCCTTGGTCCTCCTGTCCGATAGGGAAGGTGATGCGGAGGCGCGGCTCGCCACTGGTGCGGCCCACCACGCTGACCTGGTGCGGTCGGTACTCCGGGAGCTGGTTCCCGAGGAAGGCGACGACCTCGACCACGGCGGGGTCGCCGGCGGCGATCGGGCGGCCGTCGATGCGGGCGAGCTCGACGGTCCGCGCCGGGGTGCCCGCCACGTCCTCGCCGGGCAACCGGACGAACGCCGCGATCTCGAGGCGGTGGGCGCCCGCCAGCGTGGCCAGCACCGTCGTGAGCCGTTCGTCGACCTCTCCGGCACGCAGCTGCGAACGCGCCGCGGGTGACGCCTCGATGCCCGGGTTGGCGGCCAGCGCCCGACCCGTCGTCACCAGCGTGTCGTTCGGGGCCACCCGATCGGCATTCGAGCCCGCTGGACCCGACGTGGCGTCGATACGTCGAACCTCGACCCGGCCGTCACCCTCGCCGACGCTGGCGATCTCGAGGGAACTGTCCACGGCGCGGGCGAGGGCGGGCGGGACGGCCGTGTCACGCAGCGCCGGGGTCTCGACGATGTAGCCGTACGAGCGCCAAGCGGGTCCGGAACCGACGGCGCCATAGCCCGCGATCCACGACGGTGAGAGCCCGTCCTCCACGAGGTCGACCCACATCGCGTCGTCGACGATGACGCGCTCACCGCCACTGAGGTTGTCCGCCACCCACTCGCGGGCCGAGGCCAGCGGTGTTGCAGCGCCGGCCGCCGCCAGGTCGCGATGGGTCGAGACCCAGTCTGGAATCGCCAGGGCGAGCGCGACGGCCGCGGCTGCGAACACCGCGGGCACGGCGGCGTCGAGCCGGCTGACAGCCGGTGAGGCGGAGTGCGGCCGCCGGCGGGTTTCGAGGCGCGCCTCGAGGTGCCAGGCCCACACGAGCTGCGCCCCAGCGGCGAGCAGCACGGCGCCCAGCGGCACCATGGCGGCGACGATGGTCCACGAGGGCTCGCCCGAGACGACCGTCAGTGCCGCGAAGGCCCAGAATGCGCCAGCGATCGGGCGCAGGCGTGGCACGACCGCCGGCACGACGATCGCCGCCAGCAGGCAGGCGCCGGCGCCGATGCGGTCCAGGGCCACCAGGCCGGCGACCGACCGGCCGTCGAGCCCGTGGGCCAGCGTCCCCGCCGCCGAGGTGGCATCGCCGGCGACCAGGCGAATCCGGTCGAGTGCGCCGAGGGAGGCTGCAGGCTCGGTCCCGGACGTCACCAGTGCGGTCACGGCGAGCCAGGTGATGCCGAACCCCACCGTGCCGGCGAGCAGGCGCCGGCGCCTGCGACGAGTGCTGGGCGAGGACCTCCACAGCAGCCAGCCGATCGCCGGGGCCGCAACCACGGCGCTGGGCTCGGTCAGGACCGCCACGGCCAGGCACACCCCGGCGACCACGACCGTCCGGGTGCGGGGCGAACGGGCACTGGCGAGCACGAAGGCGGCCAACATCCACGGCACGGCAAGCCCGGCGCCGTGGACCGGCCGGTGGAGGGCGACCGCCAGCGGCGACGCGGCGAAGACGATGGTGGCGGCGGCGGCCGCCCAGCGGGCGAGGCCCGAGCGCCGGGCCAGCACCCAGACCAGCGGAATGCTGACAAGGCAGGCGGCGAGCATCGCCTCTCGGCCGGCGGTGACGGCGCTGGACGCCCGTCCCAGGGCGTCCGTCGCCCACATCCACGCCCCGAGGTGGACGGGCGCGAGCGAGGGCCCGACCGACGAGAACGTCGCGTCGCCGGCGGAGTCGAGGTGGACGATCGACCAGCCGGCGGCCACCAGCGCTCCCTCGCCGCTGGCCGGCGCGGGCGCCGTCGCCAGGTTGGCGCCCTGGAGTGCGGCTCCCACGGCCGCGATCGCGGCGATGGCGCAGGCGACGGCCTGGTGGTCCGCATGCCACCAGAGCGCGCGCCGCCCCCATGGCGCCCGGGTCGGCGCCGGGCCGCCGACCGGCGCGTGCGGGGCGCGTAGGAGCATCGTTGACACCTCATGCGGGGGCGTTGTCCAGCCGTTCGCTGGGGTGTTCGGAGCCGTCCCCCGGACCGGATGAAAAAACCTGCGAAACTCGCCGCAGTGCACGACGCCCATCCCCCGATCACGGCGGTGCGCGAGGCGGTCGCCCGCGCCCTCGCCGAGGACCTCACGCCCATCGGCGACCTCACATCCGCACTGCTGCCGCCCGAGCTGGAGGCGACCGCGTCCTTCGTGCCCCGGGAGCACGGCGTCCTCGCCGGGAGGCTGTGCGCGGACGAGGCCATGCACCAGGTCGACGCCACACTCGATCTGCGGTGGGATGCCGACGACGGCGACCACCTCGACGCCGGCAAGGAGTTCGGGCGCGTGACGGGGCGGCTGGCGGCGATCCTCACCGCCGAGCGCACCGCCCTCAACTTCCTCGGCCACCTGTCGGGCGTGGCCACGCTCACGGCCCGGTTCGTGGATGCCGTGACCGCGGTGGGGGGGACCCTGCGCATCTGGGACACCCGCAAGACCACGCCGGGCCTGCGGTCCCTCGAGAAGGCGGCCGTGCGCGCCGGCGGGGGAGCCAACCACCGCGGCAACCTGTCCGACTGGGTGCTGCTCAAGGACAATCACCTCGAGCTGTTCGGGATCAGCGCCGCCGTGGCCCGGGCGCGTCAGCGCTGGCCCGGGCGCACCGTCCATGTCGAGTGCGGCGACCTCGACCAGGTCCTCGAGGCGGTGGCGGCGGGAGCCGACGCATTGCTGCTCGACAACATGTCGCCGGACGAGGTGCGGGCCGTCGTGGCTCAGGTGCGCGAACGGAACCCCGACCGTCCCCTGCTCGAGATATCCGGCCGCCTGGACCTCGACGGCATCGGCGCCTACGCCACCACGGGCGTCGACCTGGCATCGATCGGCGCCCTCACGCATTCGGCGCCGGTCCTCGACATCGGCCTCGACGTCCAGGCGTAGAGCGGCCGGAGGGTTTCGTAGGTCTCCGGCGCCCCCGCGTAGCCTCCGGGGCCGTGATGCTGCTGGTGATGGACGCGGGCAACACCCAGACCGTCATCGGGCTCTACGACCTGGAGCCCGACGACGAGCACAACGTCGGCCGCACGCTGGCCGACACCCACCTGCTCGACCACTGGCGCGTCGCGACCAACGCCGAGCGCACCGCCGACGAGCACGCACTCGTCATCCAGGAGTTCCTGGGCTTCCACGGGTTCTCGTTCGACGACGACATCGCCGGGATCTGCGTGTGCTCGTCGGTCCCCAGGGTGACCGGGGCACTGCGCCGGATGAGCGAGCGCTACTTCGGGCAGTCGGCGATCGTCGTCGAGCCGGGCATTCGCACCGGGCTGCCGATCCTCTACGACAACCCCAAGGAGGTGGGCGCCGACCGCATCGCCGACGCGGTGGCCGCCTTCGACCTGTTCGGGGGGCCCGTGGTGGTGGTCGACTTCGGCACCGCCACCACGTTCGAGGCCATCTCGGCCAAGGGCGAGTACCTCGGCGGCGCCATCTTCCCGGGGATCGACATCAGCCTCGACGCACTGTTCGCCCGGGCGGCGGCGCTGCGCCGGGTCGAGCTGGTGGAGCCCCGGCACGTGATCGGGCGGTCGACGGTGGAGTCGATGCAGTCGGGCGTGATCTTCGGCTACACGGGCCTGGTCGACAGCATGGTCGCCCGCATCGAGGACGAGCTGGACCAGAAAGTCGAGGTGGTGTCGACGGGTGGTCTGTCAGGCTTGATCACGCCGCTGTCCACCAAGATCACCCACCACGAGCCCTGGCTCACGCTGCACGGGCTGCGGCTGATCTACGAGAAGAACCAGTGACCGAGCAGACGCCCGCGCCGTTCCGGCCGCCCTACCGGGTCGAGGTGACCGATCGGGCCGCCGACCTGCAGGCCGCACACCCGGGCCTCGGGGCCGGCGACGGCAGCGGCGTGAGCGCCACGGTGGCGGGCCGCGTGATGCTGCTGCGGGACCAGGGGCGGCTCAGCTTCGCGACGCTCCGGGACTCGAGTGGGTCGATCCAGCTCATGGCCACCGAGCGGGACACCGACAACTACAAGGGCCTCACCAACCTCAACCTCGGCGACTGGATCGTCGCCACCGGTGAGGTGATCCGCTCCAGGAAGGGCGAGCTCTCTGTCCGGGTCGAGCGCTGGCAGGTCCTGGCCGAGGCGCGCCGCGGGTTCGGCGACAAGTGGAGGGGCATCACCGACACCGACCTCCGCTACCGGCAGCGCTACGCGGACCTGTGGGCCAACGAGGACAGCATGCGGGTCTTCCAGGCACGGAGCCGCATCATGTCCGAGACCCGCCGGTTCCTCGAGGAGCGCGGGTTCGTCGAGGTCGAGACGCCCCTGCTGCACCCCATCCCGGGCGGCGCGCTGGCCCGGCCGTTCGTCACGCACCACAACGCGCTCGACCTCGACCTGTACCTGCGGATCGCGCCCGAGCTGTACCTCAAGCGGCTGGTCGTGGGCGGGTTCGAGCGTGTGTTCGAGCTGGGGCGGGTGTTCCGCAACGAGGGGCTTTCCCCCCGCCACAACCCCGAGTTCACGATGCTCGAGCTGTACCAGGCGTACGCCGACTACGGCGACATCATGGAGCTGACAGAGCAGCTGGTCGCACACCTGGCACGGGAGGTGACCGGATCGACGGTCGTAACTTACGGCGGCCGCGAGGTCGACCTCACGCCACCTTGGGCGCGCGCATCGCTCACCGACCTGGTCGAGCGGCACGCCGGTGTGCGAGTCGACGTGCGCATGCCGCTCGACGAGCTCCGGCGGATCGCCGGCGACCACGGGGTCGACGTGGATGCGTCGTGGGGACCCGGGAAGCTGGTGCTCGAGATCTACGAGAAGACCACGGAGCCCGAGCTGTGGGGCCCGGTGTTCGTGCTCGACTACCCGAAGGAGGTCTCCCCGCTGGCCCGCGACCACCGCGAGCTGCCGGGCGTGGTCGAGCGGTTCGAGCCGATCGTCGCGGGGCGGGAGCTGGGCAACGCGTTCTCCGAGCTGACCGACCCCGACGAGCAGCGGCGGCGCTTCGAAGACCAGGCCCGGGCGCGGGCGCGCGGCGACGACGAGGCCATGGCCGTGGACGACGACTACATCAGGGCCCTGGAGTACGGGCTACCGCCGACCGGTGGCCTCGGGATCGGCATGGACCGGCTCGTCATGGTGCTCACCGACACCCCCACCATCCGTGACGTCCTGCTCTTCCCCACCCTCAGGCCCGAGCAGGCCTGAGCCGTCGGAGGGCGCGACCACCGTCACCTCGGCCTGTATCCGGGCACCGAACCACCCCAGCCGCGGCTGGTGCAGTGCCACCCACACCTCGTAGAGCCCGGGCTCGCCCGGCACCTGCAGCGGCACGTCGACCGACACGTGGCCACCGGCCGCCACGATGCGGGGCAGGGGGACGCGGGGGCTCGCTTGCGGCTCGCCCCTGCGGCCGTCCGTCACCCGGAACCACCGGGCCGCCACCTTGATCGGCCTGGGCAGGACCGAGGAGATCGGTTGCGACGACCGGTTGACGACGCGGAGCGCGACGGTTCGGACCGTGCCGGCCGCCATCTCCGGCGGCACCGTCCCCCGCACGCCGCAGCGGCGGGCGTCGTCCGGCCCGAGCCCGCCACCCATCGCCGCCGTGGCGCCGGCGATCCGGAACGGCACCAGGCGCACGGCGGCGTCCGGGGGGGCGGACCGGCGTTCGGGTGGCCGGCGTGCGGACCGGAACTGCTCGACGGTGCGGGCGGCGTTGGCGCCGAACCCCCGCGCGACCCCGTGGGCCAGCGGCGCGGGCGTGGCGAGGATGTCGTAGACCTCGAGGCACGGAAGCGCGATCCGCTCGGTGACCTCGAACGACCGGAGGTCGACCACCAGGACCTCGGCCCGGTCGTCGTCCTGCCCGCGGTGGGCGTTGCCGCCCACCAGGGCCCAATCGTCGACCAGCGCCAGGCCCCGCGTGAACCGGCCGATCGGCAGCCGCCGGGTCACCCGGCCGGCGGTGTCCAGCTCGGTGAGCCTGCCGGGCGTCGACTCGCAGACGTACCAGCGGTCACTCCGACGCCGGGGCGCGTGGGGGTGGGTCAGGCCGGTGAGGACCTCTCGGCCCGTGCGCAGGTCGAGGACGAAGCCCACATCCTTGCGGGCCGCCGCCTTCCAGGCCTTGTGGCGCTCGAACCTTCCGAACGCGCACACGTGGAGTGCCCCGTCGACGACCAGCAACGAGTTGACGTGCCAGGCGTCGGGCACTGTGTGGTCGGGCCGGGCTCGCCACAGCGGCTCGGCGGCGGCGCCCGAGACGCGCCACACCGCGTCGTCCCAGCTGGAGCTGACGTGGGCGGCGCCCTCGTGCCAGCACACGTCGTGGGGGTCGCGGATGGCGTCGAGCCGGCGGTAGCTGCGCAGCCCCCGGGCGTCGTACGCCAGCAGCTCACAGGTGCTGGTCTGCTCCCCGGGGGCCCTCAGCACCCGCCACAGACGCCCGCCACCGACGGCGATGCCCGAGGTCGCCAGGTCGTCCAGCGCCTCGGGCTCACCGTCGGAGATGTCGTAGACGCCGCCGCCCCACTTGCCGAACCCGCTCACGAGCAACCGCTCCCCGCCGAGAGCGTCGCGCCAGCTCGCCGTCCGGGCCGCCATCGAACGCGCACCGTAGTTGCGCATGCCTGCTCGCGCCGAGCACGCAGGTCGGGACGCATTGCGGTGCGGCGCACCCAGTGCCTCGGACCTAGGTCCCGAGACGGATTTGCGCACGCCCGCAGGCCGACCTGCGGCGGGCGGGGAATTCCCGTGCGGGGCCGGCCGGTTCAGCGGGGAGCATGTCCTCGATGACCCAGCGCCTCGCCGCCGCCGCGAACCCGGTCTCGGCGGCGGACGGGGTGTGGGCCCCGGCCCGACGACGGCTGACGACCGGCCTGGTCCTGACCATCACGCTGGTTGCCTTCGAGGCGCTGGCCATCGCCACGGTGATGCCCGTGGTCGCCGACGACCTCGGCGGGCTCGGGCTGTACGGCTGGGTCTTCTCGGGCTTCTTCCTCGGCAACCTCCTCGGCATCGTCCTCGCCGGCGAGGCGGCCGACCGCCGGGGGACGCGGGCGCCGTTCCTGGCGGGCCTCGTCCTGTTCTCGCTGGGGCTGATGATCGGCGGGGCGGCGCAGTCGATGCCGATGCTCGTGGCCGGGCGCGTGGCCCAGGGCGTGGGCGCCGGCGTCATCCCCGCCGTGGCCTATGCCAGCGTCGGACGTGGCTACCCGCCGGAGCTGCGCCCACGGGTGTTCGCGGTGTTCTCGTCGGCCTGGGTGGTCCCGGGGCTGGTCGGTCCGGCGGCGGCCAGCGCCATCGAGCGGTGGTCGTCGTGGCGCGTGGTGTTCCTGGCCCTCCTACCGCTGGTGGTGGTGGCGGCGGCGATGACCCTTCCGGCGCTGTCGCCCCACGCGCCGGCCGGTGCGGCGCCCCCGCCGGAGACCGCCGGCCGCGACCGTCGGCGCGACGCGGTCGTCCTGGTGGCGGGCGTCGCCCTGGTCCTGGGAGGGCTGGGCGCGCACCAGCCCGCGCTCGCGGTCGTCCTGATCGTGGTCGGCGCAGTGCCGGCGGCCTGGGCGTTTGTCCGGCTCGTGCCCACCGGAACCGCGGTCCTGCGCCGCGGGATGCCGGCGGCCGTCGGCGTCCGCGGCATCCTCACCTTCGCCTTCTTCGGCACCGACGCGTACGTGTCGCTGGCCATGACCGACGCCCGCGACCAACCGACGTGGGTGGCGGGCCTGGCGCTCACCGGCGCGACGCTGGCGTGGACGACCGGCGCGTGGATCCAGCAGCGCGTTGTGGGCGACCGGGGCCCGGCGTGGCTGGTGCGGCGGGGATTCGCCCTGGTCGGCGTCGGGATCGCAGGCCTGCTGGTGGCGCTCGACCCCTCGGTGCCGGTTGCCGTCGCCATCGCCGCCTGGACGGTGGCGGGCCTGGGGATGGGCCTGGCGTACGCGCCGATATCCGTGACGGTGCTCGGCACCGCAGCGCCCGGCCAGGAGGGGAGCGCCAGCGCGTCGCTCCAGCTCACCGACGTGCTGGGGGTGTCGCTCGGCACCGGGCTGGGCGGCGTGTTCGTGGCGCTGGGCGACGGACGGGGCTGGCACACGTCCAGCTCGCTGACGCTCGCGTTCGTGGTCACCCTGGCGGTCGCCGCCGCGGGCGTGCTTGCCGCCCGGCGCCTGCCGGGGCGGCTGCCCGCCGGGGCCACCTAGCGAGCGGGCGTCGGAGAGGACAACCTGCTCGGCATGGATCCGGAAACGGTCAAGGCGATGCTGCTGCGGAACCTCGGGCGGGGAGCGGACGATCCCGTCGGCTCGCACGACATGTACGACGACGATGCGGTGCTCGAGTTCCCGCAGTCGGGCGAGCGATTCGAGGGCGTCGCCAACATCCGGGAGTGGCGCAGCCGCTATCCGGGATCGGTGACCTATGACATCCGGCGCATCAGGGGTGCGGGCGAGATCTGGGTGGCTGAGATCGCCGTCAGCTATGACGGCGGCGAGCCGCACTTCGGAGTCGACGTCCTCGAGATCAGGACGGGCAAGATCGTCCGCGAGACCGTCTACGTCGGCGATGCGTTCGACGCTCCCGAGTGGCGGGCGCAATGGAGGGCTGCGCCCTGACCCAACGTGCCGTCAGGCGTTTGGCGTCTCGGACAGCCCGTCGTTGGCCATGCGATACAGGTCGTAGATCTCCTTGCAGACCTGGCACATGGGCAGCTTCTTGGGGTCGCGCTGCGGGACGAAGCGCTCACCGCACAGCGCCTCGACCGGGAACCCGTAGATCCGCGCCTCGGTGACCTTGGCGACCGCCGACTCACCGGGCTCGGTCCGCACGATGTGGGCGACCCGGGGCTTGCCGGTCTCGAGATCCTCGTCGGTGCGCTCGTCGAGCACCACCCCCGTGCGGGGCCGGGTCGAGGGCGTCATCGACGGATGGTCCACCCGTCCAAGCCTATGAGGGTGATCGGCGCTCACGTGCTCAGCCTGGCGAAGCCCCGGGCCACGTCGTCGAGGTGGTGGACGGGGTCGTGGATCAAGTACCTGGCGAACGACTCCACCGTGAAGCGCGCGCCGTCGCTGCGGTTGCCGGTGCGCTGCCACGTTTCCCCGGACACTGTGTCGAACCGATCTGCGAGCCGGGCGGCGGCCGCGGCGATCTCGCCGGCGACGGCCCCGGGTTGCTGCGCGTTGTAGCGCTCCTCGACCGCGGTGACGTCCTGGTCCCAGTTGGGGAAATCCGGGTCGTCGTCGGTCAGCATCATCTCGAGGCGCCGGTCGTACAGGCGGAACACGTCCCGCACGTGGCAGGCGTACTCCAGGGCCGACCAGCGGTCGTCGGATGGCCGGGCCGTGAGCCCGTCGGGCCGGGCGAGCACGCCCTGCCAGGCGGCGGCGTTCGCCCGCACCATCCGGCCCACGTCCTCGCGGGGAAAGTTCCGGGCGTCGAACCCGCACTCGGGGCAGGGACGCTCCAGCACCCACGTCCAATCCTTCGTGTCGGGGGTGATCGGCACGGCCGGACGGTAGCCACGCCCGAAAATTCGGTCTAGCGAAATGGCCGCGGCCGAGCGCGGCGCATTCCAGGAACCGGACGGTGCGGCGCTCGCGCTAGGTGTCCAGGCCGGTGAGGAGGTGGCGGGCGGCGCCGGCGAGGGCGTCGGTGGCGGTCGAGGGGGCCAGCCGGTCCAGCGCCGCGAGGGCGTCGTCGACGTAGGCGCCCGCCGCGGCCGTCGCCTCGGTCACGCCGTCGCCCGCCCGCACCAGCGCCAGCGCTCGCGCCTGTGCCTCGGCGTCCAGTGGACCACCGAGCACGGCCCGGAGCTCGTCGCCGTCGGGACCGGCCAGGGCCCCGAGGACCGGGAGGTTGTACACGCCCTCGGCCACGTCGTGGCCTGCGGGCTTGCCCAGTTCGTCGTCGCTGGCCACCACGTCGAGGATGTCGTCGACCACCTGGAACGCCAGGCCGTAGTGCAACCCGTAGGCGCTCAGTGCGTCGACCTGGTCGCGGGGCAGCTCGGCGACGATCCCGCCGATGCGGCAGGCGGTCGAGAACAGCGCCGCCGTCTTGCCCTCGATGGCGGCGACGTAGTCGTCGACGGTCCGGTCCACCTCGTAGGCCCGCTCCAGCTCGCGGACCTCGCCCTCGCACAGCCGCCCGATGGTGGCGGCGAGCAGGGAGGCCACCTCGGTGCCCAGCGACGACGCGAGCTCCGACGCCCTGGCCAGGAGGAAGTCGCCCGACAGGATCGCCCTCATGTTGCCCCAGCGGGCGTTGACGCTCGCGACCCCGTGCCGCACCGGCGCCTCGTCGATGACGTCGTCGTGGTGGAGCGATCCGACGTGGACCAGCTCGCACGCCACGCCACCGGTCACGGCGTCGTCGGAGATCACGTCGCCGATGCCGCCGTCGGCGCGGACCCGTCCCGCCGCGGTGGCGGCGGAAACCGCCCCCAGCAGCGGCCGCAGCCGCTTGCCCCCCGCCTTGACGAGGTGCGACGCCATCTCGTTCATCGCCGGGTCGTCGGACTCCACGGCGGCCAGCAGGCGCTTCTCCAGCCGCTCCTGGAGCGCTGGCATGGCCGGCAGCTCGAGCAGCGGGTTGGGAGCGGCCACCGCGTCAAGCTAGTGGACCCTCGCGGAAGTCATCGTGGCGTCTCGCTGCCCAGATCCATCCACGGACCTTCCGCGAGCGCCCACGATGTGAACCGGCGGCGACGCCGAAACCACACCCTGCCCGGTAGCGTCGCTGACGGGCGGAGGGGGAGGACGCGCGATGTTCGAGCGGTTCACCGACCGGGCCCGCCGGGTCGTCGTGCTCGCGCAGGAGGAGGCCCGCCTCCTCAACCACAACTACATCGGCACCGAGCACATCCTCCTGGGCCTCGTCCACGAGGACGAGGGCGTCGCGGCCCAGGTGCTCGAATCGCTCAACATCAGGCTCGACGCTGTCCGCCGCGAGGTCGAGGGGATCATCGGCCAGGGCGGGTCACCACCCTCCGAGCACATTCCGTTCACGCCCCGCGCCAAGAAGGTCCTCGAGCTGTCACTCCGCGAGGCCATTCAGCTCGGCCACAACTACATCGGGACCGAGCACGTCCTCCTGGGCCTCCTGCGGGAGGGCGAGGGCGTCGCCTGTCAGGTGCTGGTCAAGCTGGGGACGAGCCTGCCCACGGTCCGGGCGCGGGTGCTTCAGCTCGCCGGCGAGAGCGCCGGTGAGGGCACAGGGGGGTGGGTCTTCCGCCCGAGCTCGGAGCTCACGGCCGTGCTCGACGAGGCTCATCGTGTGGCGGAGGCGAGGGGGGAGGGCGAGGTCATGCCCATCCACCTCTTCCTGGCGGCGGTCGAGCATCCTGACGGCGCCGCCGGTCGGATGCTGCGGAGCGTGGGTGTCGATCCCGGGGAGCTCCGGCGCCAGCTGCGGGGTGAATCCGATGAGGGCCCCCGGGACGAATCCGGGTAGGTCATCAACAGGTCACCACGGTCTGTACGGCGCTGCGCGCGATCGGGTTAAGAAGCCCCGCCATCGCTCTCCGGCAGCGTCGTCAGGTCGGGTGGGCTGTAGAGTTTCGACACGGATCCCCCGACTGGCGGGAGGCAAGACTTGTTCGAACGGTTCACCGACCGGGCTCGCCGAGTGGTCGTCCTGGCCCAAGAGGAAGCCCGGCTCCTCAACCACAACTACATCGGCACCGAGCACATCCTCCTGGGTCTCATCCACGAGGGCGAGGGTGTCGCGGCCAAGGCGCTCGAGTCGCTGGGCATCAGCCTCGAGGCCGTCCGCCAGCAGGTTGAAGAGATCATCGGCCAGGGTGGCTCGTCCCCCTCCGGGCACATCCCGTTCACCCCCCGCGCCAAGAAGGTCCTCGAGCTGTCCCTCCGGGAGGCCCTCCAGCTCGGCCACAACTACATCGGCACCGAGCACATCCTCCTCGGCCTCATCCGCGAGGGCGAGGGCGTGGCCGCCCAGGTGCTGGTGAAGCTGGGCGCAGACCTGTCGCGGGTCCGCCAGCAGGTCATTCAGCTCCTGTCGGGCTACCAGGGCTCGGGCGGCCCCGGTCCCGAGAAGGCCGGCGCCACCGCCGGCGGCGGCTCTTCGGAGTCGCAGCCCACCGGCTCGCTGGTGCTCGACCAGTTCGGCCGCAACCTCACACAGCTGGCCCGGGAGAAGAAGCTCGACCCGGTGATCGGCCGTGGCCGCGAGATGGAGCGGGTCATGCAGGTGCTGTCCCGCCGCACCAAGAACAACCCGGTGCTGGTGGGCGAGCCCGGCGTCGGCAAGACCGCGATCGTCGAGGGCCTGGCCCAGAACATCGTGTCCAACGACGTGCCCGAGACCCTCAAGGGCAAGCAGCTCTACACCCTCGATCTGGGGGCCCTGGTGGCCGGCAGCCGCTACCGCGGCGACTTCGAGGAGCGCCTGAAGAAGGTCCTCAAGGAGATCCGCACCCGGGGCGACATCATCCTGTTCATCGACGAGATCCACACGCTCGTCGGTGCGGGCGCCGCCGAGGGTGCCATCGACGCCGCCTCGATCCTCAAGCCCATGCTGGCCCGGGGCGAGCTCCAGACGATCGGCGCCACCACGCTCGACGAGTACCGCAAGCACCTCGAGAAGGACGCCGCTCTCGAGCGGCGCTTCCAGAAGATCACCGTCGACGAGCCCACCGTGGCGCACACGATCGAGATCCTGAAGGGCCTGCGCGACCGCTACGAGGCCCACCACCGGGTCACCATCACCGACCAGGCGCTCGTGGCGTCCGCCAACCTGGCCGATCGCTACATCTCCGACCGGTTCCTGCCCGACAAGGCCATCGACCTCATCGACGAGGCCGGCAGCCGGCTGCGCATCAAGCGCATGCAGACCCCGGGCGACTACAAGGACCTCGAGAACGAGCTCGCCCAGGTGGTCGAGCAGAAGAAGAAGGCCGTCGAGTCGCAGGACTTCGAGGAGGCCGGCCGGCTGCGCGACTCCGAGAAGGAGCTCCTCGCCCGCAAGGAGTCGAAGGAGCGCGAGATCAAGGACTCGGGCGTCGACCTGTTCGACGAGGTCGACGAGGAGGCCATCGCCGAGGTGCTCTCGGTGTGGACCGGCATCCCCGTCTACAAGCTCACCGAGGAAGAGACGCAGAAGCTGCTGCGCATGGAGGACGAGCTGCACAAGCGGGTCGTCGGCCAGGAGGACGCGATCCGTTCGGTCAGCCAGGCCATCCGGCGCACGCGCGCCGGCCTCAAGGACCCCAAGCGGCCCAGCGGCTCCTACATCTTCCTGGGGCCGTCGGGCGTCGGGAAGACCGAGCTGGCCAAGACGCTGGCCGAGTTCCTGTTCGGCGACGAGAACTCGCTGATCCAGCTCGACATGTCCGAGTACATGGAGAAGCACACGGTCTCGCGGCTCG
>Ga0081455_10004600_pt1 | contig 15407 bp, 12 predicted proteins | sample TabmetS3T2R1_FD_70207 | JGI IMG/M metagenome (GOLD analysis project Ga0081455, IMG submission 70207) | Tabebuia heterophylla rhizosphere microbial communities from the University of Puerto Rico - S3T2R1 | ecosystem: Host-associated > Plants > Roots > Rhizosphere ... | reverse complement strand
CGTCGACGCGAACATGCCGTTCGGCGGATACAAGAATTCTGGGTTGGGCCGAGAGCACGGCCGTGTGGGCATCGAGACGTACACGGAGATCAAGTCCGTGTGCATGCTGGTCTAGGTATGGAGTAGGAGCAACGATGAGTTCAGTCGATCCCAACGGCAAGGAGCTGATCCGCCGCCGCGAAACCGGAGAGCGCGCAGCGGGTTTGAGCGGCGTTGCGAGCCTCGTGCGAGTGCTCGACGAAAGCCGCCTCAAGCCGAAAGCCAAGGAGCAGGAGGTGCTCGACGTCGCCACGGAGTACTTCCTGCAGCACGGGTACCGCGGCGCCAGCATCAACGCGATGGCGCGCAGCTCCGGCATCTCGAAAGAATCGATCTACCGTTACTTCAGCAGCAAGCAGCAGCTCTTCGAAGCCGTGATCGGCCGCGAGCTCATCGAGTACCGACGCAATCTACACCGGCTCGACACGACGCTGCGCAGCATGGATTTGCGCGCGGCGTTGATCACGGTGTCCGAGGCGATCCTCGCGATCATCACGACGGACCGCACGCTCGCGCTGCGCCGGCTGATCTTCGAGGAAGCGACGCGGTCGCCCGAAGTGGGCCAGCACTACTACAAGATCGGCGCCGCCCAAGCGTACAGCGTCCTCGAGAGCGTGCTCGGCACGCATGCGCACGAGAGCGACTTCGACGTCCCGACGCTCGCGCGGCATTTCGCTGCGATGCTGTGCTGGCGGATGACGCTGGAACGGCAATGCGCCGTGCGCGGCCAACCGGCGCAAGAGGAGATCGCGGCGCTGTCCGCGGCGGTCGTCGACGACTTCATGAAGGCCTTCCTGAAACGGAAGTGAACGCGACGCGGTGGAACCGGCGCGAGGTGCTCGGTGGGGTGCTCGCCGCGGGTGCCTTGAGCAGTACGCCGTTCCGATCGAGCGTGGCGCAACGGCCGGCGGGTACGATGACCGAGCGCAGTGAGCTTCTGATCCGTAACGCTTATGTCCTGACGATGGACGCCGCCGTCGGCGACATCGCGGGCGGCGACGTGCACGTGCGCTCGGGCGATACGCTCGACGCGCGCGCGGGCAGCGTCGTGCGGGTGGCGGGTGCGGGCGCCGCCGATGCCGGCAGCATCGGCTTCGACGCCGTTGGCAATGCGAACATCGCGTCCACGCTCGTCGCGACTTCGGCGGCGGGTACCCGCGGCGGCAGCTTCGCGGCCAGCGTCGGCGCGCTGGCGAACTTCGGCGCGCTCAACGACATGCTCGAGGCCGGACGCTTCGATGAGCGGCGTTTCATCCACGTGGCGACTGGCGACCTCACGCTCGCGGCCGGGCACTCGCTGCGCGCCCGAGACGTCGACATCGCGACGGGCACGGGCCGACTGATCGTGGCGGGATCGATCGATGCGTCCTCGGACAACGAGTGCGGGCGCGTGCAGCTCGCGGGCGGCGGCGGACTCACACTCGCGAGCGGCGGACACATCGTCGCGCGCGGGGACTCGGGTCTCGGCCGCGGCGGCAGCGTGCTGCTCGCGACCGACATGGGGATGCTCGAGCTCGAAGCCGGCACTTCGATCGACGTCGGCGGTGTGCTATCCACCGGCGAGCTGCGCCTGCGCGCGGCGGCGACGGTGGACGGAATGAATCTCGGCACGCTTGCGTCGTCGATCACGGGCGTGGATCGCATCTCCCTCGAACCGGTATTGAAGTACACGCTCACGGCGACGCCCACGGCCGCCGACTTCACGCGCATACGCCAGGCGGTGACGACCTACACCAGCGTTGCGACCCCCGCGCTGCTCACGCGTCATGCGAACGCGAGCGCGCCGGTTTCCGTGCGACCCGGCATCGACATGTCGACGACCGGCAATCTCACGCTGGGACCGCTCGATCTATCCACCTGGCGCTTCGCGGGCGAGGCGGCGCGGCTCGCGTTCAGCGCGGGCGGCAATCTCACCATCAACGGCGTCGTCTCCGACGGATTCACCACGATCGGCAGCGGCATCAATACGCGCACGGATCTCGCGGCCGGCAACTCCTCGTCGCTGTCGTTCGCAGCCGGCGGCGACCTGCGCCTCGGCAACAACGCGCGGGTGCGCACGGGCACCGGCGACCTCGATCTGCGCGCCGGCCGCGATATCGTCTTCGGCACCGGCGCATCCGTGTACACCGCGGGCAACGCGGCCGAGTCCACGCACGTGTTCACGCGCGGCACGAGCCTCACGCTGCCCACGGGCGGCGGCAACCTTTCGATCTCCGCGGACCGCGACGTGCTCGGCGCGCCGGTCACGCAATCGGTGGGCACATGGCAGCTGCGCCAGGGCCGCGAGCAGCTCGTGCCCGACGGCACCGTCGCGCCGCCGGGGTGGGGCACCGACGTGCAGCAGTTCGGCTGGAATGCCGGCACGCTCGGCGGTGGCGACCTGCGCGTGCGTGCGGGCAACGACGTTCGCGACCTGTCGGCCGCGGCCGCCGACAGCGCCTCGTTGATCAACGGCGTCCTGACTACCTACGGAGGCGGTGTATTGCGGATCGATGCCGGCAACGACATCGACAGCGCATACGTGCACGTCACGCGCGGCGACAACTCCCTGCGCGCCGGCGGCGAGTTCGGTCGTTCGCGCACGACGAGCTTCGGCGATCTGCTGGGCTCGGTGTTCTCGGTGCAAGATGCAAATGTCTCGCTGGCGGCCCGCCGCGGCGTTGCGCTCGAGACCGTGTTCAATCCGACGACGCTCGATCAGGTGCAGAACTCAGCGTTCTTCCGCTCGTTCTTCCTGAGCTACGGCGGCGAATCGCAGCTGCGCGTCTCGTCCGCCACGGGCGATGTCGTACTCAGCGGCACTCCCGATCAGCGCCTGCTTCCCTTCCTCGGATCGGCCGTCGTCAGCACGAGCGACCCGACGCTCTCGCTGCTACCGCCGCGGGCGACCTTCGCCGCCACCGATGGCGACATTTACATCAACGGGCCTCTCACTCTTGCGCCGTCCGACGACGGCCAGCTCGATCTGTTCGCGAGCCGGGACATCATCGGCGCCGAAGGCTCGCAGATCATCATGTCCGATGTCGTCGCGCTGCCGACCGCGCTCAATCCTTCAGCGATCGGCAACATCGGTCTCGAGGTCGCCCACGCGGCGGCGAGCGGGCGGCACGCGCACGACGAACTGCCGGTGCACATAGACGCGGGTCGCGACATCGACGGACTGCGCGTCGAGCTCGCGAAGTTCGCCGAAGTATCCGCGGGCCGCGACCTGCGCAACGTCGCGTTCACGGGCCAGAACGTGCGCGACTCGGACGCGACGCGGCTCAGCGCGGGCCGCGACCTCATCTACGACATCAACGCCGGTAACAGCCAGGTCCAGCTCGGTGGCGCGGGCCGGCTCGACATCGTCGCGGGACGCGACGTCGACCTCGGCTTCTCGCAGGGCATCGCCTCGCTCGGCCGCATCCTCAACTCCGCGCTGCCGACCGACGAGGGCGCGGACATCACCGTGCTCGCGGGCGCGGGAGCGGGTGTCGACGCCGCGAAATTCTTCACGAACGTCGTCGCGCCCTCCGCGGACTATCGCGCAGCGCTCGTCGGTTTCGTCGGCAGCCGCGTCGACTCCGCACCGGCGGATTTCGATGCCGCGGCCGCGTTGTTCGGCACGTTCGCTTCGGACGTCCAGCGCTCGTTCCTCGTACCGATCTTCTTCAAGGAGCTCGTCGCGTCCGGTCGTGAAGCGAACCAGGTACCGGGCGCGGGATTCGCGCGCGGCTACGCGGCGATCGACGCGTTGTTCCCCGGCAGCCGCGATTCCAAGACGTCGCCGTACTCGGGCGATCTCAAGCTCGCATTCAGCCGCATCTACACGCTCGCCGACGCGGACATCTCGTTGCTGATTCCGGGCGGGCTCCTGAACGTCGGCCTCGCGAACCCGCCGCCCGGGCTTGCCGGCACTCGCAAACCGTCCGAGCTCGGCATCGTCGCGCAGCGCGCGGGCTCGGTGCGCATCTTCACGCGCGAGGACGTGCTCGTGAACGCGTCGCGCATCTTCACGCTGCGCGGCGGCGACATCACGATCTGGTCGACGCTCGGCGACATCGACGCGGGCCGCGGCGCGAAGTCCGCGATCTCGGCGCCGCCGCCGACGATCCTCGTCGACCCGTCGGGCAAGGTGACGCTCGACTTCGCGGGCGCGGTCGCCGGCAGCGGCATCCGCGCCATCGTCACGGGCGACGACGTGAAGCCGGGCGACGTCGATCTCATCGCGCCGGCGGGCATCGTCGATGCGGGCGACGCCGGCATCGGGTCGGCCGGCAACCTCAACGTCGCGGCGCAGCAGGTAGTTGGGCTCGACAACATCCAGGTGGGCGGCGCCTCGACGGGCGTACCCGCCGAGACGAGCAACCTCGGCGCCGCGCTCTCGGGAGCGTCCGCGGTCGGCAGCAGCGCGTCATCCTCGGCCGGCGATGCGGCGAGCGCCGTTGCGTCGCAACAGGCCGTGGCACCGCTCGCGGATTCCGCGTTCGGCTTCCTCGAGGTATTCCTCGAGGGCTTCGGCACCGAAGTGTGCAAGCCCGATGACATGGAATGCCTGAAGCGCAACCAGAAGTGAGCCCGGACTGGCGCGCGGCGCCGCGCAACAAATCCGTCACAGCACACACCAATAATCCACCCCGCCAGACGCGGCTCGGCCGCCCAGAATTCCAAGGACATCGCATGCGGTCCATCCGCCGCCTGATCATCGCCATTGCCGGCTTGTTAGCCATCGTCCCGGGCCTCGCGCACGCCGAGTGGTGGAACAAGGACTGGCAGTTCCGCAAGGAGATCAAGCTCGACACGTCGGCGACGGGCGCCAACATCACGGGCTCGCCTGCCAACGTCCCGGTGCTCGTGCGCCTGTCGCTCGCGAACTTCAGCTTCTTCGCCGACACGAAGCCCGACGGTGGAGATTTCCGCTTCGTCGCGGCCGACGACAAGACGGCGCTCAAGTACCACATCGAGCGCTACGACCCGCAGGCGCAGATGGCCTTCATCTGGGTGCAGGTGCCGCGGCTCACAGGCGGGGCGGCCACGGACAAGATCTTCCTGTACTACGGCAACAAGTCCGCGCCCGGCGCGGCCGACTCCGGCGGCACCTACGATTCCAATCAGGCGCTGGTCTATCACTTCGGCGCCGCCGCCGGCGCGCCACAGGACGCCACCGCTTACAAGACCGAGCCCGTCGCGTTCAAGGCCACCGTGAATCCCGCCTCGCTCATCGGCGCGGGTGCGAGCTTCGCGGGCGGTTCGGTCATCACGGTGCCCGCGCAGGGCGTGCTGCAACACGTCCCTGCGCAGGGCATCACCCTGTCGACCTGGGTCAAGCTGGACACCGCGCAGTCGCGCGCCTACGTCGCCGCGCTCGAGGATGCGAACGGCGCCATCGTGCTCGGCATCGACGGCGCCCGCGCGTTCGCGGAGACGCACGCGGCGGGCGCACCGGTCGACGTCACCGCCGCATCCGATCTCGCGGCGGGCGACTGGCACCACCTCGCGCTCACCGTGGGCGCGGGCAAGCTCACGCTGTGGGTGGACGGCAACGAGGCCGGCACGGCGGCGACCACGATCGGCGAAGTGCGCGGTAGTTTGACGCTCGGCGGCTCGTCGACGGGCGCCAACGCGTTCACGGGCGACCTCGACGAGGTCGAGGTGGCCAATGTCGCGCGCCCCGCGGAATGGCTGCAGGCCGCCGCGCGCAGCCAGGGCATGGTCGCGCCGCTCGTGAGCTACGGGGACGATCAGACCGCCGACGAATCCGGCGAGAGCCACGAGGGCTACTTCGCCTCGACGCTGCGCAACGTGACGCTCGACGGCTGGATCGTGATCGGCATCCTGCTCGTGATGTTCTTCTGGTCGGTCTGGATCATGATCGGCAAGAGCTTCTTCCTCACGCGCGTCGCGAAGGGCAACGGCCATTTCCTCGGCGAGTTCCACAAGGTGCGCGGCGATGCGGCCGAAGTGGAGCGCCGCTTCGCCTCGAAGCAGCCCGAGAAAGAGGGCGCCGCATTCGAAGACACGCTCGCCGAGAACGAGGAGTTCGGCGCTTCCACGCTGTACCAGCTCTATCACCACGGCATGCGCGAGGTGATGTCGCGCCTCGAAGGAAAATCCGCGGGCGCGGCACGCGCGACCGTGCTGTCGCCCGCGGCCATCGAGTCCATCCGCGCGACCATGGACGCGTCGATGACGCGCATGACGCAGGGCCTGCAGAGCCAGATGGTCATGCTGACGATCGCGATCTCGGGCGGCCCGTTCCTGGGGCTGCTGGGCACGGTGATCGGCGTCATGATCACGTTCGCCGCGATCGCGGCCACGGGCGACGTCAACGTGAATGCCATCGCGCCCGGCACGGCCGCGGCGCTCGTCGCGACCGTTGCCGGTCTCGGCGTCGCGATCCCGTGTTTGTTCGGCTACAACTGGCTCAACACGCGCATCAAGGAAATCGTCGCCGACATGCGCGTGTTCTCCGACGAATTCGTCGCACGCATTGCCGAGCAGTATTCATAGGAGCCGCCGATGGCAGCGCAGGCAAATGACGGCGACGTCTACGACCAGATCAACGTCACACCGATGCTCGATCTGGCGTACGTGCTGCTCATCATCTTCATCATCCTGACCACGGCGACGGTGCAGGGCATCAAGGTGAATCTGCCGAAGGCGAGCGCGCAGCCGAGCCTCGCCGAGAACAAGACCAAGGCCATCTCGATCACGGCCGACGGCACCATCTACCTCGACACGTTTCCCGTGACGATGCAGCGGCTCGAGGAACTATTGGGCCAGTACAAGGCCGCGAATCCGGATCTGCCCGTGATCATCAAAGCGGATTCGACGATTCCGTACCAGAAAGTGGTCGACGTGCTCGACCTCGTCGGCAGGCTCGAGATCACGCAGCTCGGCCTCGTCACGCAGCGCATCGTGAAGTGAGAAGACCATGAGCCAGAAGTTAGAGAACCGCTCCCGCCACAAGGTCGTCGCCGGCATCGTGCTCGGCATCGCCGGGCTCGGGCTGGTGTCCGCGACGATCGTGAAGGTCTTCGGCGCGAAGCCGCCGCCGGCGCGCGTCGTCGTCCAGGAGATCAAGCTCATCCGCACGCCGCCACCGCCGCCGCACGAGGAGCCGCCACCGCCGCCGCCGGAGAAGGTGGACGTGCCCGAACCCGAGCCGCAGCCCGAGCCCACGCCGTCGAACGATCCGCCGCCGGGCGATCTCGGTCTCGATGCGGAAGGCGTCGCGGGCAGCGACGGCTTTGGTCTTGCCGCGCGCCCGGGCGGTCGCGACATCGTGGGCGGCGCCGGCACCCAGCTCACCTGGTATGCCGGACTCGTGCAGAGCGCGATCCTCGCCGAGCTCAACAACGAAAAGCTGAGCCGCTCGCGCGCGTACTCGGTGCCCGTGAAGGTGTGGGTGCGCGAGGACGGATCGATCGAGAAATCCGAGCTCGCGAAGTCGACTGGCGATCGTGACGTCGATCAGGCGATCGAACGCGCGCTCGCGCGCGTGACGCGCATTCCGTATGCGGCGCCGGCTCAGATGCCGCAGCCGATGACCGTCCGACTGGTCGCGCGCGTATGACCTCACGCACTCTCGCCGCCGCGGTCGCGGCATTGCTCGCGTGCGCGTCCGGCGCGCAGGCCGCGCAGTCGCCGGAGGAGCGCCGCCTCAACGAGTTGCGCAATACCGTCGTCAATCTTCTGCAGGGTCTCGTCGAACGCGGCGTGCTCACGAAGGAGCAGGCCGAGAAGATGGTCGCGGACGCGCAGAGCAAGGCCGAGCAGGAAGCCGCGGCCGTCGCAGCGACCGACCAGGCCGAGGCCGGTGCCGTGCGCGTGCCCTATGTGCCCGAGGTCGTGAAGCAGGAGATCCGCGCGCAGGTGACCGCGGACCTCAAGCGTGAGGTCACCACCGAGGTGCTGGAACAGGCGAAGTCCGAAGACTGGGCGACGCCGGGCGCGCTGCCCGACTGGATCCGCCGCATGCGCTTCTCGGGCGACATCCGCCTGCGCGGGCAGAGCGACACGTTCGCCGAGGACAACGTCACGGGCGCGTATGTCGACTTCCTCGCAGTGAACGACCGCGGCGGCATCGGCAAGGCAGGTGCCGCCGCGCTCATCAACACCACCGAGGACCGGCAGCGGCTGCGCGCGCGCCTGCGCTTCGGCTTCGACGCCGAGCTCGGCTATGGCTGGAGCAGCGCGTTCAAGCTCGCCACCGGCAACCTGCGTGATGCGGTGTCGACCAACCAGACGCTCGGCAACACGGCCGGGCGCTACACGATCGGCGTCGACCAGGCGTGGCTGCGCTACACCGGCACGTCCAACAACTCGCGCCGGCAGTTGACGTTCACGGGTGGCCGCTTCGCCAACCCGTGGAGCTCGACCGACCTCGTCTTCGACACCGACCTCAACTTCGAAGGCCTCACGACCAACTACCGCCTCGCGCTGCAGCGTGACCAGCTGTTCTACCGCTACGTCTACCTCACGCTCGGCGCGTTCCCGATCGAGGAGTTCGAGCTCAACTCCGACGACAAGTGGCTGCTCGGCGGCCAGCTCGGCTTCGAGTGGAAGACGGACGGCGGCTCGCGCATCCGGCTCGCGGGCGCGTATTACGACTACGAGAACATCGTCGGCCGGCGCAACGTGCTCGACAGCACGCTGCTCGACTACACGGCGCCGAAGTTCCTGCAGCGTGGCAACGCGCTGTTCGACATCCGCAACGACGCCGACACCTCGACGAACCTTTACGCGCTCGCCGCCGACTACAAGCTCGTCGACGTGACGGGCGGCATCGACTGGCGCCTGAGCCCGGCCTACCGCCTCGCGTTCACGGGCGACTACGTGAAGAACATCGGTTACGACGAGGACGAGACGAACGCACGCCTCGGCATCGCGATCGATCCGCGCACCGAGGGTTACCAGGCCGAGTTGTCGTTCGGCTCCGTGAACATGGCGCTCGCGAACGCGTGGCGCGTGTCCGTCGCGTACCGCTATCTGGAGCGCGACGCGGTGCTCGATGCCTTCACGGATTCGGATTTCCGTCTCGGCGGCACCGACGTCCGCGGCTTCATCGTCGGCGGCGAGTGGGCGCTGACACCGCGTGTGCAGCTGCGCGCGCGCTACTTGTCGGGCAACGAGATCGACGGTCCGCCGCTCGGCATCGACGTGTTCCAGCTCGACCTCAATTCCTCGTTCTGACGGAGGGCGACATGCGCGAACCGATCCGCATTCTGCTGCTGGGCGCCACGCTCGCCTCGCTCGCGCCGGCCGTGCACGCGCAATCGGCGCGCGCGCCGGCGGCGAATGCGCAGGTCCAGGCGCAGATGCAACAGCTCGCTTCGGAGCGCACGCGCCTGATGTCGGAGAACGCGCGCCTGCAGTCCGAGCTCGACGCCGTGCGCAAGGAGCGCGACGAGCTCAAGAAGAAATCGGGCGGTTCGGATGGCCGGCTGCAGGCGAGCGCCGCGGCGGCCGCGCGCGCGGGTGCGCGCGCGGAGACGTTGCAGGGCGAGCTCGATCGCGAGAAGGCGCGCACGGCCGAGGTCGTGGCGAAATTCCGCGAGCTCGCGAATTCGCTGCGCGAGGTGGAGACGGATCGCACGACGACGAAGGCGGCGCTCGCGCAGCGCGACATCGATCTCAAGCAATGCGCCGCGCGCAACGTCGCGCTGTACGACCTCAACGGCGAAATCCTCACGAAGCTCGAGGGCCGCGGCTCGTTCAGCCCCGCATCCGCGCTCGAGCCGTTCACGAAGCTCAAGCGCATCGAGCTCGAAAACCTCATCGACGGCTACCAGTCGCGCGCCGACGAGCAACGTCCGCCGACCGCGGCGCGCTGAGCCGCAAGTCCTTGCGCGGGAACGGCGTAATTCACGGCGCCGTCAACGAAGCGTCACTCCGCGCGGGCAATTTGCCCGCATCGCCCGGAGGGAGTCCACATGAAGCGTTTCCAGGGAAGTCTTGCGCTCGGCCTGTTCGCCTGCGCGGCAGGTTATTCGCAGAACGCACTGGCTATCTGCCAGTTCGGCGGGAGCGGTGAGCCGTCGCTGCAGCAGAGCTTCGATACGTTGTTCGGTGCCGCCAATGCCCCGAACGCCGTCAATGATTGCCTCGCGGACGGCGCAGGTCCGCAAGCCGACGGTGTCTGGCAGTCGACCGGCGCGACGTCGGCCACCATCCTGCTCGAGCTCGCGGGCTTCGCGGATTCCAACAGTCTCGGCATCTACGACCCGGCCAACCCCGCAACGCAACTCAGCGTGTTCGCCGGGCGGCTCGGGCCGAATTCGACCGCGAGCCTCGCCTTCGAAGCGGTCACGGGCGGCACGCGCATCACCGTGTCGATCCTGGGCTCGACCGCCGCGCCGATCAGCACGGTGTTCACGTCGGATGCTTTCGGGTTCTATCTCACGACGCCGCAGGGGAACACGTTCTTCTCGCAGTCGAGCCTCAACGCGGATCACGCCGACCACAGCTACGCCTATCGCGGCTCGGGCCAGATGTTCATGACGGGCGGCGCCTACGGCACGTTGTTCGGCGCGAACGACGCGATCCTCGCGTACGAGGACCTCGTGAACGGCGACCGCGACTTCCAGGACTTCGTGATGCTCGTGCGCGGCGTGCAGCCGATCCCCGTGCCGGCCGCCGCGTGGTTGTTTGCATCCGGCCTCGTGGCGCTCGGCGCCGGGGCACGGCGCCGAGTGAAGAGCGACTGACCCCAAGGTTGCTTCTCTGAAGATCTTGGCCCTGCTAGCGCAGGGCCTTTTTTTTGCCCGCATCGCTTTGTTTGTGTCACGCACGCTGCGGTTGCGTGCGTTCCTTCGTCACACGGATGCCAAGGGATTGCAACACTGACTCACTACTTTGCGCACAGCAGGGAGGGACCGGCGAATGCCAGTCTGCACACAACCGTGAGTGATCGTCGCAAACAAGCCGTGTCGATTCGCATGAGCGGATCCGACGTCCGCAAGATCAAGAGGCTCGCGCTGCGCCTGGGCGTCCACGACTCGGACGTGGTGCGCTTCGCCGTCAAGAGCATGCTCGCGCGGCTCGAACCCCTGCACGACCCCGAAGCCCGCGGCCGCAGCGTGCTGCCGGTGTTCGTCGAATCGGGCGACGAGCTCGTGCGCTTCTTCGAGCTCGACGCGCTGCGCCTCGACACGATCATCAACGACGGCGCGGAGACTCCGCGCCGCGTCGACCGCGACGACGTCGCGCTCATCGCGATGCACGCGACGCAGCGCCCGTTCGCCGCCATGAAGCTGTCGGAGCTGCTGCCGGCCGGGAAGAACGGCCGCGCCGCGGGCGAGCAGCTCATGACCCTGCGTCACTACCTCTACGAGAAATATGCGCGCCGCGGCACCGCGGAGGAGCGGATTACCCATGACTGACCAGACTTTCGTCCGCGTCGCGCTCGCGTTGTTCGCCTGCCTCGCGGGTTCGGTACACGCTGCGACGTTCGACCCGGCCCCGTCAGCCGCGAGTCTCAACATCGTGCGCGACCCCGTGACGCTCGCGCCCGGCGTGGGAAACGCGATCGGTCGCACCGAGATGATCACGGGCACCGATTCGATCGTGCTGCCGTTCGTCATTTCGGGCGGATCGGGGGGGTCGGTGACGGTCACGCTGTCGGATCTGGGCTTCCCGGGGCCGCTGTCGTCGCTGAGCTTCGCCGCGACGACGTCGACGTCGCTGCTCGCGCAACTTTCCGCGCCGGGCTCGATGACTTTTGGCATCACGGGGCCGGGCACGTACTTCGCGACGGTGTACGGCATCGCCGATCCGTCGTTCGGCAGCGGCCTCTATTCGCTGAATCTCAGCTACGCGCCGGTGCCGCTGCCCGCAGCGGCGTGGCTGTTCGCGTCCGGACTCGCGCTCGTCGGCGCGCGCCGAAAACAAAGCGTAACCAAGCATCGATAGTATGACACTCGTAGTGCGGTACGAGGCTCTCCGGTGTCAAAGTTGTTTGTTAGGTTATGCGCCGGCGTCGCCGGACTATTCGTCGCGGGCGGCGTGCTCGCCGTGCTCGTCGACGGCGGCGCGGATCTCGCGGAACTTCGCCTCGTGCTCGGCGCGCGTCATCGTCAGGGCCGGGTCGATCTGCGAGTACTGGTAGCCCGGCGCGATCAGCATCCCGTCGATCCCGACGTCGTTCGTGAGGAAGTCCATCATCGCGAGGACGTCGTCGACCTTCGTCTCCTTGAAGATCGTCGTGTTCGTCGTCACGCGGAAGCCGGCCTTGCGCGCCTGCTTGATCGCGTCGACGGCGATGTCCCACAGACCCGGGTAGTCGCAGATGTAGTCGTGGATCTCGCGCATGCCGTCGAGATGCACGACGAACGTGAGTCGCGGGTCGGGCTTGAAGACGTCGAGGAACTGCTCCAGCTTGAGCGCGTTCGTGCAGAGATCGATGTTCTTCCTCAGCTCGAGCATGCCGGCGACGACGTCCTCGATCCCCTTGTACACGAGCGGCTCGCCGCCGCAGATCGAGACGACGGGCGCGGGGCACTGCACGCCGGCGTCGACGCACTCGTCGACGGTCAGGCGCGCCTTGTTCGACTCGTACTCGCGGATCTTCCCGCAGCCGATGCAGGCGATGTTGCACGCGAGCGTCGGCTCGAGCATCAGCACGAGCGGGTACAGCTCGCCCTTGCGCCGCTGTTGCGCGACATAGCGGCCGATCTGGATCGTCGAGCGAAGCGGGAACTTCGGCATCAGCTAACAGCCTGCCTGAATCGCCCGAGCGCCAGCAACGGGAAATGGAGCCGGTACAGGTGGTAGCGGATCATGAAGTCGGTCGGAAAGCCTGTCCCGGTGTAGTGCTGCTCATCCCAGTCGCCGTTTGGGAGCTGCGTCGCGCAGAGATACTCGGCCGCCCTTCGGGCCGGGGCCCCTGACGCTTTCCCTGCGGCGACGTAGGCTACTAGTGCCCAGGCGGTTTGTGAAGCCGTCGCGACGCCTCGTCCGCGCCACTCGGGCTCGTGATACGAGCGGATGTCCTCGCCGAAGCCGCCGTCGGGGTGCTGCACGGAGTCCAGCCAGGCAGCTGCACGCTCTAGCGCCGGGTGCCCCGCCCCCAGCCCGCAAGCCTCGAGCGCCGGCGCTGCCGCGGCGGTTCCATACAGGTGGTTGACGCCCCACCTGCCCCACCAGGAGCCGTCCCGCTGCTGGCTGCCGAGCAGGTAGTGAAGTCCGCGCCGCACGACGGCCGCGTACGCGTCGTGGTGCGCGAGCGCCTCGAGCGCGTGCGCGCTCACATCCTCGGAGGGCGGGTCGATGACGGCGCCGAAGTCGCAGAACGGGAGCTTGTAGAGCCACGTGCTCGTGTTGTCTGCGTCGAAGGCGCCCCAACCGCCATTCTTGGACTGCATGCCCGCGATCCATGCGAGCCCGCGGCGCACGGCGTCTTCGCCCACGCCGAGCTCGCGGAGCGCCAGGCAGACGACGGCCGCATCGTCGACGTCGGGGTAGAGGTCGTTCTCGAACTCGAACGCCCAGCCGCCAGGAGCGAGGTCCGGCCGCCGCACCGCCCAGTCGCCGGCGACGGTCACCTCTTCGGCAAGCAGCCACTTGCCTGCCTGGACCAATCGCGTGTCATCAGAGGGGACGCCGCAGGCACGGAGCGCCAGGAGCGCGAGGGCCGTGTCCCAGACGGGCGACTGGCACGCCTCCGGTCGCAGTCGATCCCCCTCGTCGACGAGGAAGCCGCCCCAACCCTCTACCGCACGCCGCAGGCACACGTCGTCGAAGTCCCGACCCAGCGCGGCGAGCATGAGGATCGACCACACCCAAGGCGGCTGAATGCCGCCCCAGCTGCCGTCTGCCTCTTGCCGGTCACGCACCCACTGCTCGGCAGTGACCATCGCCCTGCGGCGAAGCGACGACTGCGGCCGCGGGGGCTGCGACTCGCCGTGCCTGGCGCCGATCTCCGTGGCGTCGATCCCGGACGGCCGCACAGGCCGCAGCGCCTGGACCACCGAGAGCGGCACGACCGTCTGGCGCGCCCAGCACGCGAAGTTGTAGACAGAGAGCGGCGCCGAGGGGGGCAGGAGGATGAGCTCGACGGGGACGGTCGGGATGTCCTGCCACGGCCACGCGTCGAGCAGGGCGAGAAAGCACTTCGTGAACACTCGTGCGTTTGCGACACCGCCTTCTTGCTGGATGTACGCGCGGGTCTCGTCGCCGACCTCGACGCCGGCCATCTTCAGCGCGACGTACGACTCGATCGTCGTCGAGAGGTCGGCAGGCCCTTCCCACCACTTCGACCACGTGCCGTCGTCGCGCCGGCGGGCGAGCAGCTCGGTCGCGAGCTTGTGGTCCGTCGTGCGATCGCGGAGGCCGAGCGCATGCAGCCAGAAGAGATGCTCGGCGATCATCGTCGCGTTCGATTCCAGCTCCCCGACCCACCAGCCGTCCGCGTGCTGGAGCTCGAGCAGCCTTTGCGTGCCCGCGTCGATCGCCCGATCGAGTGTCGTAAGCTCGCTGACGACACTCACGCCGGTACCTCCGCTGGTGACCGGCTTACTGCCTGGGCAGCGGCAATTCCGCTGCGAACGGCGCCTTCCATGGTGGCCGGCCAGCCGGTCGTGGTCCACGCGCCCGCGCGCACGATGCCGGGGCGATCCGTCTCCACGGGCGGCCGAACGACCCCCGGTCGCAGAGCGAGCGTCGCCTGCGGCTCGCGGCTGACGCGCGACCAGACGAGCTCCGCGGGGCCCAGCCGCTCGAGGACCTGACCTGCGACCCGCTCCACGAGCTCGCGGCCGCGGATCTCGATCAGCTCGGACACACCGCTAGACACCACTGTCAGATACTGACGTCCCCCGCCCGGATCCTGCTCCGTGAGGGCGCCGCGGTCGAAGATCCAGTGTGCATCGGTGCCGAGCAGAGCAGCCAGGGGATGACGAAGCAGTTGCCGGTCGAACAGGAGATGAACGCTCACGATCGGCGAATCCTCGAGGCCTGGATCCGGCTCACCGAGGAGGTGTGCCGCCTCCGCGGGCGGTGTGGCGACGACGACAGCGTCGGCATCCAGATCGTCGAGCGATGCCACTCGGAAGCCGGTGCGAACTGTCGCTCCGGCCGCTTCGAGCGCGCGGCCCGCGGCATCACCGTGCATCCATCCCAGCGGCCGAGCTGGGAGCACGAGATCGCTCGCCGACCGGTCAGCGAGCAGCGCCGTGCGGACGGTGAACACGCCCCACTCGGCGCTCACGTCGTCGGTGGCGAGATTGAGCGCCGGACGGACGAAGACATCCCAGAAGCGCTCGATCGACTCATCGGTGCAACCGAGCTCGCGGAGCAGCGCGCCGAAGGTCTGCGTCGACGATCCCCGCTCCGGGAATCGGCGCAACGTCCGCGCGACGCGCAGCCGGTCGGCGAGAGTGAGGTGCCTG
>Ga0081455_10004599_pt1 | contig 15408 bp, 14 predicted proteins | sample TabmetS3T2R1_FD_70207 | JGI IMG/M metagenome (GOLD analysis project Ga0081455, IMG submission 70207) | Tabebuia heterophylla rhizosphere microbial communities from the University of Puerto Rico - S3T2R1 | ecosystem: Host-associated > Plants > Roots > Rhizosphere ... | reverse complement strand
CTTCAATGGCGTGGATGCCAGGCACCTGCATGTCGTCATCGACTGCGGCAATGGTGCTGCGGCCCTCGTTGCGAAGGACGCGTTGGAACTCTTGGGCTGTCGTGTGACCGGGTTATACTGTGAGCTGGACGGCCGGTTTCCGAACCACCACCCAGATCCTACCGTGCTCGAAAATCTCGACGACCTCATGAAAGCCGTCACACAGCACAAGGCGGACGTCGGTATCGGCTATGACGGCGACGCCGATCGCATCGGGGCGATCGATGAACAGGGCCGGGTGTTGTGGGGCGACCGTCTGATGGTCGTGTATTCGCGCGACATTCTGTCGGTTAAGCCTGGCAGCACGATTATTTCGGAGGTGAAAGCTTCTCAGTGCCTTTATGACGACATTGCGAAACAGGGCGGCCGGCCCATTATGTGGAAGACCGGTCATTCGTTGATCAAAGCCAAGATGAAGAGCGAGAACGCGGTCTTGGCCGGTGAGATGTCCGGACATATGTTTTTTGCCGATCGGTATTTCGGTTACGATGATGCGATTTACGCCTCCTGCCGTCTCGTCGAGATCCTCGCGAAAACCGGAAAGTCGCTGTCTTCGCTGGTTGCTGACCTTCCCGGGACGGCGGTGACCCCTGAAATTCGCGTCGACACGCCAGACACGATCAAATTCGAAATGGTCAAGCAGGTCCAAGAACGCTTGGCTGGCTACGCCCGGTCCCGCCAGCCGATCGGTCCAGACAAGGATATCGTCTGTGAAGTGGTCACGATCGATGGTGTGCGAGCCATTTTTCAAGACGGCTGGGGTTTGATTCGGGCTTCCAACACACAACCCGCATTAGTCCTGCGATTCGAAGCGGCATCGGCAGACCGCCTCTCTGCCATTCGTGCCGCGGTTGAGGGCGAACTGGCCGCCGTTCAACGTACCATGCTCTCCTGACCCAACAGACCAACAGATCTGCCATCATGACTCGCCTCTGGTGTGTATACGGCGTGACGTGCCTGCTGTGGGGAATGGTCCCTGACCCTCCGGCAGTTGCCGCAGAAGCTTCAGTCCGAGCGGTCCAGACCGGAGAGCGCCTCACCTATGACATCTCATGGCTGAACATTCTGGCTGGAACGGCCGTAATGGAGGTCCAGACGGATGGAACCGGCGGTGACAAGTCACGGGCTAAGCTAGTGACAACCGCACAATCCCGGCCTGCCATCAGCAAGTTTTTCCCGGTCGACAACCACGTGGAATCAGAGTTCGATCTTCGGACCCAACTTCCACAACATATGGTGTTCCATCGGCGCGAGGGAAAGAATAAGGAAGACATCGAATATACGTTTCACCATGCCGACGGGACCGTCACGGCGGTACGGCAGGGGACCACGGAAACCGTTCCCATCCCCGCCGGGACGCAGGATTTGATTTCTTGTCTCTACTTTGTCCGGAACCAACTGCCTCTGACCCCGGGGGCCTCACTGACTCTCAACGTCTATCACGACAAAAAGAACCGCCAAGTAGAGGTACGTGTTGAGAATATTGAGACGCTGGAGGGAATCTGGGGAAAGGTGGAAACTGCGCAAGTGGTTGTGATCATGCCGTTTAAAGGCCTCTTCATCAACAAAGGGAATATCCGGATCTGGTTTACGACCGATGAGCGACGTATTCCCGTTCGGATGAAAGCCAAGGTGATCATTGGCGCCATCGTCGCCGACTTGGTCGATGGGTTTCCACTCGCCAAAAGCCCCTCCTAAGAGGACAGGAGATTCATTGCCCGTCTACCCGAGACGGGCTATAATCCGTCACAATCATTTTAGTGTTTGGGACTGGCACCCCTCGTTGGAACGCGATGGGCGGTCTCTTTGGCTTCATAATTTGTAATAGGTCCTGCCCCCCTTCATGGCACAGCATCCGCTCACCGTCGAACAATTTCTCATGGCCAATCCGCCTGCCTCGCTCGGGGGGGCCGGGTCCTTGACTGCCCTGCTTTCCGCCATCGGCTTGGTCGGAAAAACGCTTGCCCACGACCTCAGGATCGCAGGGTTGCTCAATATGCTGGGGACGACCGGTGAAACGAATGTCCAGGGGGAATCCGTCAAGAAGTTGGATCAGATTGCCAATGAGACCTTTATCGAAGTGTTGCAGCGCGACGGCGTCGCCGGCGCACTGGCCTCGGAGGAAATGGAGAAGCCCGTCTTTGTGAACTCGCCTGGCAGACCTGCCCCCTACATGGTGCTATTCGATCCGCTCGACGGCTCCACAAACACCGATGTGAATATGCCTCTGGGATCGATCTTTTCGATTGTCGCGCCGCAGAACCCCGATCAGTCACCAGGGGACAATGATCTCCTCCGGAAGGGCACCAATCAGCTGGCTGCGGGGTATTTTCTCTTCGGTCCAAGCACGATGCTCGTCTTTACCACCGGAAAGGGCGTCTATGGGTTTACGCTCGATCCGAACGTCGGGGAGTATCAACTGTCTCATCCCGGCATTAAGATGCCTTCGCGGGGAAAGGTGTATGCCGTGAACGAAGGCAACTATGAAAAGTGGCCCGAGGGAACCCAGCGCTACATCGATTCTCTCAAGAAGCCAGACAAGGCGGCAGGTCGTCCCTATAGTAGTCGTTATTGTGGCTGTCTCGTGGCCGACGTGCATCGGCTGCTCCTTGGCGGGGGGATCTATTTGTATCCCGGCGAAGTGAATAAGCCGGAAGGAAAATTGCGGTTGCTCTATGAAGCCAATCCCATGGCCATGGTCGTTGAGCAGGCGGGAGGCAAAGCGAGCAACGGCGCGACGCGTATCCTCGATATCGAACCAAAAAAGCTGCATCAACGGGTGCCGCTGATCATCGGCAGCGCTGACGATGTGCGGGATGCCGAATCGTACATGCAGGGAAAAACGGTAGTTTCATAGCTGGTGTCATCGAAGGGACGGAGGCACGCAAACAATCATGGCCATCTATGCCGGCGAAATCCAGTAAGGATCCTCGATGACACTCGGCGGTTCACGGGCGCTTCCCTATCTGCTTCTTGGATTGGGCATCGTGATTGGCGTTGTTGTGGCTTCCGATCTTGGTTTGTTGCCACGCGGTACGGCCGGACCGGATGCACCGACGAACGGGACCGTACGTCCGGTGGCGACGGTTCCGCAGCAACCAGTGACCGGCGGCACCGCCAAGAGCTTCGTCGAAATTGCCAAGACCGTGAAGCCCGCTGTCGTCAATATCGCCGCCAGCCGATCGGGGAAGTCAGGTGACGGGCCACAAAGCTCACCTTTTGATGATCCTTTTTTTCGGAGATTCTTCGGTGACGAGTTTTTCAAGCGCGAGCAGCCGCATCGCGAACGGAAGGAGCGGGGGCAAGGCTCCGGTGTGATTGTGGACCCGAACGGCCTGATCATCACCAACAATCACGTCGTGAACAAAGCCGATGACATCCGTGTGATTCTCTCCGATAAACGGGAGTTCAAAGGCAAATTGATCGGGACCGATACAAAAACCGACGTAGCCCTCGTGAAGATCGATGCGACAGGACTCTCGACGATCCCGTTTGCCGATTCGGACCAACTCGAAGTCGGTGAATTCGTGCTGGCGGTCGGCAGCCCGTTTGGGCTGACCCAGAGCGTCACGATGGGAATCGTCAGCGCTGTCGGGCGCGCGAGCATGGGCATCGCGGAGTACGAAGACTTCATCCAGACCGATGCCGCGATTAATCCCGGTAATTCGGGCGGCGCTTTGGTCAACGTACGCGGCGAACTGGTGGGGATCAATACGGCGATTTTCAGTCAAAGCGGCGGCAACATGGGAATTGGATTTGCCGTGCCTAGCAATCTTGCACGGTCTATCATGGACCAACTGGTCAAGACCGGGAAGGTCGTGCGAGGCTGGCTTGGGGTCGCGATTCAAGAATTGACGCCAGAACTGGCTTCTCAATTCGGTCTGAGCGATACGAAGGGCGTCTTGGTGAGCGACGTCATGGACGACAGTCCCGCGAAGAAGGCGGGCTTTGAACGCGCCGACGTGATCACCGAGTATGACGGCAAACCCATGGATTCGCCGACCCATCTGCGAAATGCGGTGGCCCAAACGCCGATTGGGCGAAAGATACCGATTAAGGTTATCCGTGACAAGAAGACCAAGACGATTGAGGTGACGATTGTCGAGCAGCCGAAGTCACTGGGCCAGGCCGGTTCGGAGGATAACGGCGAATCGACAGCCCCGACAGGGGTCTTATCGGATATCGATGTCCGGGAACTCAATGAGGAATTGGCCGGACGGTACGGCATCAAGCCCAGCGAGCGGGGCGTGGTCATCGTGCGGGTCAGGCCAGGCAGTACGGCGGAGGAAATGGGCGTCAGGGAAGGGGATATTGTGCTGGAGGTGAACCGCAAGCAGGTAAATTCGATCAAGTCCTATGAACGAGCCGTGTCCGGCCTTGCCAAGGATCAGGCAGTCCTGCTCCTTTTGAAACGCAAAGGTCAGACGATTTATTTAACGTTGCGTCCTTAACGAGAGGAGTGAAGGTATGGTATCGCGAGCCATATTTGTCCTTCTCAGTGCGTTAGCGGGAATGGCGTTGTTCATCAAAGCCGATGGCGCCAATACCTCGTATTGGCTTTACGGCTTCGGGATCGGGGCGGTGACCGGCGGGCTGATCCTGGCCGGCGAGTACGCCTTACACAATCTGTCATTCGGCATCATCGTCGGAGGTACGGCGGGATTGGCGGCGGGACTCGTGTTGACAGGCCTGGTGGAATGGGTAGGTGGAGAGATTTTTGACGTTCAGACGTTCCTGTTCCACATCGGTGGGCTGGTCTTTCTTCTCGGATTCCCCTACCTCGGACTCGTGCTGGGTGCCAAGTTCGGCAAGGAAAAGATGCCGAGCCCGCAGCAGAAATTCTTCGAACTGGATGGCAATACCGTCTGTCCGAAGGTCCTCGATACGAGCGTCATTATCGACGGGCGGGTGGCCGACCTTTGCGAAACGAGGTTTTTGGAAGGGACCTTCCTGGTGCCGCATTTCATCCTGGACGAATTGCAGCACATCGCCGATTCCTCCGACTCTTTGAAGCGGGCTCGTGGACGGCGCGGTCTCGATATTCTGAACAAGATTCAGAAGATGGGCGATGTGGATGTCCGGATCATCGATGAAGATTTCCCGCACGTCAAAGAGGTGGATGCCAAACTCATCGTGCTGGCCAAGAAGATGAACGCGAAGATCGTCACCAATGACCTTAACCTCAACAAGGTCGCCGAACTCCAGGGCATTCGCGTGCTCAACATCAATGAGCTGTGCAATGCGTTGCGGCCCGTTGTGCTGCCGGGCGAGGCCATTCGGGTGTTCGTGCTGAAAGAAGGCAAGGAAGCGGGGCAGGGCGTGGCCTATCTGGATGACGGCACCATGATTGTGGTGGACAATGCCAGGCGCTACATCGGAAAGAACGTGGATGTGATCGTGACCAGCGTGCTCCAGACGACCGCAGGACGGATGATTTTCACCCGTCTGAAGGAAGAGACTGAGCGGGAGGAGTTGCAGGTCGCGCGTTGATAGCTGCCTCTTCTTGACAGGCGTAGGTCTGTGCCGATAACGATGGCGCGTGGGTTCGGTAGAGCACCAGGGTCTCTTCATACTGTCGCGCTCATCCCAGCCGCTGGCTTAGGTCTCCGGATGGGTGGGACCGTCCGAAAACAGTTCCGCCCGTTGGGAGGGCTGCCGCTTCTGGTTCATTCCCTTCGCGTCTTTCAACTCTCTCCGGTCATCGATGCTGTGATCGTGGCCGTTCCCGAAGCTGATCTTCATTATTGTCGAACCGAGATCGTCGAGCCACACGGCTTTACCAAGGTTACGCACGTGGTCACGGGTGGGAAAGAACGGCAGGATTCCGTTCGCCATGCGTTGAACGTCGTGGAAGCGGGAGTCGACCTCGTCGTGATCCATGATGCTGTGAGGCCGTTTGTCACGGACACGATGGTCAGACAGGTCGTCGAGGTTGCAGCGGTCGACGGTGCGGCCATCATTGCTTTGCCCATGCGAGATACCGTCAAGCAAGTGGGAGGTGATCGCCTGATCGAGCGCACCATCGACCGTAAGCCGTTATGGCTGGCCCAGACGCCGCAAGCTTTCCGGCGCGACTGGCTCCAGGAGGCGCATCGGAAAGCGCAGACGGAAGGGTTAGCCTCGACAGATGATGCGTTTCTCTTGGAATGGATGGGCCACCCGGTAAGAGTGGTCGAAGGCAGCGGCGAAAACATCAAAGTCACAAGGCCGGAAGATCTCATCATCGGCGAGGCCATTTTGGCTTCGCGTGCGGACCGACAGTAGACTGCCGGTCGAAAACCAGGGGCATGTATGCGAATCGGCTATGGATATGACGTGCATCCGTTGGCTCCAGGAAGAAAGCTTATTCTTGGCGGGATCGATATTCCGCACGATAAAGGGCTCCTCGGGCATTCCGATTCCGATGTTCTGGTGCATGCGGTCTGCGATGCCTTGCTCGGGGCCATGGGAGAGGGAGATCTGGGACGGCACTATCCGAGTTCGGATGCGCGGTACAAGGGGATTTCAAGTCTCAAATTGCTGGAAGACGTCATGGGCAAACTGAAGGCGAAGGGGTATCGGGTCGGCAATATCGATACCGTGATCGTCGCTCAGGCGCCGCGACTCGCGCCTCATCTGGCGGCCATGCAGAAAAAAATGGCGGAAGCTGCCGGGATCGATCCTGATCGCGTAAATGTCAAGGTCAAGAGCGGCGAGGGGCTCGACGCGGTAGGCAGAGAGGAAGGGATGATCGCTCACGCCGTTTGTTTGATTGAACCGGTCTGAGCATCGTAGAATAGCGGACATGCTGAAGGCGATTCGACAAGATCTGAAAGCCGTTTTTGACCGTGACCCGGCGGCCACCAGCCAGGTGGAGGTCATTTTCACCTATGCCGGTTTCCATGCGCTGATGGCCTACCGTATTGCTCATTGGTTGAAATCCTACGGCATTCCTTTCGTGCCGCGTGCGATTTCTCAGCTGGCTCGTTGGCTGACCGGGATTGAAATTCATCCGTCGGCACGCATCGGCACCGGCTTCTTCATCGATCACGGCATGGGGGTTGTCATCGGCGAGACAGCCGAAATTGGCGACTATGTGACGCTCTTTCAAGGGGTCACGCTTGGCGGAACTGGAAAGGAGCGCGGCAAGCGTCATCCAACGCTGGGCAACCATGTCGTAGTGGGCGCGGGAGCCAAGATTCTCGGAGGCATTACGATCGGTGACAACGTCAAAATCGGTGCAAATTCGGTCGTGCTCAAGAATGTCTCGGCCAATTCCACTGTCATCGGCATTCCCGCTCGGGTCATCAAGACACAGGGCGAGCGGCTCCCTGATGCGACCATGGATCATATCAATCTGCCGGACCCAATCAGTGACCGGTTCCTCGCCCTCGAACAGGAATTGATCGAACTGCGCAAGAAGCTCGAAAACCGCGACGAGCCCTCCTCCCACTGACCTTCCGTTCTTCCCTCTTTCCTTTCACCCCCGTATTTTCTCTTCTTCGTCGAGATAGTCCACGCGCATGAGGAAAAGACCCTGCGGTGGCGCAGTTCTGCCGGCCGACCTACGGTCCTTGTCAGCCAGGATGCCTCTCAACGTGTCGGGTGCTCGTTTGGCATGGCCCACCTCAACGAGTGTTCCAACGATCGCGCGAACCATATGCTTGAGGAACCGGTCGGCATAGGCATGGATCGTGATCATGTGACCATGCCGTTGGAGAGACAACTGACGCAGGTCACAGATAGGATCTTCATTGTCAGTCAACGTGCCTTCGAATGAGGAGAAGTCATGAACGCCAATGAGGTGACTTGCGGCTTGTTCCATGAACGCCAGATTGAGAGGCTTATGCACGTGCCAGAGATAGGATCGATCAAGAGCGGGCCGTTCGGCTCGATTCAAGACGCGGTACTTGTACAGCTTGCCACGGGCGGCATAGCGGGCGTGGAACTCATCGGACACCAGCGCAGCCGATCGTACCGCGATATCTTCCGGAAGCCTGGCATTCAGTCCCCGAATCCATTCCCGTGGTGTCCAGTCCCGTTCAATGCGGAAGCTTGCCACCTGGCCGAACGCGTGGACGCCCGAATCGGTGCGGCCGGCGCCGATCACCGACACGGTTTTCTGGGTCAATCGATACAATGCGGTTTCGACGGCTTCCTGGATGGTCGGTTGATCCGGTTGGCGTTGCCAGCCAGCATAGCGCGAACCGTCATATTCCAGGATCAGCTTTACGGTCGGCATAAGGGCGCGGCCGAGAGGGCGATGAGGCGCACTATCGAACTGGCGGTTTGGAAGCGGCCAAAAAGGCGGTCACTCCCTCATGCAGAGATTCGGCGACACGCGTGGTGAACGTGCTCGTCCGCAAGAGGTCCTCCTCCGTGGCATTCGAGATGTAAGCGATTTCGGCCAGAATGCTCGGCATGCTCGTGAAGCGGAGCACGTAGAACGGCGCGGTTTTCACGCCATGATCGACGAGCGCATAGTGCCCGTTCAGGTGGGTAATCATGGCCTCTTTGGTGGTCCAGGCGAGTTCGAGTGACGCTTCGATTTTTTTCGTCGTCAGCAGATCGGCGACCAGATATTCCCACCCCACGCCGGTGCTGCCCAATGGCGTGCCGTTTTCCCGCGCCGCCAGTTCCAACGCCCGTTGATCCTTGGCCTCTCCAAAATGATAGATCTCAATCCCACGTATGGACCGCTGAGGATGTGAGTTGACATGAATGGAGACAAATAGATCGGCTTCGTTGCCGTTCGCGAACCGCGCACGGTCTTCGAGTTCCACGAAGACGTCCCGTTCCCGCGTCATCAGGACACGAACGCCAGGCTCTCTTTTCAATAAATCGCGGAGCTTCATTCCGACCTTCAACGTGATGTCTTTCTCTTCCGTCCCGCGATACCCGTGGGCCCCAGGGTCTCTCCCGCCGTGACCAGGATCGATAACGATGGTCGTATAGGCCTTCGCCCGCGGGGGCAGCGGTTGAGGCGGCAGGGTTGGTACCATGGAAGGCTCAGGCGAATCAAAAGACGGGGGCAAAGATGGTGGGGAAGGCTGTGTGCCCGAGGGGACGACGTCGACGACGAGTCGCGGAGGATTGCTCAGGGAAAATAAGGCATAGGTCTGGAAAGATCCACTCGGCAGGGCGACCGTGACGGAGTCGTCCGGCGTTTGTCTGACGATGAAGCGGCCATCGAGCGACCCCTGGGCGATCTTGGTTTGCGCGGACTTGCTCAATGCCGCGTGGGGAATTTCGACGACCAAGCCGTCCTCTCGAGACGGCAAATGCTTCTTGACTCGCGCCTTGCGGTCGAGATCAAGGACCAACCGGAATGACTCCGGTGAGAAGGCGGTCCGCAAATTTTGGATCATCGCCGGCGGGAGGCTGGTGGGAGCGAGACTCACCTTCGAGTGTCGTGATCGCTTTGATGAAGGCGACTGGTCCCGTCGCTGGTCCTGGGAGGCGGCATGGGCAGGGTCAAACGAGAGTATGCTGTTGAGACTGAATAGTCCCAGCAACACGACCGATGTCACTGCGCGCCAGAGAGCAGGAGGCATGGGTTTCCAGGAGGATGGCAGAAGATATATGTATGTCTCAAATGTTCCGAGGGTTGTCAAGGGGAGCGGCGTTTTAGGCAGTGCCTGGGAACCGGTTGACAGGGTTTGCCGTCCCGCGTAGGTTTCAGTTTTGCCATGCATGTCATTATCGACGGCTACAATTTACTGGCTCTGAATGGCCGGCCAGGTGCCACCCTCCATAACGAGATGGCGCGTGAATCGCTGCTCCAGCTCCTGGCGAGGTATCGTCACCGGAAGGGCCATGCGCTGACCGTCGTCTTCGACGGCTGGCAACGAGGACAACCGATCGAAGGACGCGAGCACCGCGCCGGCGTTCAGGTGATCTATTCGAAGCGGGGCGAGCGGGCCGATCAGGTCATCGAACGGCTTGCGCAGGAGTATGGAGCAGAGTGTGCGGTGGTCACATCCGACCACGAAGTGATTCGCGCCGCACAGGCACAGGGAGCGTTGATCATGAGGGCGCCGGAGTTTGCTCAGAAACTCCGTACAGAGTCCTCCCCCCCTGGTACTGCGATCCCCCACAAAGAATTGGCGATCGATGAAGACGCTCTGCCACGTCGTGGGCCGGACAAAAAGGGCAATCCCCGCAAACTTCCGAAAGCACTTCGCCGCCGCAGCCAACAGCTCAAACGGTTCTGAGACCGTCGAGTGTGCCGGCGACCAGCTGCGCTAACGCAATTTTGTGAACAACCGTTTGGCGTTTTCGGTCGTCGCCTGCGCAATTTGCTCTAACGACAGGTCGGTATGGAGATCGGCCAGCTGTCTGGCGACGTGTGAGACGAATGCCGGTTCATTGCGCTTACCGCGGTGTGGGACCGGGGTGAGGTAAGGACAGTCGGTTTCGATCAGCACGCGATCCAGCGGCGTCTGTTTCGCGATATCGCGCAGCACCGTCGCGTTGTTAAACGTCAGAATGCCGGAAAAAGAAAGATAGAATCCTAAATCCAGCGCGTCCTTCGCCAACCAGGCATCACCGGAAAAGCAATGAAACACCCCACCGACCTCTGATGCTTTTTCTTCCCTCAGAATGCCGATCGTATCCTCTTGCGCCTCTCTCGTATGGATAATCACGGGCAGATGGAGATCCCGCGCCAATTGAATCTGTTCGCGAAAGCGCTCACGCTGCTCCTTCGGCGCCGAATGATTATAGTGATAGTCGAGGCCGATCTCGCCATACGCGACGACTTTTTCATGTTGGGCGAGACGGCGTAGTTCGTCGTACCACCCATCGCTGATATGTTTCACTTCGTGGGGATGGACGCCTATCGAGGCGAAGATATCGGGATGACGATCGGCAAGTGTGACCGCGGACCGGCTGGTCGCAAGATCGCAGCCGATCGTCACGAACGCTCCCACCCCGGCCTGGCGCGCCCGTTCGATCGTGCCTTCGCGGTCTGCGTCGTAACGAGTGTCGTCCAGATGGGTGTGGGTATCAATGAGCATGCAGACGGTGTGTCGGGCCGGACTCTTGACGAGACCTTGGTACCGGTCAGGCAGGTCGAGTGACGATGCTTTCTGCCAATTCGCTCAATAGGGTGGCGGTGTCGTCCCAGCCGAGGCAGGCATCGGTGATGGAGACGCCATGGGCAAGGGCGACGCCCTCTTTCCAGGTCTGTTTGCCCGGATTGAGGTTGCTTTCGAGCATCAGGCCCATGATCGAATGACGGCCTTCGCGGAATTGCCGAAGTACTTCGCGCGCGACCAGGCCCTGGCGCGTATGATCCTTGTTGGAATTGTCGTGCGAGCAATCGATCATGATCGATCGCGCGATCCCCTCACGGGAAACGGCTGCCTCGGCCTTCGCGACGTGCTCCGCATCGTAATTCGTTTTGCCACCGCCGCCTCGCAAGACAATGTGCCGGTCGGGATTCCCCATAGTCTTGATGATCGAAGTGAGACCATCGGCGTTGATACCGACGAAGTGGTGAGGGGTGCGGGCGGACGTCATGGCGTTCACCGCTACGTGCAGACTGCCCTCTGTGCCGTTCTTGAATCCGACCGGCATCGACACCCCACTAGCCATCTCCCTGTGGGTTTGGCTTTCCGTCGTCCGGGCGCCGATGGCAGTCCAGCTGATGAGGTCGGCGATGTACTGAGGGCTGATCGGATCCAATAGCTCTGTGGCGCAGGGCATGCCGGATTGATTGAGCTTCAGAAGAATGGTCCTGGCGAGCTCCATCCCCGTGGCAATGTCACAGGTGCCGTCGAGATGGGGATCGTTGATAAGTCCTTTCCATCCGACCGTGGTCCTTGGCTTTTCGAAATAGGTACGCATCACGATGAGCAAACGGTCACGAACCGCATCCGCTAACGGCTTGAGTTTTGCCGCGTATTCGTAGGCGGCCTCGGGATCGTGGATCGAACAGGGTCCGACAATGACCAACAACCGTTCCCGGTCTTGGCCATGTAGGATCCGGCGGATCGCCTCGCGGGTTTCGACAACGAGGGTGGCGGCTTCGTCGGTGATGGGAAGCTTGGTCTTGATCGCGCGGGGAGACGGCAATGCCTTGATTTCTATAACGTGTTGATTGTCGATGGGTCGATTCATTGCTCGCCTTTCAACGTTTGAAGCCGCGCAGCATAGCGAAATGCTCAAGAAAAGTCTACAGGGGCGTGCATAACATATGGGAATATAATGGAAAGTTCACGTCAATTCGGTCATTTTGACAGTGTTCAGGCCCTTGTGCTACTCATGCGCACTTCTATGCGACTCCTTTTCCCATTGCCGTCGTGCAAAAGCGGGCTTTCTGTGGGCCTGATTCTTCTTCTGCTGGTACTGGCTCCGTTTGCCGTAGCCCAAGATGTCCATCATGAGCTGGCTGCAGCTGATACGGACGGTCACGAACATTCCGATACCGACCTGTGCCAATGGGTGCAACACCATACGTCCGGCTCCGTCGATGTTGGTAGTCCGCCCGGTCCCACGTTCGAAATCGTCGCTTCTTACGAATGTCCTCCGCCGACCCGCCTGGTTTCGGTCGAATTCCCCTCCCTCGGGCCCTCACGCGCACCTCCTCATTCCTGACAGCCTCAGGTATCGCCGAGGTCGTTGATCGAGCCGACCGCGGCTCGGCCATGACCTCTTTCATCCGGCCCTCGCCGGCCGATGAGTCTGGGAGGCAGAGGAATGCGGCGGGCAGCACTGTCATGTTCAGTTTGTGTCCTGTTGTTGACGGGGAGTGACTACATTCCCCATGCAGGGCTTTCGTTCACCTATGCGGCGGACGGTGATTCTTTACATACGATCGTCGGCACCGTTCAGAATCAGGACCTTCGGCGGGTGGACCAAGCCACGGTGCAGGTTCGTGACCAGGAAGGCAACATGATCGTCCAGGGCGTCACGGATCAGGCTGGGGAATTTCGCGTTGTGGTGCCAGAGGCCGGCACCTATTCGATCAGCGCCGTCCAAGAGACATCACGAAGCGAGTATGTCGTGGTGAAGATTGGAGTTTTGCCGGTGCCGCCTGTGTCTCTCACTCTTGCTGTGAGCCGGGAAATTGCTTTGGAGATCGTGTCTCCACTTCCGGCGATTCAATACAAGGCCTCGAGCGAAACCTACCAGTTGAGTCGAAAAGACATCGAAACCTTGCCGAGAGGGAACAATAACGATGTCTACGATGTGTTGCTCACAATTCCAAGCGTCATCTACGGTGGACTCAAACAGACGCACATCCGGCAGGACCATGCCAACCAGCAATTCCGCATCGATGGCATCCCGATTCCGGATACGGTCAGCGGTGCGTTTGCGGACATTGTTCCCCCGCGCGCGTGGGAACGAGCCGACATCATCCTGGGGGGCATGGAAGCGCAATATGGAAACAAGACTGCGCTCGTGGTGGACATTACAAGCAAAAGCGGGACGAAACCAGGATTTGGGTCAGCACAAGTGTTCGGGGGATCCAATCAAACCGTCAATCCGTCATTTGAATATGGTGGAGCGATCGGCGAAAAAATCCGCTTCTATCTCTTAAACAGCTATGTCACGACAAACCGAGGCATTGAGCCACCGACGCTCGGGAAGACCAATGATCACAATCAAAGCGAAAAGAACAACACCTACCTTCGTGGCGACTATCAGCATGACAACAGGAATAACGTCAGCTGGATTTTTCTCAACTCGGTGGCAAAGTATCAGATTCCGACGATTCCCAATCTCGAGGCAAATGCCGACGTGCTGGCGCTCTTGCCAGGTTTCACGCCGACCGCCTCACAGTCCGTCGATCAATTTCAGAAGGAGAACAGCCAGTATTCACAGTTGGTCTGGAGGCACGACGTCAACGCCAATAATTTTTTCGGCCTGGGTCTCTATTTTCGGCGGGGGGTCGCGGACTTCCAAACCGATCCACTGAATGCGCTGGCGTATGATGACGACGTGAATACGGCACAGACGGCCAGCCAACGGCGCGTTGCCTATAGCGGCGGCGCACGGTTCGACTATACATGGGTTCCCGATAGTCACCATCTGGTGAAGACCGGCTTTCAATTGGACTATACGCGAGCGAACAACAATGCCCAGATCTTTGCCTTCGATACCAGCAGCGGTTCTCCAGTTGGGCCGGTCGTCACTCGGGAAGGTTCGAACCAGACGATTCAAACGAGGCAGGAGTTTTGGATCCAGGATCAGTGGAGTCTGAACGACCATTGGACTTTCAACCTCGGCGTTCGCGGCGATGCGATCCAGGGATTCTACAACGAGGGGCAAGTCAGCCCTCGGGCCGGCGTCACCTACAAGCACAATCAATCCAATGTCTTCCACGCCTATTACGGACGGCTCTTTACGCCGCCGAACGTCGAACAGGTGGCGGTGACACAATTGAATACGCAGAATACGACAGCGGCGCCGGACGACCCGACCGGATTTCGTCCGCGCGCCGAACGTGCGCATTATTTCGAAGTGGGGAGTTATCATGCCTTGCACCGCAAGGCGACGCTTGAACTCACCGCCTATTACAAACTGTCCCACTATCTTTCTGATGCAGGCCAGTTTGGGAGCACGCCACTCTTGAATTTTTTTGCGTTCGAACGGGGCTGGCAGCGAGGTATCGACGGCGCATTGAAGGTGCAGTTTACGGACGACCTGAGCGGTCGGGGCAACGTCGCCTGGGGGCAGTGTAAGGGGTACGGCTTGCAGTCTGGTCAATACCTGCTTGATCAAGCGGAGATCAACGACATCATGTCACCGGGCGGTGTTTTTTGCGACCACTCGCAGCTGATGACAAGTTCAGCGGTGCTCTCCTATCGACTGTGGGAGCGGACGGCGCTTACGGGCCAAATGCTCTACGGTTCAGGCCTGCGGACCGCCGAACCGGGAGCGAAGACGAATTCCTCCCATGAGAGCTCCTACACCGTCTACAATGCGTCGATCACCCATACGATTCCATTGCCCTGGCATAATCAAAAAATGCTGCTGGGGTTTGATGTGATCAATCTGTTCGATCAACAGTATTTCATCAATAGTGGCGAGGGCAGTATCGGTCTCGGCATTGCCCATGCGGGTATGCCGAGATCATATTTCTTCCGGGCGCAATGGTTCTTTTAATCAGATGCCGAACAAGGCCACCAGCGTCGTTCTCGGTCGCTCGAACCGCTCAACGTACGGCTCAGATAGTACGACTCGCGGTTCGAAGCTCCCTGCGGCCTTGCTGGATGACCTCGTTGGGCATCTGTCAGTGACGAAGTTATGATGTCTGGCTTGTTTCAAGTTGCTTGTACGATGAGCGCCATCATTTTGATCGGCTCCGTGCCAAATTCTGTCTATGCCATGACCGGGGACGAGGCTACCCACGAAAGCGATCATCAGGAAGACGTCATTGAA
>Ga0081455_10004598_pt1 | contig 15410 bp, 27 predicted proteins | sample TabmetS3T2R1_FD_70207 | JGI IMG/M metagenome (GOLD analysis project Ga0081455, IMG submission 70207) | Tabebuia heterophylla rhizosphere microbial communities from the University of Puerto Rico - S3T2R1 | ecosystem: Host-associated > Plants > Roots > Rhizosphere ... | reverse complement strand
GGGCAACGCGCGCCCGGCCGGGCGAACGGCGCCAGCAGAGCATTCCGCCCTCGGCGCTCATTCGCCCTGGCTTGCCTGTCTCGGAGAGACCGGCTGGAATCCGACAGGGGGGCCACTGCGGGTTATCGGATGCTTCCAGCCAAGCCGGGTGAACGGGACGCGCACTGTGACCTGCGTGTCCAAGGTTGTGCTACCACGCCTGTCAAGCACGCTCCACGCTGGATGTGGCCGCGGGCGGGTAGCAGAGGGCCCGCTCCCGGGACGAGAGCGGGCCCAGAAGCGACGCAGACCGGCTAGTTCGTGCTGGGGGACCCCTCGCCTGCTAGCGGCGTTCTGTTGCTCTGGGCGAGACCCAGTATTGGCCGGTAGCCACACTGGTCGGCACCTTCCAGGCTCCCGTCGATCAGTTGCAGTAGATCCATGCCGGCGAGTGCCGCTCGCCCGTCCGGCAGCTTGAGCCGGATCACTACACCCGGACCGCCATCCTTGGCCACGCCGTCGACCACGCAGAAACCGACTCGACCCTCGCAGAGCACGTACCGCTCCGGATGACCGCTGAGGTCAGGGAAACCCTCTGCCCAGGCGTTCGTTGATGCTGCATCGCTCATTCGCGCTCCTCTCGGCGCAGCAGCTCCACCACCGCGCGTAGCCCGTCCGGGTCGACCTCGGTCATGTGCCCGCCGTCCTGTTGCGCTGCCTGGTCGAGCTGGGCGATCCCGCGTGCCAGGATGGCAAGCTGTCGGACGTCCGGGGGCCATCCCTGCCAGCCACTCATCGCCGCTCACGCTCCCAAGTCGTTGTCATCGTGGCCGACCCTGTCGGCGTACCGCTTGTGTTCCCAGACGTGTGCTTGCGCCAGCGCCGCGGGGCTCATGCGGCGCAGCAGCCACCGTGTCCACCACGATTGGGTAGGGTGACGGTGTCGCAGGTGGCGCAGCAGCATTTGCCGGGTGATTTGCGGGTCGACGTTCACGACTCGACCTTCGGCAGCTCCGCCAGCAGCGTCCGCAGCGTTTGCACGATCTCTCCGGCGTGCTCGCGCGCCTCCGCGACCTGGAGCTGCTGGCGCGGCTCCAGCCAGCGCACGATCGACGCGATGTCCAGGTCATCGACCATCGTGGAGGCGTTGCGGTAGATCGCCGCGGCGACCTCGCGGAGGCCCTGGTCAGAGCGAACGCTCGGGTTACACACCCTGCACCGTCACCCTGCCCCATGCTCGACGTTGCGCCCGGGCCACTCGCCGTGTGATGGCTTGCATCCGGTCGGTAGGGTCCCCGTAGTTCTCGCGGATCATGTAGGCCATGTCCTGATAGCTCTGGTTGGGGCGTGGTTCGAGGATGCCGAGCGTGGCGCGCAGGTCGTTGACGTGCTCGTTCCCCAGCTCGATTCTGGGAATGGTTGGATCGTCGGGCAGCCATTCGAGCGTCAGAGTCCCGGTTTTCCACAGGACCACGACCACTTGGCAGCCGAACGGGTCGCTGATTGCTCGCCGGGTCGGCCCTATGGGGCCCGGGCGGTCCAGCAGGGACCGCAGTCGGGCAACCTCGTGCGCCCATAGGTGCAGCAGCGGCTGTCCCTCGCGGAAGATGCTCAGACCACCAGATCGGGTGGCCTGGAAGCGGGTACATGACATGACGGCTCCTCTCCGTCGTCCGCCCTCGCGTACCGGGGGCGGTACACCGGCTATTCTGAGGCTTACCAGGGCAAACAACAACCCTACCGGGACGGGGGGACAAACCGCCCGGTTAGGCGTTCGAGCGTGGAAGTCCGGTGGCTGCTAGCCGTCCGGCGTCGCGTCAGCGTCAGGATCGCGCATCGGGTGATACGACCGGCGGCGCATGCCCGCAACCCACCGCTCATACATCGGACCCTCGCCAGCCTGCACCGCTTGAATGGACTCGATTTGCCGCCGCATGGCGCAGTCCTGGCAAATGCCATTCCGGGAAATCTGGGCGCCATCGTCACGGTGCCGCTCACAGAGCCGACACGACGCGCGGCGTTTCGCACCAGCCTTGAGCCTAGACATGCCCCCATCCTACCGGGACAGGTAGAAAACCGCACGCCACCTGCGACAACGATGACTTGTCACCCGTTAGGTTAGCCGTGTTAGGGTACCCGGTAGTGGGGTGGTCCCCAACAAGAGGAGGTGCATCACATGGCTCGGGTAACTCCTGAGCAGGCAGCGGCCAAATGGGGTCAGCGCGCCAGCGCCAGCACCGAGGACTACAAGCGCGGCGTGCAGAGCGTCCAAACCTCGCCGGGTGTGCTCGCCGCACGGGCAGCCGACACCTGGCAGGCGCGCACCATCGCCGCCCGGTCCAAGTTCGAGCGCAACGCGGCCCGCGTCGACCTCGGCTCGTGGCAGGCAGCCGCCAGCGGCAAGGGCGCCAACCGGTTCGCGGAGGGCGTGCAGCAGGCCCAGCCGGCCATGCAGCAGTTCATGAGCGAGTTCCTGCCGCACCTGGATCGTGGCGTCGCGCAGGTCAAGGCCATGCCGAACGCCACGATCGAGCAGTCCATCGCTCGCGCGGCGGCGATGATCCGCCACAACGCGAGCTTCCGGAAGTCCGGCGGCATCTAACCGCCGGTCACGTCCCATCACGAGCCGGCAGCCAAGCATCGACCGGAAAGGAGCAACGCCGCTATGGGACTGATGTTCGAGATCCTGACGGGCGTGCGGGCCAACGCCGCAGCGTTCGGCGCGTTCACGCCCAACGGCACCGACACGTTCACCATCCGGGATTTCAACGAGCAGTTGACCGCCAAGCTGGAGGATGTCTGGGGGCAAGCGGCAACCTCCCAGACCCTCCGGATCCGCTCACCACGGATGCACGACTCCACCAACGGGCTGCGGCTCGTCACCATCGCCGGGCAGACCCGCGCGCTCATGCCCCACGAGGCCGAGGAGCCACTGTTTCCCTCCGACGTGCTCACGGTGGAGACCTCCGGCACGGCCGCCGAGAACGACACGGTCGGCCTGATGGTCTACTACCCCGACCTGCCTGGCGTGGACGCGCGCCTGGCCGACTGGGCATCCGTCAAGGCCCGCATCGCCCATCTGGTCTCGTTGGAGACCGACCTGGCCGCCCCGGCGGCCGCGGGTACCTACTCGGCGGCCGTGGCGATCGACGCGCTCGCCAGCGCCCTGCTGGCCAACTCCGACTATGCGATCCTCGGCTACCTGGTCGACAGCCAATGCACCGCGGTCGGCTACCGCGGGTCCGACTTCGGCAACTTCCGGGTCGGCGGCCCCGGCTCCGACGAGGCCGACGACACCCGCGAGTGGTTCGTGCGCCAGTCGCTGCTGCACGGCACGCCGCACATTCCCGTCTTCAACAGCAACAACAAGGGCAACGTGCTGGTGGATGTCGCCAAGGTCGCGCTGACCGCAACCAAGGTGACCAGCATTCTCGCGCTGCTCAAGTAGGCGGCTAGCCATGAGCCGTTGCCTGCTCCCACCGGACGCGCCGGAACACTGGTGCGACATCCGCCATCGCACCATCCAGGTTGCCAGTCCGGCGGCCGGGGCGGACTGGAGCGTCCAGGCGCCCGTCGCCGAAGCATGGTCGGTCCGCGGGATCTTCGCGCAGCTCGGCACGTCCGCGGTGGCGGCCACCCGGGTGCCGCAGCTTCGACTCATCGACCCGTTCGGGGTGCTGCTGGCGATGCAGCCATCCCAGGGCGTCGCGGCGAACTCGACCATGCGGTTTTCCCTGACGGTCGGCGGTCCGGCCGGCGGCAACTCGTCGGGCGGCGCCTCGAACTGGGGCGGCCCGGACCCGTTCATCGTTTGGCCTGGGTACACCCTGGCCGTGGTCACGCCCACGATCGACGTGGCCGACCAGTGGTCGCTGATCGCCCTGGACGTGCTGTTTGAGTTGAACCGTGGCGCGGGCGCGGCCAAACGGTTCGCCGACTGGCGCCGCTCCCAGCAGGCAGACCTACCTGCGCAGCGTCTCCGCGGCGGCGCCGGAGACCCGTCGTCCTACCTTTGAGGAGGTGCTACCCATGCCGGACGTGGCGGTCTACTCCAACGCCGTCCAGGCGGACACCATCGTCGTGACCACGGCGGAAACCGACGCGGTCGAGACACCGGGCGTGCAGACCACACCGCAGCGTGCCCGGGTCCGGCTGCACGGGTTCGCGCAGGTGACCGCCGGGGTTGGTGCGACCGCGGTCACCCTGCGAGTGCGTCGCGGCGCCGGAGTGGGCGGCGCGATCGTCGGCGAGGGCAACCCGGTCACGGTTGCCGCGGGTAACACCGTCAACCTGTCGATCGACGTGGAAGACTCCCCGGGCGAGGTCGCCAACCAGGTCTATACGCTGTCGGTGCAGCAGACCGCGGCGACCGGCAACGGGACCGTTGTTCAGGCGGAGCTGGCGGCGACGGTCGGCGGGTAGCTGGCCGTGGCAGGCACGCGCACCCTCCAACAGCGGCATGTCCGCCTGGAAGTCGTCGTGCCGTCCGGGACGGCCAAGGCAACCCCGCAGTCAACCTCCTGGAATCTTGGCCGCGTGGTCGTCGACCAGATCGACCTGCGGGTACCGCCGGGGCCTAGCGGCTTGGCGGGCCTGGCGATCCTGTACGCGGGCGTGCCGATCATCCCCTCAGAACAGCCGGGAACGTTTTTCGTCGGCGACGATGAGGCGTTTTCCTGGCCGCTTACCTGGGAGATCAGCGGCCCGTTCACGGTGCAAACCTACAACACCGACATCTACCCGCACACGTTGTACCTGACCGCTCATGTGCGGGATCTGGTGCTGGTGCAGCCGGGCACCACCCAAGCCGGCGCGGTCGTCACCACCACGATCGCTGTCCCCGCCGACCCGTCAGAGGCGGAGCTGGCGGCTGCGGTGGCAACGGTCGGCGCACCATGAGCATCGGCCACCCTGATTTCCAGCGTCAAATCCTGGTGTCGGACAATCCGTTCGTAGCCGCCGACAAGGGCCTCACCAGTGGCGTGGAGGAGTTCCCATTCCTTGGCGAGCAGGCGTTGAAATATGCGAGCTATCAGCTTCGGTTTGCCTTCAACAACGGGGCGGCGTCACCGACCAACTATGCGGGCGTGACGCTGCGGTTTTACTCCAGCCTGACGCTGACCAGACTCATCTGGGAAGACTTCCTAGAAATCAATCCCGGTGGCGTGAGCACCTACGTCACCGACCGGATACACGGCGCCCAAATGAGCCTTGTCCCCATCTTCCCCGGTGGGACACTGGACGTGGTCTGGATGTACTCCAACCGGCCAGCCGACCGTCTTCATATCCTTGAGGCACCCAAAGACAATGACCGGATCATGATCAGCCATGACACGGTCAACGTCGGCGCCGGTGCGACCTCGGGCCACCGGTTCGTGCCCCTCTGGAATGGGCCCGTGATCGTGAGCCTGGACGCCTCCGCCGGGATCAACGCGACCTGGAGCTTCTACTTTGGGTCCAACGCCAATATCCATCACAAGATCCAGTTCCCCTCCGCACCACTGTTCCAGGAGCTTATTTTGCCGACGCGGCCCATGCATTACACCGTCACCAATACCGGCGCGGCCGCGGCGGACTTCATCACGTCGATTTGGGGGCGGGATAACTAGCATGTGGCTGGGTGCGCTGCTTTTCTGGGGCCTACTGTGGTGGGGGATTGCCGAATGTCTCGATCCGAGGCTTGGCAGGTGAGGAGGGCACATGAAGCGGCTTCGGCTGCTGGCGACACCGATGGTTACCTGCGCGGGCGCGCTGCTGGCCGCAGGCCCAGACAGCTACCCGACCTGGGCGCGCAGCGTACTGATCGGGGCGCTCTTGGTCGGGGCGGCCCTGGGCATCCCCGCGGTCCCACCCGTCACCATCGCCGCAGCCAAACGCGACCTGCCCGAGGCCGCGTCAGCGATCGAGGAGGCTGCCAGTGGACCAGTTGACGGTTGACGGCTGGACGGTCGTCGGTACCAAGACCTACTCGGCGGACCTGGTCCGCATCGAGATCGCCGACGGGCACGGCCACCGGCTGAGCCTGATGGTGCCCAGGTCAGCGACCACCCATGACGAGCTGGCACCGCTGATCCGCGCCCGCGTCCAGATCGCCGGTCAGCTCCCCCCGGAGGCACCACCAGGCCCGCTCGCCCCGTAGGCAGCATTGGAGAGGAGGCATCATGCGACTGTCGGATGGTCAGCTTGCCGCGCTGGTGTTGGAGGTCGGCTGGAGGGGTGAGGATGCGGCGGTCGCGGTCGCGTTGGCGTTGGCCGCATCCGGCGGCGAGCCGGCGCTTGGCGGGCCCGGCCGTGACGATCTGGGCGCCTGGGGCGTGGGCTTGTGGCAGCTTTCGGTGCTGCGCTACCCGGGCCTGTCCAAATACGACCTGACCGAGCCGATCGTCACCGCCCGTGCCGCGCATGCGTTGTGGACCGTCACCGGCGGACTGTGGGACTGGTGCCCGACATGGCAAGGCGAGGTGTACCAGGAGTATCTGCAACGGGCCCGGGAGGCGATGGCGTCGCCGTCCCGTACCGCTCCGGTCGGCGACGCCTCCCCGGCCGACGTGGAACGGTCGGCGGCGACCATTGCCACCGGGATGGTCGCCGACCAGCGTGAGTCGGGCCCGCTGGTCGGCGACCTCCCGCCCGTCCGTTTCCCCCCGCCCATAGGCTGACGGTCAGAGAGGAGGTGACCAGATGGCAAGAGAGTGGAGCATCGTCGCGCAACGCCAGACGACGGATCTCACGCCGGACGGCCGGTTCGTCGACATCATGGAGGTGACGTTCGAGACCCAGGAGGGCGTGACCGGCACGGTCAAGCTGCCGCTGTCCTCGTACAGTCCCGATAACGTCGCGCAGCTTGTCAGCTCACGCGCCGCGCAGATCAGCGCGGTCCACAACCTGTAGGCGACGTGGCGCTCACCCTCCCGCCACGAAAGGCGTCCTATTCGGGCTCTGAGGTTGCCCGCATCGTCGTATGGGTTGGTTTTCGTGGCACGTCCGCGGCGCGGGCCGTGGCGATCATCCTGGCCGAATCGGGTGGGCGGACCCGCGCGCAGAACCGCAACGGGCCGACCCGTGGCTGTCCGAACGGGTCGACCGATCGTGGGTTGGCGCAGATCAACGACTGTTACCACTCCGAGGTCAGCAACACCTGCGCCTACGACCCGTACTGCAACGTGTCGGCCATGTGGCGGATCAGCGACCACGGCCGGGATTTTACGCCGTGGTCGACGTTCAACAGCGGCCGCTACCGGCACTTCATCAGCAGCGCGGCGGAATGGGTCGCCAACGTGCAGCAGGAGGGCGGCGTCGGCCCGGCCATTCCCACACCGACCCGTGGGCAGGACAAGCCATCCACGCTTGACCAGGCACTCGACTGGATCTTGGGCCCGCTGAATTGGGGGCCGATCGGCTGGCTGAAATCCCACATCAAATCGGTGGTGCTGGCCGCCGGCCGGTACGTGTATGACAAGCTGCGGCCACTGATCCACGACGTGGGCATTGCGGCCGGTACGGCGCTGCATCTGCTCGGCATCCTCCGCAAACTAGTGGGACGCGGCTTCCACAAGCTGCATATCTGGGCGCACAACGGGTTCGTGGCGGTTGGCAAGGCGATTTCCCACGGGCTTGGCAGCCTCCGCAAGTGGGTAGCCGCACGGCTTCATGACGCGTACGCCTGGGTGCGAAGGGAGGTTTGGGCGCCGCTCAAACGGGCCTGGGATGCGACCGTCCACTGGGTGCGGACCACTGTCGTCCCGTTTCTCAAGCGGGCGATCGACGCGGTCGCGCATGCGCTTGGCAAGGCACGTGACTTTCTGCTGGGCCTGATCCGTTCGGTGGAGAAATGGGCGCATGACGCGGTCACGTGGCTGCTCAGCAAGGTCGCCGACGCGATCAATTGGGTGCGGCGTTTCGGCGCCCGGGTCTGGTGGATCATCGACCACACGTGGGGTTTCCTGTTCTACGTCGCCACACACCCGCTGTCGTGGTTTCGCCGGCTGGTGGAGGACACGATTGACCGGGGCGGTCGCTGGTTCGTCGGACGGGTCATGGCGAGCATGCTTAGGCATTCGGAGGCGGTCGAGGAGCTGATTGTCCGCTGGTTTGGCCGCTAGGAAAGCGAGGGGGACATGGCACGACAGCCGGGCGGCCGATTGACCGGGCTCATGGCCGAGGTGCTGGCGGAAACCATGCGGCGTCAGATGGCCGTGAGCCTGCCTGGCGCTCAGGCTGCCAGGGTTGACCTGTACTCGGTCATCGCGGAACGGCTGGAGCGTGCGTCCGCGGCGCAGGTCAAGGCGGTCATCGCCGATCTGCTCGCCTTGCCGGGCCTGCCCGAGGACGCCAAGGCCATCCTGCAAGCCGCGGCTGATCCCGCCCAGCAAGACCAGGTCCTCGTCGCGGTCGCCGCGATGATCGGGTCGCTGTTCGCCGTGACCGCCGCGGCCGCCCAACCGTACGCGGCCATGTTCGGCGCGGCCGCGTGGCGGCTCCGTCCGGAGCTGCGGCTCACACCCGAGCAGTTGGCCGCGGGGTTTATCCGCGGGTTGGTGACCGGGCCCGGCGCGACCGCGGAGGCCAGGGAAAGCGGGTTGAACGGCGACCGGTTCGCGGTCCTGGCCGGCTTGGCGGGCAATCCGCCCGCCACCCAAGAGCTGTTGGAGGCGTTCCGACGCGGCATCATCAACCGGACCCGCCTGGAGCATGGCATCCACCAGTCCGACCTGCGCAACGAGTGGGTCGACGTGATCGAGGGGCTGCGGTTCGCGCCGTTGGATGCCTCCATCGCGGTCGCCGCGGCCGTGCAGAATCAGGCCAGCGTCAGCGAGGCCCGCGCGCTTGCCGCCAGAGCCGGCCTGGACCCGGCCGATTTCGGGTTGGCGTTCAGGGTGGCCGGGAGTCCGCCCGGGATCGTGGAGATGATTGAGCTGTGGCAGCGCGGCGAGGTCAGCGAGCAGGACGTTCGGCAGACCATCGCGGAAAGCCGCGTGAAAACCAAGTACACCAGTGCGTTGTTGAAGCTGCGGCGTCGGCTGTTGCCAGCCGACACGATCGCGTCGATGGTCGCCCACGGCGTACTCAGCGACCGTCAGGGCGTCGCCAAGCTGATGGAGCACGGCTACACCCATGAGGACGCGGCCGCGTGGATCGCCAAGGCAGGCGACGACACCTCCCAGGCCACCCGCGAGCTGGCCAAGAGCGAGATCCTGGCGTTGTACGGCGCGCAGGCGATCAGCCGTGCCCACGCCAAGGGCCTGCTGGAGACGACACGCTACTCGGCGGGCGAGGCGGAACTGCTACTGGACCTGACCGACTCGCGGAGGGTCCGCGCCTTCCGGGACGCGGCCATCGCGCGGGTCCACAGCCTGTATGTGGCGTTCCGGATCGACCGGTCCGACGCCGCAGGCGCGCTCGACGGCTTGGGCGTGCCCGCCGGGCAGGTCCGGGAGCTGATCCGGATCTGGGACCTGGAACGGCGGGCCAATACCAAGGATCTGACTAAGGCTGAGATCGCCGCGGCCTACGGACGGGGCGTGTTCTCGCTGACGCAGGCGCAGCGGCGTCTTGAGGGCATCGGCTACCGCGGCGAGGACGCTGCCGTGATCTTGGCGGAGCATGCGCCCGCCGAGGTCAGGGAGCGGACGCTGTCCGCGGCGCAGGTGATCGCCGCGGTCAAACGCAAGGACCTGACGCCCGACGCCGCACGGGCCCGCCTGCAACAGGCTGGCTACTCGGCGGCAGATGCGAAGCTGCTGCTTAGCGCAGTATCCTAGGTACCGCCCCCGGTAGATCGGAGAGGAGGTGACAGACCATGCCAGGAACCTATCCCGACCTGCGCATCATCCTTGAGCGGTTCATTACCGAGGTGGACGCCCTACTGTCGGGCATCACCGACGACCGGTTGCACTACGAGGTCAACCAGGCAGCCAGGCATGCCGCAGAGGCGTTGCTCCGCATCAACGCGATCAACGCCGCGCGGGCCCGGTCGTGAGCGAGACGGCGGCCGCCAACGCGGCCAGGCACGACCTGTACGTCCACGTTCAGTGGAAGCACGCGCTGATCCCGCCCTATGAGGGTGGCGTCGAAGAGGTACACGGTTGGCTGCACGACGACTGCGAGGATGAGCGCGACTGCGACCACGACGCGGCCGCGATCCTGCTGCCACCGCAGTACCTGTACGCCGTTCGGCGCAGGTGAGGAGGTGACCATGTCGACGCCGGAGGAGGCGATCACGGCCGCGATCGAGCGGCAACGCCAAGTGCAGGACGCGCAACGCAAGACGGCCGCCGAGGTCGCCAAGCAGCGGGAGGAGGAAGAGGCAACGCAGGGCCCAACCGTTCCGGCTGGCGAGCCGGAGCTTGAACAGGGAGGAGGCGAACGGTAGGCATGCCAAGCGCGGAAGTGGTCGGATGGTCCGTCGTGTTCGTCTGGGCGGTGCTGGGCGGCATGCTCGGAGCATGGCTCGTGCAACGCATCCGACGTGGAAGAGGCGCCCGATGAGCCTGGACGAGCTCGACGGCACCTGGACGTGGGTGTGGAAAGAACCGCCGGAGCCGATCCGGTTTTGCCAAGGGCTGATCGTCCGCGCCGCCAACGGCAACGGCGTCGTCACGCCGGAGGGGTTCAACTTCCAGGCCAACTATCTCCATTGGCGAGCCAATTTTTCCGGCCCGATGATCGCCTGGACCTACCTGTACGACACCAGCGACCCGGAGACCGCCGCGGCGATGCTGGCGGCGGTCCCGGCGGTCGCCTACATCATCGACTGGGAGGATGCGGCCGGTCCGACGCCAAGTGGCGCGAAATTCCAACGGTGCGTGGATGAGCTACGTCGGCTCAGGCCAAGCGTGCCGGTCGGGTTTTCCAGCTACCCGACCCGGGCGCAGGCGATGGCGCACGGCGTTGACTGGGACGCCGGGATCGTCGTGTGCGATTTCGTCGCGCCGCAGGCGTACTTCGGCTACCAGCTCGCCAACTACGACCAGATCCTCGCCGACGCCAAGGGCCGCTACGTCCAGTTGGATGTCGAGCCCGCGGCGGCGTCCGGCTGGAACGGGTTCGCGCAGCAGCACCTCGCCACCGGTCAGGGCGTGTCGTTCTGGCGGCTGGGCATGTTCGACACCAAGGTCAGGCAGGAAATCCAACTCCTCCAGGAGGGGGCCGAAGTGACGCAGTCAGAAGTGGAAGCAGCCGTCCGCCGGGTGCTGGGCATCAGCGACCACCTGGCCGTGCCGCAGGGGCAGACCAGCAACGACAAGCTCGCCCAGATCCTCGTTGGCGCCGAGCAGGGCAGCCACAACGAGCACGGCAGCTTGGCAGGCGCGATCAAGGGCAACACCGCGGCAATCCTGGAGCTGTCCGCCAAGGTCGACGCGCTCGCGGCCAAGGTCGGTCCGGTGCCAGCGGGCGGCATGGTCGCGGGTACGTTCACCGCGACGCTGGAGGATGGTGCGGGCCAGTGAGCGAGAGCGTCAACGACCGCGTTGACCGGGTCCTCGACTCAGGCCCGGACCAGGACGAGCCCGAGGCGCCCGCGGAGGAGCTGGGCGATTCGGAGGAGGCGACGCCGGCCGACATCAGCGCGGCGATCATGGCTGGCTGGGATGTCGAAGTCGCCGACTCCACCGCGATCGCTCGGCAGATCGCTGGGCGGATCTTTCAGGCGGAAACCCCGGAAGCACTCTGGGAGCCGATCGTCCCGGTCGGCGCGAGGGATCTGACGGAACGGCCCATCCGTGTCTTCGAGTTCCAGGCGCTCCGTTCCGGGCAGGGCAACCGCAAAGGCGTCTACGTGGTGATCGACGCGGTCGACCTCGTCAACGGCGAGAAACTGCTGGTCACCTGCGGCGCGACCAACGTGGTCGCTAAGCTGCTACGCGCCGCCGAAATCGAGGCGCTACCGGAGAACCTCAAGTTCGTGCTGCAACCCAGCCGTTCCAATCCCGACCGGATGGTTATCGACCTGCGGCTGGTGCCCAAAGAGCAACTCCCGTGAGCGGCAATCCCGCTCGCACACTGTGGACCTGCGGCAGCCCGACGCACTATCAGATCGACGCGACGCCAGATGGCGGCTACGAGCTGCTGGTCGGCCATGTGTGCCCGATGACGCCACCTGCGGTCCTCCACGTGGTGTGGGGGCCGTTCGAGGATCTGGACGCCGTGGTGCGGGCTGTCTACATGGCCTACCCGTTCGCAGTGCCAGCAGACGGCACCATCCCGTTGCCGCGGCGGCACTGACCGTTTGAGGAGGTGACAGGACACCGGTCCGCGCGTCCGTGTCCCCCCCGGGCGCGCGGGCCGGTCCCACGGGGGAGGTGAGCGGCTGTGGTTGCACCGTTGGGCAACCTGGCGGGCGCGATCGCTAGGGCGGTCAAAGCCGGAGTGAGTGCCAACGCCTTCCAGCGTCTCATCAAAGGCACCGAGCTGGGCATCAACCGTCAGGCGCTCCTACGGGCGTTCGGGCAGGTCAGGGAGGCGGTTGCGGCGCAGGGCGTGATCGGCAGCCTCCGCGGCGACCTGCCCGTGCCGGACGAGGCCATCACCGATTGGGGCCACGCGCCAGCAACCGGGTTTTTGCATCACGTCAGGGTGCTGGTGCGTCTGCCCGGCAAACGGGAAGTGGACACGCTGTTCTTCAACATCAACTCGGACACGCCGCTCACACCGGAGGAGGCCGAGTCGCGGGCGATCGACATCGCCGGCGCGGCGACCGGGCCCGGTGGGACTGGTGACGGTCAGGACGTGCTCGGCGGATTCCTCAGCGGCGTGTACGTCAAAGGCTGAGAGAGGAGGGGTGGGAAGACTGCCGAACGACGGGAGCTCGTGGCATGAGCAACACCCGCAGGTCGACCACGACAAGGGAAAGGACATCAAGGAGGTGCAGCGCGGCGAGCTGGACCCAAAGAACGACATCGTCTCCCAGGACGACGACGCGCACCGCGGACCAGCCTGAATGGTGACAGCCGGAGAGGGGCGTCCCCAATGCCAACCACCTACGCATGGCCAACCACCGAAGAAGAACACGTCACCCACCTGCACAATCATCATCACGTCTTTGTTGGGAGCATGGCTGAGTGGCGGGCGGTTTTTGGGGCGATGCGCCTGCCCAGCCAGGTTCACGCCGACATGCACACCTACGACAACCGGCGCCACAACCCGCATCGGCACAGCGAGTACGGGACCCGATGATGGCGCCCGAACCGCACTGGATACGGCCGCTGGTCAAGTCACCGTGGCCGTCAACGTTTGTGTACCTGGACACCGAGGCGCACCGGCGTCAGGTCAGCGGATTGGAGGAGCAAACCTGGCTGTGCGGCGTCGCCGCGATCGACCGGCGTCGCCACGACCGGCCAGGCTGGCACGAACGGCTGTGGCTGGAGACCGCCGACATGGAGGAGCTGTGGGACTGGATTGCGCTGGCGTTCCAGCCGCAGCACAAGACCGTGATCGTCTGCCACAACCTGAGCTACGACCTGCGCATCGCCGACATGCTCCGCCAGCTCGACCGGCGCGGTTTCCGGCTGGGACCGATCATGCTCGACCGGGAGCTTGCCTGGGCGAGCTGGACACGGGGGAGCTGCACCGTGACCGCCTGCGACCTCACGACCATCCTGCCGATGAGTCTGGAGCGGATCGGTGAGATGCTGGGACTGGTCAAGCCCGGGTTGCCGAACCAGCACGCCAGCACGGCCGAATGGCTGGCACGGTGCCGCGCGGACGTGGAGATCCTGGCGGCCGCGTGGCGTGCGCTGGCCGACTGGCTGCAAGGCGACGATTTGGGCCCGTTCGCGCCGACCGGCGCCGGCCTGGCGTGGAATGTGTGGCGTCGGCGGCATCTGGACGGGCCCGTGCTCGGCCACCCGCCGCAGCCACACGCCGAGGTTGCCCGGCGTGCGTCCTGGACCGGCCGGGCGGAGGCGTGGCGACACGGCCGGCTGCCCACTGGTCGGTGGGTCGAATGGGACTTCACCAGCGCGTATGCGCAGGTCGGCTTGCGTGACAGCGTCCCGATCGGCCAGGTCGACACGCTACGGGCGATCAGCGTCCGGTCCGCCGCGACGGTTGCGCGGCGCAAACGCCTCTTGGTCGAGGCGCAGGTCAAGCTGGACGTGCCCGTGTTGCCCTGCGAGCTGGACGGGCAGATCGTCTGGCCGGTCGGCACCTTCCGGACGGTGGTCTGGTGGGGCGAGCTCCGCGACGCGCTGGCGCAGGGTGCCGAGGTGGCGATCCGCCGCGCGTGGGCGTGGAAGCACGCGCCGGCGCTCCGATCGTTCATGGTCTGGGCGTTGGAGCATATCGAGGGGCGAGCCGACGGCGTGACACCGTTGCGGGCGGCGGTCGCCAAGCATTGGGCTCGGACGCTGGTCGGCCGCATGGGACTGCGCTACACCGAGTGGGAGGACCTGGCCGACTGCCCCTGGGGCCCGGGCTACCGCGCCGAGACGATCCAAGAGCCGGACGGCCGGTTGCGACGCGCGCTGCTGCTCGGGTCGACGCTCAAGGTCGAGGCCGGCAAGGTCGACGGGAAGGACTCCGCGCCGCAGATCATGAGCTACGTCATGAGCCAGTGTCGGCGGATGCTGTGGCACGCGATGCTGACCGCCGGCCTGGAGCATCTGGTGCATGTGGACACGGACGGGCTGATCGTTGACACGGTCGGCGACGCCAACCTCGCCGCGACCGGGCTGCCCGGGCTGCGCCGCAAGCGGCTCTACCGTGAGCTGGAGGTGATCGGCACCAGGGCGCTGGTGCTGGACGGTGCGCCGCGGGCGGCCGGGATGCAGAAACGTGGCGTCCAGGTCGGACCGAGCGTGTTCGAGGTCGAGGAGTGGGAGCGGGCCGGCCGGTCGCTGGCGTCGGGCCGGCCGGACCGGGTGCGTGTCCAGCCGCGCCGCAAGCGGCTCACGGCGACGGACCTGCGGCGCATTCGCACGCCGGATGGGCTGACCATTCCCCGGTGGGTCGGCGTGGATGGCCGTGGCGAGAACGTGGCGGTGGATGCCAGCGTGTGGGAGGAGGCACGGCACGGCTGGCGGGAGGCGCCGTCCAGTCGGCGGGATCGTGTAGGCTGAGCTGTGGCTCCTCTCCGAAGCCAGCAGGACCGCCTTCTGTGGGAGACAGGGGGCGGTCTTGTGTTGTGGGAGGCAAACCGGGGTTGCGGCCGTGAGAGGGCCGTTCTCGTGCCAGCAACGGCCACGTCTGGTATGGTCGGTTTGGGCCTGGCGCCGGCGGAAGGCGGGCAGGGGAACGGGTTCGCCCTATCCGGCGCTAGGCCCTTACTAAACGGTTAGTAAGCTAAGGGTCTGACCATTAGCTCCACCGGCGGCTTTGTCCACTTAGGCCAGATGCCGCTAAGCGTCCGAGATGCCTGAGTAAGGGCGATGGTCCGGTAACTTCCGATAGGCTAAACGGGACATCTACCCCAACCACCCCGGGCGCGCCCC
>Ga0081455_10004597_pt1 | contig 15410 bp, 7 predicted proteins | sample TabmetS3T2R1_FD_70207 | JGI IMG/M metagenome (GOLD analysis project Ga0081455, IMG submission 70207) | Tabebuia heterophylla rhizosphere microbial communities from the University of Puerto Rico - S3T2R1 | ecosystem: Host-associated > Plants > Roots > Rhizosphere ... | reverse complement strand
CGCCCCGATTACGGCGAATGAAGTAACAAACCTGTTTACTGGCAGCCCTGTATTGACCACTGTCCAGTTCTCTCCCTGATCGCTAGAGCGAATGACCCTGCCGTCTGGCCTCACGGCAAAAACGTCCGTCCCGACAGCGGCGATTACATTAACCCCTATATTGGATGAACCCGTGTCGAGAGCAGTCCAGCTATCTCCCTGGTCGCTTGATCGGAAGACGCCGCCCATGGAGCCAGGCAGCGCAGCAAATATGTTCGTTCCGACAGCGGCGAGGGAAGCAACAGGCGCATTCGGCGGCAACCCCAAGTTGATCGCCGTCCAACTCTCTCCTTCGTCGCTCGATCGAAAGACGCCGCCGACACGTGTTCCCGCAAAGATATTCGCCCCGCTTACGGCGAGCGCATTAACAAACGGGTCGGTTAATCCGGCATTGACTGCGACCCATCTCTTTTCCCGATTAACCAGGCGGAAGACGCCGCCGCCGACTGTTCCTGCGAAAATGTGTCTCCCAACAGCGGCGAACGCTTGAACCCTAGCTCCAGGTAAGCCCGCATTGATCGCCGTCCAACTTCCCCCTTTATTAGTCGAGTGGAATACGGCGCCGGCGGATGTCCCAGCAAAGAGCTTCGGGCCGTCTCCGAAAAGAGAGATGACGACGGCGCCTTCGGGGCCTGAGGTTTGCCGCCACTGTAACGCGCCCGGCCCCGGTTGCTCGGCGGCGAAGGCGCTTGGCGCCGCCCGGGTAACGTAATCATTCGACCGGATGATCCCAAACATCACAACAATCGCAGCCAGAACCGCCCTCAGTGAGAATGAGGCGTAGCGATTGATACTTTTCATCGTGTTCTCTTTGTAGCGATTGGTACTTTTCATCGTGTCCTCCTTCGTTGTGATTGATGCTCTTCATTGTGTCCTCCAATCGACACAACACTTTTCCTGCTAGCGATCGCGCAGGCAGCGCTTCGTCATAGTTCATAGAGCGGGAAAGAGATAAAGAAAGGGGGGAAGGGGCCGGGCGCTTTTATCCCAGCGTGTTAGGTCGCCGATCGAAGTCCGGCGCGAACTTGCTGTCGGCAATCAGCATACCGCATGGCGGCAAAAGCTAAAACGGGAAATCTCAATAGCTGATTCTGGGAGCTGCGATTGAGCCTAACCGCTATCGCCGGCTACACGCCGGAGGTCAGGGCTGACGTTCCGGCAAATCGGTCGCAAAAGTTCGAAAATGCTTCTGTTGCTATGTGGCGGAAACCGGCGGAAACATGACGCGAAAATTTAGGTCTTCGGAAATTGTTTGCAGGAGGGCTGAGCTCCACTTTGTCCATATCGCAATGACGGCGCAAGCGCCGTCATTGCGATATGGACAAAGTGGATTATGAGTCTGATCTTTGCTGACATTGATGCGGAAAGCATGAAAACCGGACAAAAAAACGTCGGACAGAAAAAGGGAGAGACAAGGGGGCAGGGGGCAGGGAGACAAGGAGAAAAAAATCTCCCTGTCTCCCTTTCGCTTTGTCTCCTTGTTCCCTTTGCCCCTACTTCCCGACTCCTGCGACCGCCAGTGAGCTGTTGCAGGTGAAGGTTGTAAAGGCCAACGAGAACGCGCGCACGTTTCCGCCGTCGAACGAAGCGACGTCGCTAACAGTCAACGTCCATGTGCCGTTCCCGTTCTGCCCGTTGAACGCCGCGAGCGGACTGGCCGGTTTGAATGAGCCAGTCCAGGGGGCGCCGGCAGGAGAGATGCCCTGAATCAACGCAGTGGCGTTATCGTCGAGCACGGTATTGCAGAAGTTGTTACCACTGTTTAAAGCGCCACCGGGCTGGTTCATCAGCGTGACGGTGGCGCCCTGCGGCGAGGTCAGCGTGATAACCAGATCGCCGACCCAGGAGTGTTCGAGACCGACTGTCGTTGCGCCAATGGCGCTCGTGCAGCCGCTGCCGTCAAAGCTGAATTTGAGGCCGCCGATAGGACCCGAAAGACCGCTGACCTCAATTGGAATAGTGACCGTATTGGGGATATTGGGGTCAATCGGCACTGGCGGCCCGGTGTAACTGATGACGGTAGTGTTCGCCTCTCCCGTCTGGACCTTGAAGCTGGTCGTCTGCGGCCCCTCGTTGCTGTTAGAGGCGTTGAGGGTCAAAGTAAAGTCGATCGCTACGCCGCAGGGCGCCGTGTTGGCGAGAGTGAACGTGAACGGAGTGACATTGTTCGCGCTCTGGCCGTTGGAGCCTATGTTCGGATAACTCGACGTCGCGTTTGTGATCGTGACGCCGGGAGTCGATGTCGTGAGCGTCGCGCTGACGCCGAGCGCCGTCGCGCCGCCGACGTTGGTCACCGCGACTGTGAGCGCGCCCCCTTCACCCGGTTCGATGAAGTTGTCACCGTCGCCGCCGACCGCCGTCGACGTCACGGCTCCGAACGCCAGGGATGGCGCGGGCGCAGCATTGATATCAATCAGCGCTGCGAACGCGTCCACGATACCGGCTCCCGAGTCGCGGTCAACGCCGGCCGCTTCGATATCAATCGCCGTTCTGGTGAGCGCCCGTCGAATCCTGTTCGGCGCCAATCTCGGCTTGGCGGATTTGAGCAACGCGGCGATGCCGGCGGCGTGCGGCGCGGCGGCCGAAGTGCCGAAGAATGGCGTGAATCCGGGCACGCTGGTAGCGACGCCGTCGGCCGCGGTCAGGTCGGGTTTCTTGCGCACCTCACCGCCGTTGTTACTGAATAACAGTTTGCCAGGCGTGATAGGCGAGCCGTCGGATTTATAAAATACGCGACGGTTGCCGTCGGAGCTGAAGAGCTCGACGGGATTGGTCGGGCCGCCGGGAAACGACCCGCTGCCCGCGAGCGCGACGTCAACCGCCGCAACGGCGAAGGCCCCGTCGGCGCCGGCGTGGCCGCGAATCGTGCCGGAAGTCGCGAGCCCCAACTCGCCGAGAAAATTGCACAGATTTAGAGCGCGCCGCTCCGCTGTATCGGGTTTGAAAATGAGAATGCGCGAGCCCCCGGGCGCGCCGAAGGTTATTTCGAACGGATCATCGTCGCCGTCCTGGATTTCGGTCGAAGCGTCCAGCACCGTGGTCAGCGTGTTGTTCATGATGAAAAAGTCGTAGTCGTTGCTCGACGCGCCCTGCGGATCGGACCAGTGCAGCGTCGTCACCAGTCCGCCGATCTCAACGAAGTTCGAGATCACCCCGGAGCCGAAGTCGTGCAGCGTGCCGCCGGGGATCAATGGGAGTGTAGTGCGTGAATTTTTGAAGTCGCCCTCCCAGGTCCCTGACGTGCCGTCGTTGAAGTTGCCCTCGTTGCCGGCAGACGAGAAATACATCGCGCCGTCCGCGATCACGTCGTTTACCGCGGTCGTAACGATGTCGTCATGGAACGGCGACTCGGCGAAATAGATGATGTCATCGACGATAATGTCGCAGCCCGCGGCGCGCAGGGCGCGGATGTTGTCGGCGAAACTCTCAATGCTGTTGAAGGCGGTGGCGAAGAAGAGCTTCGCGCCCGGCGCCATGTCGTGGACGATCTCGAGCATCGCCGTGCCCTCGCCGGAGCCGGGTACGCCGCTCTGTCCCGGCAATACAGTCACGTCCGGAGGCAAATTGCCGGTGGCTATCGATTGCGCCAGGAAGTCAACGCTGTCGGAGAGAACGCCGATCTTGACCCCTGTTCCGCTGACGCCGAAGAAATTGCGGGCCGCCGCCGCGTTGTGAGCCACATCGCCCTTTGAAGTGACGCTCCCTTGGTTGGTCGTCGCGTCTTGCGCTCCCGCAGTCGGATTTTGCTCTTGCAACCCCTTTAACTGGCCCAACCCGAGATTGGACAACGGGTCATGCGCTTTGGCGCCGGCTCTAGCTTTCACCAGCGCCGCTGTAAGCTGCGCGCGGACATTCATCGCGCGTTGATTGAAATTGGGGCGTACGCCATTTATTCCGAGAGGCGTAGCCATTCCATTCAGGACGTCGGAGCGGGGCGCTTGGCGGTTCATCATCTTATCCATACCGGCCCATCTGATGTTCTTGACATCCGGGTTACTCGCCAGTGGTATCAACGAATCGAGCGGGAGGAGAGCGCGAATCATCCCGGCTTTTTCCGAATAGAATTGAACCGTTCCGTCGAGCTTCTCGATCTCCATGATTAACGCCTTGGTGGGGACGGTTTTGATATTAACAACTACCTTGCCGCCGCCCGCGCCAGTTTTAGGATCGGACATTGCCGTTTTAGCAATGGACATCGCCGACTGCAGTGTGGTGACCGAGCCGTCCGAAGTCATCTTCTCGCCGCGCTGCGCCCTCATCGCATTGAGGAGCTGCGAGCTGACCTTTTTCTCCGCCGGCGTGCGCGATTGTTTTTCTAGGAGCAGGGCCTCGATCTGCCTCCGCGCCGCGACGCTCAACGTCGCCGCCCCGTCCTTCGATGTTTCGCCTTTCTGCTTGCCGCCCAGCGCGCCGCCAAGCTGCGCGCTGGCGTTACGTAAGACAATGTTTGAACCGCTGGCCGCCAAAGCCAGAGCGGCCAGTATTATGGGAAGAAACCTCACATATCGTTTCATTACTTAACCTCCTAGTGAACCCGATTCCGGATTGGTTGAGCGCCAACTCCAGATCGGGGGCGTGTTTAAGGAACCCGAGTCCGGAGTGGTTGAGTCACAACTCCAGATCGGGGGCGTGTTTAAGGAAATGGATACAGCTTTCCTGCGAGTGATGGCGCTAACAGCCTTGCGCCACCCTTCTTGTGAGTGATCACGCAAACAGCTTTGCGTGTGTTCATAGAGCGCGAGATAGAAAAGAGTGGGAGCGAAGCGCCGGGCGCTCTAACCGCGGCGCGCAAACTGCAATCGGTAGCCAGGATACCGCCCGGCGACCGGGGCCAAAGCGGGGCAAATCCGTGTGTTGTTGCGGTAGAAGTTGAAATGAGGCGCAAGATTTGGCTGACAGCGCGAGGCCCGGCTGACAATCGTTGTCTTCGCCATTCATCCAAACTAAGGAGCGATCGTTGGGCGCAATTTCATTGTGAGTTGCGCGGGCAGATAATAAGCTGACGGCGCGCAACGATCAACGCCAACCGGGCTGAAAATCCAGTCAACGCGTAATATCAGTGACGAACACTCCGCTGCCGAGCGTCCCGGCGAAGAGCGTCCCCTCGGCGACGGCGAACGTTCGAACTCTCAGATCCGTTAGACCAGCATTGACCGCCGTCCAGCTCTCACCTTGATTGGTCGAAAGGAAGACGCCGCTGTTAGATGTCGCCGCAAAGAGGTTCGTCCCAACAGGGATAAATGAAGAAATACGGGCGTTCGGCGGCAAGTCGGTATTCACCGCCGTCCAGCTCTCCCCCTGGTCGGTCGAGCGGAAGACGCCATTATCCAACGTCCCGGCAAAGAGATTGGTCCCAACGGCGCCGAATGAAGAAACACGGGCGTTTGGCGGCAACCCGGCGCCGACCGCCGTCCAGCTCTCCCCCTGGTCGCTTGAGCGAAAGATACTGCCGACGCCGACACCGCTAATAATATTAGATGGCGCCGTAAATAGATTCGTCCCAATGGCGGCGAGCGAAGAAACGGTCACATTCGGCGGCAGACCCGTATTGACCGCCGTCCAGTTCACTCCCTGGTTGATCGAGCGATAGACGCCGGCGCCGGGGAAGCCGGTAGTTCCTGCAAAGAGGTTTGCCCCGCTTACGGCGAATGCGGCGACGAGCGCATTTGCCGGCAGACCAGCATTGACCGCCGTCCAGCTCTCTCCCTGGTTTGTCGAACGAAAGACGCCATTGCCAAATAACGGGCCGCCCGCCCCGGCAAAGATGTTCGTCCCAACTGCGGAGAGGGAAGTAATCGCCGCCCTCGGCGGCAGGCCCGTATTGATCGCCGTCCAACTCTTTTCGCCTCTGTCAAAGCGAAAGACGCCGCCATTGGAGTCGCCGGACAGTCCCGCAAAAAGGTACGGCCCGGCGGCGGCGAGGCTCAGAACAACTGCGCTGATCAGACCCGTATTGACTGAGGTCCAGAGTTTCCCCTGGTTGGTCGAGCGAAAGGCGCCGCTAAATGTCCCCGCAAAGAGGCTTGTCCCAACTGCGGCGAGATCTTGAACTCCCAGATTGGACAAGCCCGTATTGACGGCAGTCCAGCTCTCTCCTTGATCGCTCGAACGGATGACCCCACCATTGCCAAAAAAGGGATCATTTGCCCCTGCAAAGATGTTCGCCTCGATCACGGCGAATGAAGTAATACGCGTGTTAAATGGCAGTCCTGTATTAACCGGCGTCCAGTTCTCTCCCTGATCGATCGAGCGAATGACCCCGCCGTCCGTCACGGCAAAGATGCCCGTGCCAACGGCGGCGATTTTACTAACCCCTACGTTAGATAAGCCCGTATTGACGGCAGTCCAGTTCTCTCCTCGGTCGCTTGAGCGGTAGACGCCGCCGCTGCCGCCGAGGAAAGGTAGTCCGGCAAATATGTTCGTCCCAACAGCGGCGAGGGAAAAAACGACCGCATTTGGGGGCAAGCCCGTATTGACCGCCGTCCAGATCTCTCCCTGATCGCTCAAGCGAAAGACGCCCGCCCGCGTCCCCGCAAATATATCGGTCCCGCTTACGGCGAGCGCAGTAACAAACAAACTTGTTAAGCCGGAATTGACTGCAATCCATTTTTCCCCTTGATTCTCCCCCTGATTGATCAAGCGGAAGACGCCGCCGCCGTCAGTCCCCGCGAAAAGGTTCGGCCCGATGGCGGCGAGCGATTGAACGCTTTGCCCGGGTAAGCCCGCATTGATCGCCGTCCAGCCTTCTCCCTGATTGATCGCGCGAAAAACGACGCCGGCGCGTGTCCCCGCGAAGAGATCGGAGCCGTTGCTGAACAGAGCGCTGACGGCAGAGACTCCCGGGCCTGACATTTGCGACCATAGTAAGGCGGGCTGCTCGGCGGCGACGGGCGCCGGCGCCCGGCTCACGTGATCATTCGGCCGGACGCATCCAGACATCACAACGGCGGCCGCCAGAACCGCCCTCAGCGAGAGTGCGACGTAACGATTGAAATCCTTCATTGTGTCCTCCTTCAAATACAACATTTTCGACCTGCGCGGACGACCTCCTAGTCAGTACCGCGAGTGGTGCTGACTAGGAGGCGCAGGTCGAACATTTTTCCTGCGAGCAATCGCGCAGACAGCGCTGCGTCATTATTCGTAGAGCAAGAAAGAGAAAAGAATGGGGCAAGGCGCCGAGCGCTTTAATCCCGGCGCGCCGCGGCGCCGGTCGAAGTACGGCGCTCGAACTTGCAATCGGCAATCAGCATACCGCGAGGCGGGGGGCATCGAAGCGGGAAAATCTGGGGGGTTGTCGCAGTAGAAGTCGAAATGAGGCGCAAGATTTGGCTGACAGCGCAAGATTCGGCTGACAATCGTTGTCTTCGCCATTCATCCACACCAAAGAGCAATCGTTGGGCGCAATTTCGTGTTAAGTCGCGCCGGCAGCTAATAAGCTGCCGGCGCACGACAATCAACCTCGCCAACCGGGTTGAAATTCCAGTCAACGCTTAACATGAGTGACGAACACTCCGCTGCCGGACGTCCCTGCAAAGAGTTTCCCCCCGACGGCGGCGAACGATTGAACTCTCAGATCGGTTAAGCCCTCATTGACCGCCATCCAGCTCTCGCCTTGTTTGGTTGAAAGAAAGACTCCGTTATTTAATGTCGCCGCAAAGAGGTTTGTCCCTACGGCGGCGAGTGAAGTGATAAGGGCAAACTGTGGCAAGCCGGTATTAACCTCCGTCCAGGTCTCCCCTTGATCGGTCGAACGATAGACGCCATCGTTATCACCAGAAAGGGTGGAGCTGCCTATTCCCGCAAAGAGGTTCGGCCCCACAGCGGCGAATGAAGAAACAATAGCGGGCGACGGCAAGCCGGCGCCGACCGCTGTCCAACTCTCCCCCTGGTCGCTTGAGCGAAAGACGGCGCTGCCAATTGACATATTCACAGATACCGCCGCAAAGAGATTCGGCCCAACGGCGGCGAGTTCAGTAACGCTCGCATCCGCAGGCAGGCCCGTATTGACCGCCGTCCAACTCTCTCCCTGGTCGGTCGAACGATAGACACCACCAACTGGGCCAGAGGCAGGGTTGGTGGATATTCCCGCAAAGAGAGTCGTCCCGCTCACGGCAAAGGCGCTAACAGGCGCATTAATCGGCAAATCCGCATTGACGGGAGTCCAACTCCCTCCCTGGTTTGTCGAACGAAAGACGCCATTGCCTCTTAACAGAGCGGCTGTGGCGGCAAAGATGTTCGTTCCGACAACGGCAAATGAAGAAACCGACTGACCCGGTGGCAAGCCGGTATTGATCGCCGTCCAACTCTCTCCGCTGTTGTCCGAACGAAAGGCGCCGCCATTGGATTGGACAGATGAACCCGCAAAAATGTTCGGCCCAACAACGGCGAGCGCCACAACAGTTTGGCCGATCATACCTGCGTTGGCTGAGGTCCAATTCTCCCCCTGGTTAGTCGAGCGAAAGACGCCGCCAACCGTCCCCGCAATGAGGTTTGTCCCAACGGAGGCAAGGACTTGAACACTCAGGGGCAAGCCTGTACCGACGGCAGTCCAACTCTCTCCCTGATCGCTTGAGCGGATGACCCCGCCGCCACCGTTAATAAGGAAATTAGATGTCCCTGCATAAATGTCCGTTCCGATCACGGCGAATGAAGTAACGCGCGTGCCCAGTGGCAGCCCTGTATTGACCAATGTCCATTTCTCTCCCCGACTGCTCGATCGAATGTCCCTGCCGTCCGCCAGCACGGCAAAGACGTCCGTCCCAACGGCGGCTAATTGACTAACCCCTATGGAGAAGCCCGTATCGATGGCAATCCAGCTCTTTCCCTGGTCGTCCGATCGAAAGACGCCGTTGCCGTCAAGGGAAATCAGTCCCGCGAATATGTCCGTCCCAACAGCGGCGAGGGAAAAAATGATCGCATTCGGCGGCAAGCCCGTGTTGACCGGAGTCCAGCTCTCTCCCTGGTCGAGCGATCGAAAGACGCCGTCACGTGTTCCCGCAACGATATATGTCCCGCTTACGGCGAGCGCATTAATACCCGGGTCGGTTAAGCCTTTATTGACGGCAACCCATCTTTCCTCCTCATTACTCAATCGGAAGACGCCGCCGGGGGCAACCCCCGCGAAAATGTTAGTCCCAACAGCGGCGAGCGCTGTAACCCTTTGCCCAGGTAAGCCCTCATTGATCGCTGACCAGCTCTCTCCTTGATCAGTCGATCGAAATACTAGGCCGGCGGATGTCCCCGCGAAGAGGTTTGGGCCGTTGCTGAGCAGAGTGGTGATCCCGGCTCCTTCGGGGCCTGATGTCTGCCGCCATGGCGCCGCGCCTTTCGCCGGTTTTTCGGCGGCGAAGGCGCCCGACGCCGCCCAGCTCACGTAATCGTTTGATCGGATGAGCCCAAACATCAAAAAAGCGGCCGCCAGTACCGCTCTCAGCGAGAATGCGGCGTAGCGATTGAAACTCTTCATCGTGTCCTCCTTGTAGCGATTGGCTTGTAGCGATTGAAACTCTTCATCGTGTCCTCCTTTTGACACAAATATTTTCCTGCGAGCGATCTCGCAGACAGCGATTTGTCATTGTTCATAGAGCAAGAAAGAGAAAAGATAAGGGGGGAAAGATAGGGGGTGAGGCGCCGGGCGCTTTGACCCCGGCGCGCGAACTTGCATTTCGCAATCAGCATACTGCATCAGAGTGTTGTTGCGGTAGAGGTCGAAATGAGGCGCAAGACTTTGCGCCTGCGATCATCGTTTCGGCCACTACCTGGCCCTACCCGGACTACCCAAGGCAGGGCTACATAAACCGTGACGGACTTATCGCAAGGGGTTTCTATCGAGGAGTGGCGAAAACCGGCAAAACCATGCCGCAGAAATTTTGCGGGCGTTGATCATCGTTTCGGCTACCTGACAAAAAAATGTAACGCCGGTTTGCTATCCTTCGTTGCGCATTGCAAGCGTCGAAGCGTTGATCACAAAATGCAGGAGGAATCAAGGAAGATGGAAGCCTGGGACATTGAAGCGCGTGGGTTGACCAAAAAATTCGGTTCGTTCACCGCGGTGCGCGATCTGACTCTCCGTGTGCCGCGCGGGGTGATCTTCGGCTTTCTGGGGCCGAACGGTTCGGGCAAATCAACCACCGTGAAGCTGCTGACCGGATTGCTCACCCCGACGGCGGGAGATGCGCTGATCGCCGGCGAGCCTGTAACCGTCGAGAACGTCGCGATCAGACGCAAGATCGGCGTCCTGCCTGAAGACGACGCGCTGTTTCGCGCGCTGACAATCTGGGAACATCTGGAGATGAGCGGGCCGCTTTACGGGTTGAAGCGCGAGGAGACTGAATCGCGGGCGACACAGCTCCTTCGGCATCTGGACTTGTGGCAGGAGCGCGAGACTTACGTCGAGCAAGCTTCATTCGGCATGCGCAAGAAATGCGCGCTGGCGTTGGCGCTGCTTCACAATCCGCGTGTCCTTTTCCTGGACGAGCCGTTCGAGGGCATTGATCCGGGATCGTCGCGCAACATCAAGGACATGCTGCTGACGCTGGCGCAAAAAGGAGCCACGATCTTTCTGACCTCTCACATCCTCGAAGTCGTGGAGCGACTCGTCGGACAATACGCCATCATCATTGACGGCGAAATCGTCTGCCAACAAACGGTCGAAGAGACAATCAACGCGGGCCGGACACTGGAAGACGTCTATTTTCAGTTTGCGGGCCGTCCTGCGATGGAGGAGTTGGCGTGGCTGGGGTAAGGCTGATCCTCAAATACCAGTGGAAGGCTTATTGGCGGCGGTTTATGCGGGCCGGTCAATTGACGCAATCCGATATGCTTCTACTGCTGCTTCTCGGCGCGTTGTTAATCTTCAAATTGCCGCCGGTCTTTCGGCGGGCCGCGCGCGAGCTGGCGATTGGCCAGACCGTAGTCATGGATCAGCTTCTGTTCGCGCTCGCCGCCGCCTGGCTCTACCCGCGGATCGAAATTGCGATTATCAGCATCAATCCCAAAGACCTGATCAGGTTTCCGCTCACTATCAACTCAATGCTCCTGGTCAGAATCGGTTCGTTTTTCATCTCGCCCGCGGCTATGATCATTACGGCCGGATCGCTGCTCGGCGCGCTGCCGCTTCACGCGTCTCCGCGCCCATTCATCGGGATCGCAGCCGCAATTCTTTTCTTCGTAATGGCTGCGAGTCTGGGGTTGAGTCTATCTCACATGATGAGCAGCGCCGCGCTGAGAATAAGGCTGATGATCGTGACGGCGATCGTTATTGTTCCGCTCGGAGCGGTGTTATTCGCCGGCGGCAGAGAGGCGCCGCGGCGCCTGGCGTCAATCGTTCAGTTCACCCCTATGCGCCTCGTTACCAGCGCCGCTACTGCGCCGAACTACCGGACGGCTTTGCTTTCATTGATGGCTCTCACAGGCTGCGCTGCGCTTGCTCTGCTGCTGCTTCGTTGGAGCTTCAGCCGCAGCCTGTCCGATCAGGAAACCAATCGGCCCCGCTCCAACCGCGCCGCCAGTCTCATCAGGTTTCCCGGCAGATTGGGCGGCCTCGTCCGTAAAGAGCAGGATTACTTTCGCAAACTGCCAACTGTATGGATTGGTCTGTTGGTCACGCTGGCCTATAGCCAAATCTTCTGGTTCGGCGCGCCTCATCCGGTCACTTTTCAAGCAATCATTTTGATCGTGTTCTCAATAAACATGGCGCTGTCGACGAATAGCTTCGGGCTGGACGAGCCGCCGGAGATAAATCGCTACCTGCTCTTCCCTCTCAGAGGCAGGGATATTCTGCTCGGCAAAAATCTTGGCTTCGTTATCGTCGTCTGGCTTCAGCTCTCCGTGACGCTGCCTTTCGCATTCTGGAGATTGGGCTGGCGTGAAGTCTTCATCGGCTTGATTGAAGCGGCGGCGTTGTCGTTCGCCTATATGGGCTGGGGAAATATGGACTCGGTCAGCGCGCCTTACAAAATGCGCTTCTATCGCGATTCAGGGGGCGGATCAATATTTGACGCGCTAATCGGTATGACGCTCTGTTCATTGCCGGGCGTCGCGATCATCTATCTAACGCGGTTCAACTCAGAGCTGCTCGCCGTCAAGATCGCTTCCCTTCTTGCATTGACGGCCCTCGTCTATCTTGGCTCACTCCATTTTGCCGGAAGGAAGTTCGAGCGCGACAGGCAGAAGATCATTTCCCGACTGTCATAAATATCCATCGAACTCGGAGAAGCCTTAGTAGCGCAACGAGGCTCCGCGTTCCTAAGGCTTCCGCCCTCGTTCGTAAGGTCGCGCTCTTCACTTCTCATCTTTCCAGGTCTTGACGATCCGGCCATCGACCGCGCTGATCAGCATACGGGTCGAAGCGCTTTCCGGTTCATCACCGGAAACTATTGTGAGGATGTAAAGGACCTGATCCTTCTCACCAGCCGCCCGTTCGCCGATCAAACGACATTCCATCACCGTTCCGGACTGTTGGCTCATGGCGATCTGAATCGCCTGCTGCATCGTGATGTTCGCCTTTTTGGCCAGCTCGGCTTGTCGTTTGGCCATCCTCTCTCTCTCCAGTTTACGCCGCGCCATTAATTCCGGATCCCGTTCCTTCGCTTCCCGCTCAGCCTGCAATCTTTCTTCCGCCTCCCGTAATTTCTTCTTTTCTTCCTGTTCTTGTGATGAGGAAGCGTCTTGTAATTGCCGCTCCTGCAGGCGCAGAGCTTCTAACTCCGCCTTGCGCTTCAACGCCGCTTCGCGTAACTCTCTGCGCTTCTGCTCTTCCTGCTGTGAAAGCGAGTCTTCGTTGCTTGCGGACTGTCCTTGCGCTCGGATAATCGCGATCGCCGCGCCCGCCGGGACTTTTTCGCCGATCTGCACCAAGAGTCTTTCGATCACACCACTGGTGAGAGCTTCGGCTTTAACCAATCCCTTGGGGGTTTTAATGTCGGCGATGAACTCGCCCCGCTCTACCGCATCGCCCGGCTTCTTTAGCCAAGCGGCCAGGGCGCCAGCTTCCATGTCGTCCCCGGGCGTGGGCGACACGAATTCAACCCGCGCCCGTTCCCCCTTCGGCGCCGCGTCCTGTTGCGCCGTTCCGGCAGCGGCCCGCGAGTTGATGTTGATGCGCAGTGCGAATGGCGCGGCAGCCACGCACGGTACGACAAAAACGAGCGCGGCTGCGACCAGCGACAGATTCCTTCGGCGAGCATTGATCTTTGGTCTTCTAAGTATAGTCATGACACGTTCCTCCAAAATGTCGGCATCGGCGATGCCTACGGTGATGGTTGCGCCGGGACGGCTCAAATTGACCGCCGAACCGGCCAGAAGGACGAGCGAACGGGCATAGACTGCGGCGTCCAGCAGTTTTTCGGTGACCAGCTCGTCACAGCTTATTTCCCGCGTTTCCCTGATCCGGCGTTTCACCAGCGCCGGCGCCGGATGAAACGAGAGCGGCAAAGAAATGAATTCGTAGATCAAATTCAGCAGGTAGTCGCGCCGCTTGATGTGGATGAGTTCGTGTCCGATGGCCGCGGTCAGTACGTCTCGATCAGTCTCCCGCAACAATTGCTCAGGCAGAATGATCATCGGATCGAGACTGCCGACGGCAATCGGCGCGGGAATCGACGTCGAGCACAGGATCCGGACATGTGTCATCCTGAGAACCGTTTGACACTCAGTGACGGTTGTCTGGACGTGTTCGGGAAGTTCAATCAGGTAGGCGCCAAGTTTCAGGCTTCTCGCCCATCTCCAAGCCATGAATAGTTTGCCGCTTCGATAACACAGAAAAAGCAGGTAAAGGATAATTACGACGGCGGCCACATTCCTATTGAAGAGGATGAATGGCGCTGTCTCCTTCAAAGCTGCTGGCGGCGCTGTTGGCAATGACGCCTGCGTGTCCGGGATCAGTTGAGGCGCCGGCGCAAAAGCCCCACTGGCCGGTTGACCCCTTGCCCGCGGCGGTTCTGAGAAAAAGGCGCCGACTAAGAGAGGCGCACTGGTCATAACTGGCAGGGCAAAAGAGAGGGCTAAAGCAATCACCCAAAGCAGGTGTTGATAGCGGGCCGTCGTCCCACGCAGCAACCTGGCGCACAAGGCGGCGACTGCCGTGACCAGGGTGACCTGCCAGCAGGCGTTAAACAAAAAGGTCAACAGTAGCTCGCTAATTATCCGCATCGCTCTCCCCCTCGGCCTCTTTCAAGAGCGCATTTAGCCGGTCCATTTTCTCCGGAGTGAGATGCTTGGTTTCCACCAGGCTCATGACCAGGTTTTCCACCGAACCTCCGAAGAGATGTTCAACCAGGTCGTTGACGGCCTGTCTGACGACCTGCCTGCGGCTGACGGCCGGCTTGTAGAAATAGGCGCGGTCTTTCAGCGCGCGTTTGACCTTCCCCTTGCGGTGCAGGATGTTAAGCATGGTCTGCACCGTGGTGTAGGCCAATTCCCGTTTGAGCCGCTGTTGTACGGTCTGCACATTCGCGGCGCCGGTCTCCCAGAGGACCTCCATGATTTCAAGCTCCAGGGGCGTCAGGCGCTCGGTTTTACGTTGGGCCATAAGCTACCTCCTAAGTTTTTAGGAGTATAAGTCAGGCGACGCGCGGGTGTCAACTAAATATTTAGGAGTCACTCGGAAAAAATCGAGGGTGCGAAAGGTCGAACAAGATTGCGTTGGCCGGGGACATGGGGCTCGCCAGTGGAAAATTAAGCGGGAGCGGCCCACCCCGAGCGTTGGCGCGGTCAGCCGCGATAATAGTCCGCAAGGGTAGTGAACGCGGCCTTAGGCTCCCAGGCCATGTCTGGATATGTATGGCCCAATCGGCCTTCGAGAACCTTGACCACTCCGTAACTGGCCATGTCCAGGTCCTCGCGCGGGTCAATGCGGTGCGGCAGATTGAAGATCGCGAAGGTGTACACGAACGCGGAGTCGACGCCCTCGGCCTCGAAGACCTCCAGCAGCTCCCGCAGATACGCGGCCTGCTCATCCTCATCGCGCACGTAATCCCCGCTCAAGCGGGCGGAGCGGCCGTCGTCCCCCCACACCATGATCGAGGCGCCGTGGCCGGCCATGTCGGCCGCGCCGCGGTGCGTGCCGCACCCGAACTCGGTGACCGCGACGGGCTTCCCCTGCGCGCGGCCCTGCGCGACGAAGGCGCGGATGTTCTCGCGGTATCGCTCGGCCGTCGCCGCCGAGCGATAGGCGGCGTCGGTGGCGATGATGTCGAACGGGGCCCAGTCGACGCCATCCAGCGGGAGCGCCGCGTAGCTCACCTTCCCGCCGAAGCGCGCGCGGACGACGTCGACGGCGCGGCGCAGGAAGTCGTTGATGCGCGCGCGGACCTCCCCGATCATCGGGCGCACGCGGAGCGGATCAGCCACCAGCGCGAGCCGCTCGGCGA
>Ga0081455_10004596_pt1 | contig 15410 bp, 18 predicted proteins | sample TabmetS3T2R1_FD_70207 | JGI IMG/M metagenome (GOLD analysis project Ga0081455, IMG submission 70207) | Tabebuia heterophylla rhizosphere microbial communities from the University of Puerto Rico - S3T2R1 | ecosystem: Host-associated > Plants > Roots > Rhizosphere ... | reverse complement strand
CCGCCAGGCCGGCGGCCCCGCCGGCTGGCCGTAGCGGTCGACCTCGACCACCAGCCCGTCGCTGCGCAGCTCGCTCAGCAGCCACAGCTTCTCGCTCGGCGCGAGCCGCGCGTGCGCACGGCGGATGTCGAGCGCGCGTGCCGCGCCGTTCACGGCCTCTTCGCTGTCGCCGCTCGCGAGCACCATCTGCAACCCGAGGCGCCGCATGCCGTCGACGGCGTCCCGCGCGTCCGCGCGCAGCGCGACGCTCACGCGGAACGCGGCGACGAGACCGTTCGGGCCGCCGAGGAACACGTTGGCGCCGGCCGCGGCCGCCGGAACGAGCGCGCGTACGCGGCGGCCCACTGCCTCCGCGTACGCGCGACGTCCGAGCCGCCACCTCACCCCCGCAATGCAACCCTCGATGCCCTGCCCCGCGGTTTCGTCGAGCCGCTCGGCGCGCACATCCGCGCTTTCATGCGGCGAGAACGCCGCCGCGAACGGATGCACGGAGCCCCGCTCGAGCGCCGCCGCGAGCGCGAGCACCTCCGCATGGGCGGCATCGCCGAATAGTTTGACCTCCGCGATCTCGATGCGCGTACCCGTGAGCGTGCCCGTCTTGTCGAGCACGACGGTGTCGGCGTGCGCGAGCCGCTCGATGGCATCCGCGCGCGTGACCAGCAGCCCGAGCCGCGCCAGCCCGTTGGTCGCGGCCGCGAGCGCGGCCGGCGTCGCGAGCGACAGCGCGCACGGGCACGTCACGACGAGCACGGCGAGCGCCGCCGCGAACGCGCGCGCATGATCGACCGGCCACCACGCCGCGGCCGTGATTGCGGCCAGCGCGAGGATGACGACGACGAACCACGAGGCTGCCCGATCGGCGACGCGCGCGATGCGCGGCCGCTCGGCCTGCGCGCGCTCGAGCAGCGCGACTATGCCCGCGAGCGTCGACGTCCCGACGGTCGCGACGGCGCGCAACGTGAGCGCGCCGCCGATGTTCACGCTGCCGCCGCGCAATCGCTCGCCCGAGTTGCGCCGCACCGCCACCGATTCTCCCGTCAGCAGCGACTCGTCGAGCAGCGCGGTCTCGCCGGGCTCGGCGAGCTCCGCGTCGACGGCGACCACCGTGCCCGTCGGCACGAGGAACCGGTCGCCCGGAACGAGCGCCGCGGCGGCTATCTTCTCGCGCGCGCTGTCGGCACCGAGACGCGTCACCTGCGCCGGCAAACTACGCGCGAGTGCCTCGGACGCGACGAGCCCGCGATGACGCACGGACATCTCGACGAATCGTCCCGCTGACAGAAAGAACACGAACATCCCGACCGAATCGAAATACACCTCGCCGCGCCGGGTGAGCGTGTTCACGACGCTCGGCACCCACGCCAGTAGCAACGCGAGCGCGACGGGCACGTCCATGCCGGGCCGGCGGTTGCGCAGGTCGCGCCACGCACCGAGCAGGAACGGCGCACCGCTGTAGAACAGCACCGGCGTCACGATGATCATGCCGGAGATGCGCATGAGCGCCGCCATGTCGCCGCTGATGTCGCTCGCGCCGTAGAGCGCGCCGAGATACATCATCGCCTGCATCATGCCGAGCGACGCCAGGCCCAGCCGCTTGAGCGCGGTGCGGCGCTCGCGCCGGAATTCCGTGCTCGCGACCTGGCCCGCGAGCGGCACCGTGCCGAAGCCCGCGCGCTCGACCGCCGCCAGGATGTCCGCGAGCGACGTCGCGCCCGCGCGCCAGTCGACGGACACGCGCGCGGTCGCCGTGCTCACGCGCACGTCGTCGACGCCCGGCAGCGCCCGCACCGCGCGCTCGATCGCGCGCGCGCAGTTCGCGCAGTGCATGCCTTCCGCCACGAACAGCGCATGCTCGCGCCCCGGCCCGTCGGCGGACCAGCGCGCGTGCAGGGCTTCGGCGGCGCTCATCGGCCCGAACCGTCGGGGCTGCGTGCACGCAGCGTGAAGGAGTCGAGCGCGCCCTCGCGGCTTCCGCGCAGCGTCCAGCTCGCCTCCGCGTCATCGAGCGAGATACGCCATGCACCCGCCGCCGGCGGTGCGCACGCGCCCGAATATTCCCCGGTCGCGTTGCGCACGAGCCGCACGCTGCGATCGAGATTGGCGTCCGCGACATTGGCGAGCAGCAACTGCACGGCCAGCGGCTGCGACGCCGCGTTGCTCAGCACGAGCGTGCAACGGCCATCGGCGATCGACACGCGCGCCTCGAGCCCGAGCGCGGCGGCCACGCGTGCGCGCGCGAAATCGGCATCGAGCCGCTCGCCTTCCCAGCTGTAGTTGGGCGGCAGCGCGCGATCGGCGTGACGCAGCGCAATCGCGAGCGTCGTGAGACCGCCGACGACGGCCGACCCCGGCAGCAGCCACATGAGCCAGAAGACGGGATTGAAACGCGGGGTTGCGACAGCGGTCGACGTCATGGGCTCACTTCGCCGGCGCGAGGAACCGCGCCTTCGTTTCGGTGTGGATCGCGGGATCGTCGGTCGCGACGGCCGAGAGCACGATGGTCTCGGCGCCGACGGGATCGTAGGCCGCGCGCCGCACGCGCAGCGGCACGGAGAACACCGCGCCGCTCGGCACGTCGTACTCGGCGTCGGGCAACAGCGTGAGTGCCGAGGCGCCATGCGCGGCGATGCGGAACCGGCGCGCATGCTCCGTCTTGTTGAGGATGCGCAGCGTGTAGACGTTGTCGACGCGATCGTCGTCCGTGAGTTGATAGAGCGCGCGCCGGTCGCGGATCACGTCGAGCGCGACGGGCGATCGCAACGACACGGCGCCGATCCAGCCCACGACGAGCGATGCGAGGATCCCGCCGTAGATGAGCACGCGCGGCCGCAGGATGTGCGTCTTCTCGTGGTCGATCGCGTGCTGCGTCGCGTAGCGGATGAGTCCGCGCGGCGAGCCGACGCGATCCATGACGGCGTCGCAGGCATCGATGCACGCCGCGCACGCGATGCAATCGAGCTGCAGTCCCTTGCGGATGTCGATGCCCGTGGGACACACCTGGACGCACCACGTGCAATCGACGCAGTCGCCGAGGCCTGCCGCGCGCGCATCGGTGCCCTTGCGGCGCGCGCCGCGCGGCTCGCCGCGCGGTGCGTCATACGTGATGACGAGCGTGTCGCGGTCGAACATCGCGCTCTGGAAACGCGCGTAGGGACACATGTACTTGCAGACCTGCTCGCGCAGGTAGCCGGCGTTGCCGTACGTCGCGAACGCGTAGAACAGCACCCAGAAGGTTTCCCACGGACCCGTCGAGAGCGTCGCGATCTCGCCGGCTAGCGTGCGCACCGGCGTGAAGAATCCCACGAATGTGAAACCCGTCCACAGCGCGAACGACACCCACAGCACCTGCTTGCTGCCCTTGCGCAGGATCTTCCCCGCCGACCACGGTGCGCGGTCGAGCTTGAGTCGGGCGTTGCGATCGCCCTCGGTGAAGCGTTCCATCCACAGGAACGTCTCGGTCCACACGGTCTGCGGACATGCGTAGCCGCACCATAGCCGTCCCGCGAGCGCCGTGAAGAAGAACAGCGACAGCGCGGCGATGATCAGCAGGCCCGTGAGGAAGATGAAATCCTGCGGCCAGAACACGAGGCCGCCGATGAAGAACTTGCGCGCGGGCAGGTCGAACAGCACGGCCTGCCGGCCGTTCCACTGCAGCCACGGCAGTAGATAGAAGATGCCGAGCAGCACCCAGACGGCAAGCGTGCGCAGGCGAGCGAAGCGGCCCGTGATCTCGCGCGGGTACACCTTCTCGTGCGCCGCGTAGAGCGGGACCTCGGCGACTACGGGCGGCATGCGCGAATTCACCGCCGGCCCCGGCGCGGATGCGCGAGCAGCCATGCGAGCGAGGCGGCCACGAAGCCGACGAACCAGAAGAAGAAGAACCCGATCGCGTAGACGTTCATGCGCGAGGTCCACCACGCGGGCGCCTCGCCCGACGCCAGCGCGTGCGGGTCGATGAATGCGAAGCACACCATCGTGGCCGCCGACGCCGCGAGGAACGACGACCAGCCGAGGATTCCCGCGACGCGCGCCGGACGCGTCAGGCGCCGGAAGCGTTCAACGCGCGTTTCCGCCATGCCCCGATTCCGCGTCGTGTTCATGATCGTGGTCGTGCTCGTCGTCGTGATCCCCGTGCTCACGCGGCTGCGCGTTGCCGAGCGACAGCACGTAGGCCGCGAGCAGGTGCACGCGCGTATCGCCGAGCCGCGCCAGATGCGCGGGCATCGTGCCCATGCGTCCCTTCTCGATGGTCTCGCGGACCGCCGCGAGCGAGCCGCCGTGCAGCCACACATGATCCGTGAGGTTCGGCACGCCCATCTCGGCATTGCCGCTGGCAGTCGCGCCGTGACAGGCCGCGCAGAACTGCGAGAACGTCTCCTTGCCCGCCGCGACGCTGCCGGCCGGCAGCGTCTTGCCCTGCAGGCTGTAGACGTATGCGAGCACGTTCTCGACGCCCTGCGCGCCGAGCGCCTGTCCCCACGGCGGCATGACGCCCGTGCGGCCGTTCGAAATCGTCTCGACGACGCGCGCCGGCGCGCCGCCCCAGAGCCAGTCCTTGTCGGTGAGATTCGGGAAACCCGGCGCACCCGCGCCGTCGGAGCCGTGGCACGCGGCGCAGTTGTTCAGGAAGAGATTGCGGCCGATCGCGAGCGCCTTCGTGTCGCGCTCGAGATCGAGCACGTCGCGCTGCGCGAACGGCGCGAGCGTCTTCTCGATGCGCGCCGCGTTGGCGCGCGCAGCCGCGTCGTGCTCGCCGCGCGACGTCCAGCCGAGCGTTCCACGATAGTCGCCGAGACCCGGATACAGCGCGAGGTACACGCCGGCGAACGCGACGGTGATGATGAACAGCCACAGCCACCAGCGCGGCAATGGAGTATTGAGCTCGGTGAGGTCGCCATCCCACACGTGGCCCGTGGTCTGGATGCCACCGGCGGAATCCGCGGGCGAACGCCGCGTCCACCAGAGCAGCCACAGCGCTCCCGCGATGTTGAGCACGGTGAGCACGATGATGAATGCGCTGTGCCCGTTCATCGGGGGTCTCCGTCTTCGAGCGGCAGCCGGGCGGCCGCGTCGAAAGTGGCTTTGCGCGCGCCGCTCCACGCCCAGGCGACGAGCCCGACGAACAGCGCGAGAAGCACGGCGGTGACGACGCCGCGGAACGTATCGATGTCGATGAAGCTCATGTGCTCACCAGTTGGCCGAGGCCGTGCCCAGGCCCTGTAGATAGGCGATCAGCGCGTCCATGTCGGATTTGCCGCGCACCGCGTCCGCCGCGCCCGCGATGTCGGCATCGGAGTACGGCACGCCGACGTGGCGCAGCGCGCGCATCTTGGCCGCGGTGCCGTCGGGGTCGACCATCGAGCGCGCCATCCACGCATACGCGGGCATGTTCGATTCCGGCACGACGTCGCGCGGATTCGAGAGATGCGCGCGGTGCCACTCGTCGCTGTAGCGGCCGCCGACGCGCGCGAGATCCGGACCCGTGCGCTTGCTGCCGAACTGGAACGGGTGGTCGTAGACGCTCTCGCCCGCAAGCGAGTAGTGGCCGTAGCGTTCGGTCTCGGCGCGCAGCGGACGGATCATCTGCGAATGACAGTTGTAGCAGCCCTCGCGGATGTAGACGTCGCGACCCTCGAGCTGCAGCGCCGCGTAGGGCTTCACGCCCGGCGCGGGCTTCGTCACCTCGTTCGAGAAGTACAGCGGCACGATCTCGACGAGGCCGCCGATGCTGATGACGATGGCGATCCAGATGCCGAGCCAGGAAACCTTGCGCTCGACGATCTCGTGGCCGGAACCGTTGCCGAGGCTCATGCGGCCTCCGGAAGCGCACCGACGCGCGCCGCACCGGGCTCGGCGATCGTCTTGCGCACGTTGTAGGCCATGAGGAACATGCCCGACAGCACCATGAGACCTCCGAGCAATCTCACCGCGTAGTACGGATACGTGGCGTTGAGTGCTTCGATGAACGAATACGTGAGCGAGCCGTCGTCATTGGTCGCGCGCCACATGAGGCCCTGCATGACTCCGGCGATCCACATCGCGGCGACGTACAGCACCACGCCGATCGTCGTCGTCCAGAAATGCCAGTCGATGAGCCGCGTGCTCCACATCTCCTTCCTGCCGTAGAGCTTGGGCAGCATCGAGTACACGCAGGCGATCGTGATCATCGCGACCCAGCCGAGCGCGCCCGAGTGCACGTGGCCGATCGTCCAGTCCGTGTAGTGAGACAGCGAGTTCACCGTCTTTATGGACATCATCGGGCCTTCGAACGTCGACATGCCGTAGAACGACAGCGCGACGACCATGAACTTGAGGATCGGGTCGGTGCGCAGCTTGTGCCACGCGCCCGAGAGCGTCATGAGGCCGTTGATCATGCCGCCCCAGGACGGCGCGAGCAGGATCAGCGAGAACACCATGCCGAGCGACTGCGCCCAGTCGGGCAGCGTCGTGTAATGCAGGTGGTGCGGGCCCGCCCACATGTAGATGGAGATGAGCGCCCAGAAGTGGACGATCGACAGCCGGTACGAGTAGACAGGCCGCCCGGCCTGCTTCGGCACGAAGTAGTACATCATGCCGAGGAAGCCCGCGGTCAGGAAGAAGCCCACGGCATTGTGTCCGTACCACCACTGCACCATCGCATCGACGGTGCCCGCGTAGATCGAGTAGCTCTTCGTGAGCGACACCGGGATCTCCGCGCTGTTCACGATGTGCAGCACGGCGACGGTGATGATGAACGACGCGAAGAACCAGTTCGCGACGTAGATGTGCGAGACGCGGCGCTTGACGAGCGTGCCGAGGAACACGATGGCGTAGGCGACCCAGACGATGGCGATAGCCACGTCGATGGGCCACTCGAGCTCCGCGTACTCCTTGCTCGTCGTGATGCCGAGCGGCAGCGTCACGGCGGCGAGCACGATGATGAGCTGCCAGCCCCAGAACGTGAACGCGGCGAGCTTCGGCGCGAACAGCGGCACGTGGCAGGTGCGCTGCACGACGTAGTACGACGTCGCGAACAGCGCGCTGCCGCCGAACGCGAAGATCACCGCGTTGGTGTGCAGCGGGCGCAGACGGCCGTACGAGAGGAAGGGAATGCCGAGACTCAGATCCGGCCAGATCAGTTGCGCGGCGATGATCGCGCCGACCAGCATTCCGACGATGCCCCAGACGACCGTCATGATCGTGAACTGTCGGACGACGTGGTCGTTGTAAACGGGCGCCACTTCGGCGGGCGCGGCGACGACACTCGAATTCATGTGAGGCCCTGCTGCTGCATGAGTCGCTGCAGTTTCCGGGGCGCGACGTTTCGCCGGAATACGAGCGACTACGCGCGGCACGCGGGCGCTGTAGGTAGCACTACGGATACGCGGCGCGGAAGTCGCGCGGATCCGTCATGTCACGCATGCGCATCCGAAACCGTGCGGGTTTGGAGCGCATCGCTGCGGTACTACTCTCCCGGCGCCACGACACGAGGGGCGCGCTGCTGTTTCCGCTGTCCACGTTCGATGCGCGCGCGCTGCCGCCCGATAGCGAGCGCCGCCTGGTCTTTCAATGCGGCTCGGGGAAACGTTCGACGATCGCCGCCCGCGCACGCCTCGCGGCCGGCGCGAGCCGGGTCGCGCACCTCGCAGGCGGCATCGGCGCATGGATCGCGGCGGGAATGCCGGTGCTGCGGACGCCGGGAAGCTAGGCCCGCTCGAGCCACTCGAAGAATTCGCGGCGGTCGATGCGGCCGTCGCGATTCACGTCGATGTCGTTGAACCGGCGGCGCCGCATGCGGACCGGGACTTCCGACCCCAGCCGGTCGAGCAATGCCGAGAACTCCGTGAAGTCGATGCGCTCGTCCCCATCGACGTCGCACTCGTCGAATTGATCGTCGACGTCGGTCATTTCGACCGGAGCCACGGGACGCCGCGTGTGCGGGACGGGAGATTTCGGGGTACTCATCGCGAACCTCAATCGATCGTTGCGGATCGATGTTCAAACTACCGCGGACGCTCGGCCCGGCGCGTCCGTAGTGTCCCGGACGCGGCCGCGGCGATGCAGAGCGCGGCGGCCGCCGCCAGCGCGAGCTCGCCGACGAGCGCGAGCGGCCAGGCGACTCCCGACGCGCACAGCAGGAGCCCCGGCACCATTGCAAGCGCGCAACCGGCATGCGCGGGCAGGATGCAATGCGCGACTTCGCCCGTGCGATGGCGGACCGCGAACGCGACGACCAGCAGCAGCAAACCACCCGCGAGCGCGCCGAGCACCGCGAACGGCAACAGCTGCAGCGTGAAATCGATGACGGACGCGAGCCGGACGCCCGCGCCACGACACGCGCTGAGCCACATCGTGAACCCGAGGTGCACGTGCTCGTCCCACCAGGCGCCGAGGAGCGCGAACATCAGCGGCACGATCGCGAGCAAGGCGGTGACGCGCGGTTTTCCCATCATGATGGAAATCATGCGCAACACCCGCCACGACCGCGTCGGGAGTGATCGCGCGGCCGTAAGCAATATTCCGGATCCCGCCTTGATTGACCCCGGCCGCGATGCAATCCTTGCGCCACTTCCAGACCGGGAAACCCGTGATGCTCTCTTCCGAGCTCGTCCGCAGCGTTCTCGATTCCGCGCCGGACGCCTTGATCATCATCGACTCGACCGGGTCGATCGTGTTCGCCAATCGCCAGATCACGGCGTTGTTCGGCTACGAGCGCGACGCCATCGTCGGCAAGAAGGTCGAAGTCCTGCTGCCCGAGCGGTTCCGTCAACGCCACGTCGGTCATCGCCACGGCTACACGACCAACGTGCGCGTCCGGCCGATGGGCCCCGGGCTCGAGCTGTTCGGTACGCGCAGCGACGGCAGCGAATTCCCGGTCGAGATCAGCCTGAGCCCGATCGGCGGCGACCAGGTCGCCGCGGCCATCCGCGACGTGACGGAACGCAAGCGCGTGGAACGCGCGCTCGAGGACGCACGCCGCGACGCCGAGCACGCCAACAAGGCGAAGAGCCGGTTCCTCGCGACGGCAAGCCACGACCTGCGCCAACCACTGCAGACGCTCGGGCTCCTGAACGGCGCGCTGCGCCGGATGATCGACGATCCGGAATGCGCCGACGTGCTCGCGCAGCAGGAGCAGGCGATCGACGCGATGTCGCGCCTGCTCAATGCGCTGCTCGACATCAGCAAGCTCGAGTCCGGCGCCATACAGCTCGCGCCTACCGAGTTCGTGCTCGCGCCGGTGTTCGAGCAGCTGCGCCGGGACTTCACGAGCCTCGCGTCGAGCAAGGGGCTGCGCTTCGAGGTCGACACGACGCCCGTCAGGCTCCACTCGGACCCGGGCCTGGTGCTGCAGCTGCTGCGCAATCTCGTCTCGAACGCCGTGAAATACACGGCGTCGGGCTCGGTCGAGCTCCGTTGCAAGCCCGCGGGGGAGAAAGTGCGCATCGAAGTGCGCGATACCGGCATCGGCATCGGCGCCGACCACCTGCCGCACATCTTCGACGAGTTCTACCAGGTGGGTATCTCGCCCAACAGCTCACGCGACGGCTACGGGCTCGGCCTGTCCATCGTGCAACGCATTGCGCGCCTGCTCGAGATCCGCGTCGAGGTGAGCTCCAAGCTCGGCGCGGGTTCGGTGTTCGCGTTCGAGCTGCCGCTCGCGGATTCGTCGGGGGCGGACACCGACGACCTCGCGCCGGGCGAGGCGGTCGAGCCCGCCGATGCCGGCGCGCATCGCGTGCTGCTCGTCGAGGACGATGCCGGCGTGCGCAACGCGATGCGCATGCTGTTGCGCATGGAAGGCTATCGTGTGGTCGCGGCGGCCAGCGCCGCCGAGGCGCTCGGCGAGCTGCGCAGCGCCGACGATTTCGACCTCGTGATCTCCGACTACCATCTCGAGCAATCGCGGACCGGAACGGAGGTCATCGCGGCGGCGCGCGAGCGGCTCGGCGCGGCGCTCAAGGCGATTCTCGTCACGGGCGACACGTCGTCCGCGATTCGCGAGCTCACGAACGACGCGAACCTGCGCATCATCAGCAAGCCGATCAATGCCGAGGAGCTATTGCGGCTCGTCAAGACGCTCGTCACTGCGTGAGCTGATCTTCCAGCCCGCGATGCGCGCTTCGGCGTCCGTCGCGGCATGCACGAGGACGATGTCGCCGGCCGTCGCGGCCGCGAGCTCGTGGCCCGTCGCGAGGTGCGGCTTCATCCAGCCGTGCGCGGCGGACTCGGTGCCGATCACCACGACGTCGTACTGGCGCGCGGCGATCAGCGGCGGCAGCTTCTCGCCCGGCTCGCCGTCGAACATCTGCAAGCGTTCGCAGCCGACGTGGAACTCGCGCACGAGCTGCGCCACGCGGACCGCGCGCTGCATGCGCAGCGCATCGTCTTTCAGCTCGCGCTCGCTGTAGAGCAGGTCGAGATTCCCGCGGCAGCCCAGGGCGAGGAATCCCGCCGCGTGCAGCAGCGCGCGCGAGTTGCGTTCGCGATCGGCGTCCGAGACGTCGAGCGACACCGCGATCCGCACGGGATCGGCCCAGCCGTGGTGACGCACGAGCAGGATCGGCGCGAGACACTGGCTCGCGAGCAGCCAGTCCGCGGCCGCGAGACCCGCGTCGTCGCCATGGCGCGGCGCCGGCGACTTGACGACGATGTCGGGACGACCGAAGTCGACTCGCCGCAGGATGACGTCGTGCAGCGCGTCGGAGCCCCGGTGCGCGCTCGACAGGAAAACCTCGGCGTAGCCGCGCTCGAGGCACAGCTCCGAAAACGTGCGCATCTGTTTCGGCTCGGCGACGAGCAGCTCGATGCGCGCATCGAAATGCCGTGCGAGTGCGACGGCCTTTTCGAGAACCACCTGCCCCTCTTCGATTCCCTCGACGACCGCGAGGATGTGCGTGAGCTTCTCCATGTCACACCTCCGGCCGGCAGCTGCGGCAGGCCGTCGCGTAGGGAATCGCGACAATGCGCGATTCGGCGATGTCGTCGCCGCAGTGCTCGCAGGATGCAAAGGCGCCGGCGGCGAGCCGTGCGAGCGCGCGATCGAGGTGCGCGAGCTCGCGGCGCGCGGCGTTGACGATGGACACGAGGATCTGCGCGTTCTCGATCATGACTCCGTCGAACTCGGGGTCGTATTTCAGCGCCTGCTGCGTGCGCCGCAGGTTCCGCTCGACGCGGCGCACGCGCTCGCGCAGCTCGGCGCCGCGGGCGATCAGCCACTCGAGCGTGGTACGCGCGCGCGAATCGGTCGGAATATCCATGGTCCTACGATCTGGCAGCGCGAGCGATCGGAACATTCGCCGTGCTACCTACGAGCCAAGGGATAGTGCGTACGGCCGGTCATGCGCGCCGCGATTCGCAGGCGCTGCAACGGGTCGCGTAGGGAACGACGCCCAGGCGTTCGGCTGCAATGGCGCCGCCGCAGATCTCGCAGCGGCCGAAGGTTCCGGCGTTCACGCGACCGAGCGCTTCGCCGATGTGCGCGAGCTCCGCCTTTGCAGTCGAACCGACGGCTTCCAGCACCTCGTCATTCTCGACGGCGATCGCCGCGTCCTCGCTGTCGCGCGGCAGCGGCGCGCGTTCGCGACGCAGGTCTTCGGTGACCCGGCGGATCCGGTCGCGCAGTTCGTCACGGCGCTGGATCAGGCGAGCGCGGGCCTGGCGCAGTTGCTCGTCGGAAAGCGGCTTCATGGCGAAAGGCTCGCATCGTGACGAGCCAACGCCCATTCGACTCAATCCGTAGTGCGTCCGGGATACTGCGTACTCCCTCGTGCGGCGCGCATATCCATACTCGGGCGCATGTTTTCCAGCGAAACCCACGCGCTCATGGAAGCAGCCGTGGATGCGATCGTGGTCATCGATCACCGGGGGCGGATCCTGGCCACGAACGACGCGGCCTGCCGCACGTTCGGCTACCGCAGCGACGAGATGCTCGGCGAGAGCGTCGGCCTCCTCATGCCGGCGGCGGACCGCGGCGCGCACGACGGCTACATGGCGGACTACCTGCGCACGGGCACCGCCCGGATCATCGGCATCGGCCGTCCGCTGACGGCACAGCGGAAGAACGGCACGTCGTTTCCCGTGCACCTGTCCGTGGGCCGCATCGCGGGCGCGCAGCCGCCGCGCTTCGTCGGTCTGGTTCGCGACCTCACCGCAGAGCACCAGGCCACGGTGGCGCTCCAGTTCGAGCGCGACCGCGCCAACGCTTTCCTCGAACTGCACGACGCCATCCTCATCGAGCTCGATCCGCAGGGGCGCATCCGCGACATCAACGCTCGGGGTGCCACGCATCTCGGCAGCGACCCGGCCGCGCTCGCGGGCCGCGACTGGCTCGACTTCGTGCGCGACGAGCCGCAACGCGAGAGCGCGCGCAAGCTGCTCGCAAACTCGCTCGCGTGCGCATGTGCCTGCGACGACGAGCTAGACGTGACGAACGCCACGGGCGAACTGCGTCGCGTCCACTGGCGCTGCATCGCCTTGCGCACGGCCGACGGCACGTCGGCCGGCTGGCTGTGCTCGGGCACCGACGTCACCGCGCGCGCGCAGCGCGAGGCGGATACTCTCGTGGCTCAGGAGCGCATGGGAAACGTGGCACTCATGGCGACCGTCGGCGAGCTCGCCTCGGGCATCGCGCACGAGATCAACCAGCCGCTCACCGCAATCACGACTTACGCGCGCGCCTGCGAGCGCTACCTCGACATGCCGTCGCCGGACACCGTCGAGCTGCGCGGTGCGCTGCGCGAGATCAGCGCCGAAGGATTGCGCGCGGGCGAGATCGTGCGCCAGATGCGCCGCCTGGTACACAACGATCAGGGCGAGCGCCTGAGCGTCAACGTGAACCAGCTGCTCGGCGAGATCGAGCCGCTCGTGAACGCGGATGCGCACACGCGCGGCGCGCGCGTGACTTTCCGGCTCGCGCGCGGCCTGCCCGCGGTCGAGATCGACACCGCGCAGATCCAGCACGCGGTGCTGATCCTCGTACGCAATGCGCTCGAAGCCGTGGATGCCTTGCCGGCGGGTGGCCGCAGCGTCGAGATCTCTTCGCGGCTCACGAACGAGAACGAGGTCGAGAGCAGCGTCACCGACAACGGTCCCGGCGTCGCAGCCACGGTGTCGGACCGCCTGTTCGAACCCTTCACCACGACCAAGCGTCACGGGACCGGATTGGGTCTCGCGACGTGCCGCGCGCTCGTGCAGGCGCATGGCGGGAAGATAGGCACGCAAGCCAAGGCCACCCGCGGCGCCAGTTTTTATGTCAGGCTACCAGCGGCCGCCGGAGTCCACGCATGAGCAATGAAAATCCCATCGTCATGGTCGTCGACGACGACTCGGGCGTGCGCAACGCGATGCGCGTGCTGCTGAAGTCCGTCGGCATCCAGTCCGTGCTGTACGCATCCGCGCAGGAATTCCTGGCCGCGTACGACCCCGCCCAACGCGGCTGTCTCGTGCTCGACATCCGCATGCCCGGCATGAGCGGCATGGAGCTGCAGCAGCAGCTCAACCTGCGCGGAGCCGTGATCCCCGTGATCTTCATGACGGGCCACGGCGACATCCCGATGGCCGTCGAGGCCATGCAGCACGGCGCGTTCGACTTCCTGCAGAAGCCGTTCCGCGACCAGGATCTGCTCGATCGCATCCAGCGTGCCATCGCGAAGGATGGCGAGCGCCGTGCCGCGCTCGGCGAGCGCGAGCGCATCAAGACGCACCTCGATTCGCTCACCGACCGCGAGCGCGAGGTGTTGCACCTGCTCACGAAGGGCAAGCAGAACAAGATGATCGCGCAGGAGCTCGGCGTGAGCCCGCGCACCATCGAGATCCACCGCGCGCGCGTCATGGAGAAGATGGACGCGCAGTCCATCGCGGAGCTCGTGCACATGTGCATCGACATCGGCGTCGCTTCCTGACCGCGTATCACATCCGGCCGATGACGCCCGCCGACGCGGAGCTCGACCGCGATTTCATCTCGCACCTGTCGCCGCGATCCCGCTATCTGCGCTTCATGCATTCCATGAGCGATCCGGCGCCGGAGCTGCTGCGCAGCCTCATGGAGCTCGACGGGCATCGCAACGCGGCGTACGTCGCGACGGTCGGCCACGCCGCGCGCGAAGCCATCGTTGGCGTCGCGCGTTATGCCGCGACGGATTCGGCGACCTGCGAATTCGCGGTTGCCGTGGCCGACGACTGGCAATGCCGTGGCATCGCGAGCGCACTCATGGAGCGATTGTTCGCGCATGCGGCGCGCGAGGGGTACCGGCTCATCTTCGGCAACATCCTCGCCGACAATGCCGCCATGATCGATCTCGCGCGGCACCTCGGTCTCGAGATCGAGCCGCCGCGCGCGGGCGAGACGCAGGTGCGCGCCGTGCGACGCCTGGGTCCGTCAGCTCACTGACGCGATAGATAGTCGGCGAGGCCGCGCGTCTCCTCGAACGACAGGGACTTCAGGCGCTTCTGGTGTGTGCGCGTCAGCGCCGGCCGGCGCCCGTCGACCGCGTCGTAGATCTGCCGCAGCAGGTAGCCTTCGTGCTGGCCGCCGATGCGCGGGATGCCCTTGAGGTCGTCGCCCTCGCCCTGGCGGCCATGGCACGACGCGCAACCGGCGGCATAGATCTCCGCGCCGCGGTCGACGGATTGCCCGTCGCCCATGCCGCGGTTTCCCACGCTCGCGAGGCCGCTCACGTAGGCTGCCACGTCCGCGATGTCCTGCGGACCCGGAAGCAGCTCGTGACTCTTCGCCACGTCCTCCATGCGCATGTCCCAGTGCTTGCCGGAACGGAATTCGATGATCTGCTGCACGATGACGCGATAGTGCTGTCCGGCGATGCGCGGCACCGAGCCGGTCAGCTGGCCACCGCCGTCGGCTCCATGACAACGCGCGCATGCCGCGAAGACTCGTTCGCCGTGCACGACATCGGGCCGGCGCGCGACGACGTCGTCGAACAGGCGGCGATCGCTGGCTGCCGCGTGCAGCGACATCGACATCCTGGTGAACAATGCCGGCGCCATCCCGGCCGGCGACCTGCAGGCGATCGACGAGAAGCGCTGGCGCGAGGCGTGGGACCTGAAGGTGTTCGGCTACATCAACCTCTGCCGCGCGGTCTATCCGGCGCTCAAGGCGAAGGGCGGCGGCGTCATCGTCAACGTGCTGGGCGCCGCCGGCGAGCGGCCGACCTGGGGCTACATCGCCGGCAGCGCCGGCAATGCCTCGCTGATGGCCTTCACCCGCGGCATGGGCGGCACCAGCCTGGCCGACAAGGTGCGCATCGTCGCCTGCAATCCCGGCCTGATCAGCACCGAGCGCATGGAGACCATGCTGCGCGCGTCCGCTGAGACCAAGCTCGGCGACGCCGGGCGTTGGCGGGAGCTCATACCCAAGCAGCCGCCGGTCGGCACGCCGGAACAATGCGCCGATCTGGTGGCGTTCCTCGCGTCGG
>Ga0081455_10004595_pt1 | contig 15414 bp, 14 predicted proteins | sample TabmetS3T2R1_FD_70207 | JGI IMG/M metagenome (GOLD analysis project Ga0081455, IMG submission 70207) | Tabebuia heterophylla rhizosphere microbial communities from the University of Puerto Rico - S3T2R1 | ecosystem: Host-associated > Plants > Roots > Rhizosphere ... | reverse complement strand
TTTCCCCATGCCCCCGTTATCGAAAAGCCCTACGACCGAGCCACGCTTTTAGACGCGGTGCGCCGGGCACTCGGAATTCCCTAAGTTATCCTGCGCGGCGGTGCAGGCGTTTTCAGAATGTTCCCGAGCCGGTTGACCGTCCGACCGGTTTCGTGTCAGTTCCGCGCGCCCTTGCAAGACGCACAATGACCGCCGATACGAACAGAAACGAGCGTTACAACGCCCGCGAGGCCGAGGCCCGCTGGCAGAAAGTCTGGGCCGATCGCAACATCTTTGCGACCCGAAACGAGGACCCGCGGCCAAGATATTACGTGCTCGAGATGTTCCCGTATCCGTCGGGGCGCATCCATATGGGTCATGTACGCAACTACACCATGGGCGATGTCGTCGCCCGCTATAAGCGCGCAATGGGCAATGCCGTGCTGCATCCAATGGGCTGGGATGCCTTTGGCATGCCGGCGGAGAACGCGGCCATCGATCGCAAGGTCCATCCGAAGACGTGGACCTACGACAACATCGCTGCAATGAAAAAACAGCTTCAGTCGATGGGACTCTCTCTCGATTGGGCGCGTGAGATCGCCACCTGCGACCCGGCGTATTACAAGCACCAACAAAAGATGTTTCTCGACTTTCTCAAAGTGGGACTGGTCGAGCGCAAACAGTCAAAGGTGAACTGGGACCCTGTCGATCAAACCGTTCTTGCCAACGAGCAAGTCATCGATGGCCGCGGGTGGCGGTCCGGCGCGATTGTCGAGCAACGCGAACTGACACAGTGGTTCTTCAAGATTACCGACTACGCGGAAGACCTATTGAAGGCACTCGATACGCTCGAGCGGTGGCCGGACAAGGTCCGGCTTATGCAGAAGAACTGGATCGGGCGCTCGGAGGGACTGCTGCTGCGCTTTGCTCTTGATCCGACGACCACTCCGAACAAGGAAACCGAGTTGGAGATTTTCACCACTCGTCCCGACACCTTGTTCGGCGCCAATTTCATGGCCTTATCGCCCGATCATCCATTGGCACAAGCAGCCGCGGCAAAGAATCCAAAACTGGCGGCGTTCATCGAACAATGTCACCGCATGGGCACGGCGCAGGCCGAAATAGATACTGCCGAAAAGCTGGGCTTCGATACCGGCATCAAGGCCATACACCCTTTTGATCCCGATTGGAAACTTCCGCTCTATGTCGCGAATTTCATTTTGATGGATTACGGCACCGGGGCGATCTTCGGCTGCCCCGCTCACGACCAGCGTGACCTCAACTTCGTCAACAAATATGGCCTCGGCAACACGCCGGTGGTTTGCCCGCCCGGCCAGGACCCCAAGACCTTCGTGATCACTGACCTGGCGTATGACGGCGACGGCGTTATGATCAATTCCCGTTTCCTCGATGGAATGACTATCGAGGAGGCCAAGGAAGAAGTCGCCAGGCGGCTGGAGAAGGAGATGCGGGGCAACAGACCTGTCGCGCAGCGACAGGTCAACTACCGGCTACGCGATTGGGGAATCTCGCGGCAGCGTTATTGGGGCTGCCCCATCCCGATCATCCATTGCGAGCGCTGCGGCGCCGTGCCGGTTCCCGAAAAAGATCTTCCCGTGACTCTTCCGGACGACGTGAGCTTCGACAAGCCGGGAAACCCGCTTGACCGCCACCCGACCTGGAAGAACGTCAAATGTCCGAAATGCTCCGGCCCCGCTCGCCGCGAAACAGACACGATGGACACGTTCGTCGATTCGTCCTGGTATTTCGCGCGATTTACCGATCCTTGGATCGATACGGCACCTACCAATCGAAAGGTCGCAAACGAATGGCTGCCAGTCGATCAATACATCGGCGGCATTGAGCACGCGATCTTGCATCTCCTCTATTCGCGTTTCTTCACGCGCGCCATGCGGAAGACCGGGCATATCGATATCGACGAGCCATTCGCCGGGCTTTTTACCCAAGGCATGGTGGTGCACGAAACTTACCGAGCCAAAAACGGCGAGTGGATCGAACCAGCCAACGTAAAGATCGAAGGCACCGCCGAAGACCGCAGAGCGGTGCTGGCCTCGACGGGCGAACCGCTCGAGATCGGCTCTATCGAGAAAATGTCAAAATCGAAGAAGAACACGGTGGATCCCGATGACATCATCGGTGCCTACGGCGCGGACACTGCGCGCTGGTTCATGCTTTCCGATTCGCCGCCCGACCGCGACGTAATCTGGACCGAGGAAGGCGTGCAGGGCGCCTGGCGATTTGTGCAACGCCTTTGGCGTCTTGTTGGTGACATTGCCGCGATTGAAACACCGGCGACCCGGCCGACGAGCTTCGGCGACCAGGCCATGACGGTGCGCAAGGCAGCCCACCGCGCGCTGGCGCATGTTTCCGAAGATATCGATAAACTGCGCTTCAACCGCTGCGTTGCCCACATCTACGAACTTGCGAACGCCCTCGGCGATGCCATCGGCAAAATCGAAGAGCCTCCCGGGAGCGATCTTTGCTGGGCGCTGCGTGAAGCCGGTAGCATCCTCGTACGGCTGTTTCACCCGATGATGCCTCACCTTGCGGAAGAGTGCTGGGCGAGGCTGGGATATAAGACCTTGGTCGCCACCGAGAATTGGCCGCAGGTCGAGGCTGATCTGTTGCTGGAAAGCAATATTACCTTGCCCGTCCAAATCAACGGCAGGAAACGCGCCGATGTGACCGTGGCCCGGGACGCGGAAAAATCTGACATAGAGGCTGCCGTTCTTGCCCTTGATGCGGTAAAAAAGGTGCTGGACGGTAAAAGCCCGAAAAAGGTCATTGTCGTCCCGCAAAGGATTGTGAATGTCGTCATCTGACACGAAGCGGGTGGCCAGATTTGTCGGCGCCTTGGCGCTTGCCGGTCTGACCGCCGGCTGTTTTCAGCCGCTTTACGGCGAACGGCCCACGCCAGCGGGCGGCGTCAACGTGGCCAGCCAACTGAGCGCCGTCGACGTCGCGCCGATAGATGCGCCGGGCGGCTCCCGGCTTTCGCGCGTAAGCGTGGGCGTACGCAATGAACTGGTTTACGATCTTACGGGCGGCGGCGGCGGATATTCTCCGACGCACCGCCTCGATGTGAAACTGACTGCACAACAGCTCCAGGTGATTGTCGATATCAATACCGCTCGCCCCGATATCAACAATTACGCAATCGACAGCACCTACACACTGACCGAGCTTGCGACAGGAAGAGTTGTTGTGAGAGGCCAGACTTTCGCACGGGTATCCTACAATATCCCGGGTCAGCAACAGCGGTTCGCAGGCGAGCGCGGTTTGCGCGACGCTGAAAATCGTGCGGCAAAAGAAATTGCTGAAAATATTCGTTCCAGACTGGCCTCCTATTTCGTTGCGGGCACCTGAGTTCGCCGCAGCATGACGGCTATTAAATCCTCCGACGTCGATCGTATTGTTGCCCACCCAGCTCCTGCCTATGCAATCTTCCTCGTGTTTGGACCGGATACGGGACTGGTGCGCGAGCGCGTCGACGCGCTGGTGCGCGCGTCTGTCGACGATCCCGGCGACCCCTTCGCCCTGGCGCGCATCGAGGGCGATGAGTTGATGGGAAACCCGGCGCGGCTCGTGGAGGAAGCTCATACTGTGCCGCTTTTTGGCGGCCGACGTGCCGTCCTGGTGAGGGCTGGATCGCGGAATATTGGCCCCGCTATCGAAGCGGTTCTCAATGCGCCTTCGCCTGAATGTCGTATCATCATTGAAGCCGGCAACCTCACCAAGAGCTCGCCACTACGTGCGCTATGCGAGAAAGCAAAAGTTGCGGCCGCACTGCCATGCTATCCGGATAACGAGCGCGCGCTCGCTTCGCTGATCGACGAAGAGATGCGCGCAAATGATCTCACAATTGGATCTGACGCACGAGACGAGCTGATCGCGTTACTCGGAGCAGACCGGCTTGCTTCGCGCAACGAGATCCGCAAGCTGGTACTGTATGCGCAGGGCCAAAAAAGAATCGGCCTTGATGATGTGATCGCGGTCGTCGCTGACGCCTCGCAGATAGCGCTTGATGGGTTAGTCGATGCCGTTTTTGCGGGAAAGACGGCGGAGACAGACGATGAATTCGGCAAGGCGCGCGCAAGCGGCTCCTCTCCGGCCGCAATTGTTTCCGCGGCTATCCGCCAGGTGGCTAACTTGCACAAGATGAAGCTTGCGATCGAAAGCGGAGAGTCAATTGAGTTTACCATGAGGCGCGCAGCGCCTCCCGTGCACTTCAGCCGCGAACGTGCCGTCAGTGAAGCACTGCGCGCCTGGACGCCGGCGCGCCTGCTGCGAGCGATGGAGCAATTGGCAGAAGCTTCACTTGACATGCGGCGAAATTCGTCGCTGGCGGAATCGATTGCCCAGCGAACGCTGCTGTCGCTCGCGAGGAATGCGCGCAAGGCTGCATAATCGACTGACGAAAGGGCACGAGCCAATTCATTTAGAACTGGTCAATCCTTTTTCGTTAGGAATTTCTTATGAACGCCGTTTCCCGGCTTGCGGGCCACGCAACCCGAATGAGGGTTGCCGATGCCCGGCGTGACCAGCGTCGATGGCATGAAACGCGTGCCAGGTTCTGGCACCTCGTAGTTGTATCAACATTTTTCCTCACGGTAATCGGCGCGGGTGTCTATCTTGGCACTGTCATGGTAATCGGCGCCCTTCGCACCAGCCCCGGGCTGACTGAACTTACGGCTGAGGGCCGCACCGGTCGCATCGCCCGCTCGTTACAGGACGGCAAGCTTTGCCGCTATATCCTGTTTGACAACAAGACAGCGCAGGCAGTTGAGGACCGAATTGCTCGCTGTGACGACGGCACGTCCAAACCCAAAAGGCAGACGCCAGCGACCTTCAGCTGGGGCCGGTAAGTTCGCCGAAGCGGGTTAGAGATTCAATTGATAGCTGTGCGGCACCCACCGATAGCCGCCTGCCCCTTTCTCGACAAAGCCGATGCCGGGAAACGGCATGTGAAAACTGGCGAGGAAAAGCTTTTCGTTCGCAAGCATGTCGAGAATGCGCTTGCGAGTCGTGACCGCTTTTTCCTTGTCGTCGTCCATTTCGAAATACCATTCAGGCCTCTGCACAGCCATCACGTATTGCGTGCAGGTGTCGGCCGTAATCATGAACCGCTTTCCTGCACTTTCGACATGGAACGCTAGCAGACCAGGCGAGTGCCCCGCCGCGTCAACGGCTGTAATGCCGGACGCAACGTCGTCGCCAGGTTTGATGAATGTCGAACGGTCAGCCAACGGGACGCAGATCTTCACAAAGAGCTCACGATTGAATTTGCGCGCTTCCCTCACGTTTTCGCCACGCTTCCAGAAATCAAACTCCGCCGCGCCGAACACATAACGCGCATTTGAAAACACGGGCCTACCGCCCTCGACCAGGCCGCCAATGTGGTCGGGATGTCCATGTGTGATGACGACAATATCGATATCCTCCGCCCTGTATCCTGCGGCGGCGAGCCGCTCGACCAGTTGTCCAGGCGGAAGTCGCTTGCTCAATTGTTCGTATTCCCGCGGAAGTGCCCCGTTGCCTGTATCGAACAGAACCAGCTGCTTTCCCGTGTTCACGAGCGTTGGAATATTGGGATGTTCGAACCGCTGGGTGTCGATATTGTTGGCTCTGGCAAGAGCATGCACTTCTTCGGGAGAGGCGTTTGCACCATAGTGCGGATGCAATCCTTCGCGAATCGCCTTGGCGTCCAGAACAGTAGCGACCTCAAACTCACCAAGTTTGAATCGATAGACCGTAGGCTGCAATTGGCCATTCAGTGGAGCAGGCACTTCCATCCTCCATGTTTCACACCCGATGCTTAGCAGTTGGGACCGGGTCCGATCCAGAAGGCAATGGGGGATCAGTGGTATGGAGGCTTCCTGCCATCGCTTATTGGTCTTATGCTGACTTCGTCAAAGTCGCGGGAGATTAACGATGGCCCGAAAACGGCGCAGGTCGACAAGCGGCAAACGCAAGAAGGCACGGAAGGCTTCGAGAAAAACAAACACGCGCCGCGCCAAGCGCCGCACGCGAAGCGTAGGCGATAAAATAACCAGTGTGTATCGTACGGTCGTCGGCACGATCAAAGATACCGGCCGGCTTCGCAAAAAGATGGAGCCCGCGGGAACATCGGAAACAGAGTAAAAGCGATAGCAACGTTAACGCGATTGATTTTGCGTTTAATGGCAGATGGCTATTTGCCGCCGGACGGCGTATCGAGAACCTGTCGGATTTTTCGCGCGAGATCGCGCTCTATCAACGGCTTCTGGATGAGCGCTGTTCCGGGGTCCAGGCGGCCGTGATGCACAATTGCGTTGCGCGAGTAGCCGGTCATAAAAATAATCTTGGTTCCCGGCCGTCGCCGTTCTACTTCAGTCGCCAGCTCTCGACCGTTTTTGCCCGGTAGCACCACGTCCGTCAGCAACAAATCGAATTTCTTGTCCGCCTCAAGAAGGCGAATTGCAGTTGCCGAGTCCTTCGCCTCGATGATCTGATAGTTTAAATCCCGCAGAATCTCCGACGCGTATTGGCGAACACCGTCATCATCCTCGACGATCAGAATCGTCTCATCGCGCCCGCGGTCGGAACCGACTTGTTCGTTGCCGGAAACCGCTGCCTCATCGCCCTCTTGGCGCGGGAAATAGAGTTTGACCGTGGTGCCCTCGCCTGGCTCGCTGTAGATTTTCACGTGCCCATTTGACTGTTTCATGAAGCCATAAACCTGGCTCAGGCCCAGGCCGGTACCTTTGCCCGCCTCCTTGGTCGTGAAGAACGGCTCAAATGCACGGTCGATCGTTTCAGCAGTCATTCCCGCGCCGCTGTCAGATATGGCAACAAGCACATATTGGCCGGGCATGAGGTCTTCCTGCTGATCGCAATATTCATCATCGAGGTAAGCATTGCTTGTTTCGATGGTGAGCTTGCCGCCTTCGGGCATGGCATCCCGGGCATTCAGGGCAAGGTTGAGAAGCGTTGACTCCATTTCCGAAGCGTCGGCTTCGACCTTCCACAGACCAGCCCCGCTGATCGTTTCCAGCTTGATATTTTCCCCCAGCGTGCGGGCCAAAAGATCGGAAATCGAGAGGATCAGTTTGTTGACGTCAAGCACGCGCGGATTCAGCGGTTGACGCCGTGAGAAGGCCAGCAGCCGTTGGGTCAATTGCGCAGCACGTTCCGCGCCAACAAGTGCATTGTCGAGGGCGCGTTCCGCCCGTGCTTCGACAACGCCGCGTTTGGCGATGCCGATATTACCGATGATGATCGTCAGAAGATTGTTGAAGTCGTGCGCCACACCGCCGGTCAATTGGCCGACCGCTTCCATTTTTTGTGATTGCCGGAGCGCCTGCTCGGCTAGTTCGCGACGTTCGGATTCCGCGTACAGACCACGTGTTCTTCGCAAAGCGAGTAGGACAAGCCCAACGAGGAGAAGCGTTGCCGGAATTCCGAAGATAAGGTGGCTCGCCATGAGCCGCATCCAGCCGTATGTTATTGTGTCAACCTGCAGTCCGGAAGACACGTACAAATCGGCGTATCCTAGCTTGCGATAGCCAAATCGCCGTCGGACATCATCAACCGAATGAGTGGTGGTGACGAAGCCACCCTCGGGATGATCCACAACGCTGAGCATGAATCCGCTGTCGGGTCTGAAGTGCGTAATGTCTCCAGGCGGGCTTGGGTAGCGAGCCAGTATCGCGCCATCGCTCTTCGACAACGTAAGACTGCCGGTCGTTTCGGCCGCCAGCTCACGATAGAAATCCAGAAAGATCTTTGGCGCCACGGAAACCATGACGATTCCATTGAATTGCCCATCCCGTAGCGGGCGGCGCCGGCTAACGCCGAAGAACGGCTCGTTTCTCACCCGCGACTGCAAAGCCGCGCCGACATAAGTTCCGGCATCCTTCTCGACCTGGGCCCGGAAATAATCGCGATCAGCAACCGAGAGCCCGCCCGGAATCGGGAAAACTGCGGACGAAATCACCGTCTGTCCGTTCCTATCGATTATCAAAATGGCATCGATAGCGGTTGTCGATTTCTCGATCTTGTTCAGTTGTGAATGCAGCGTCTGTTCGGACGCCTTGATTTGTTCGTCCGTGAGGTCCCCGATAATGGCGGCGGCGGTAAAGGCCAGCTCGACGGACTGAAAAATGCCGGATGCATGCTGGGACAGGATATTCAGCGACGCCTTGAGCTCTTCGTCGGCATGCTCAAAAGCACTTCGATAGTTGAGCCAGCTCGCATAACAAAAAATCGCCACCGGGATGACGATTGACGCCACCAACGTTGTTTTGAGGAGGCGTAGAGCGGCATCACGGCGCGCGCGCATTCGACAAAACTCGTCAGGTAGAGACTTGAATGTATTCAGGATACTTAACGGTGGGAAGGGAAAAAGCCCGATAATTCACGTTGACGCATTTATCTTCCGGTTGTGGACAGTGGGTTCCGCAGAGCGGACGGCGAATCTTCAATCAAATACCGGGGATTGCAAGACCGATCTTCGCTCGATAGTGAACCGGGCAGACGCGTTGAGTCACTGCCGTCTATCAATTTAAGTACCTGAAGCTCAACCGCGATGCTCGACGACATTCAGAGAATGCGCGCACACATCGTCAGCATTTAGATCAAAGTCGACGATTTTTTGAATCAAACTTGATGATTGTTTTCCTTCACAATTTCACCGGCGCTTCAGCGGGCGGCCCTAAGGATTGCGTTCGAAGGCAGTTCAGTTGCGACGGTGTTGATGCCCGCACGAGCGTCGTCTCGCAAGCGTCAAAAACAACCGCACTCCTGGATCGCGCAATGCGCCAGGGCAGCGGCTACTCTCCTTGTTGCTCTCGTCATGTTGCCCGGGATGATCTCCGACGTTGAGGATCATCAATCCTTGCCATTGTCGATATCAGCAATTCCCGACCCCGATCCCAAAGTTTTCATCCTGGCAATCACCGAGAGTGAATCTTCGACGATCACCGAGGCCGCCGACACCTCCACAGAAGATGGGCAGCTGCACTCACACTCCCGTGAAGCATGCCTGCTCGAGGCCACGTTGGCCCTGTCGCTTGTCGAATTGCCATCTCCGCCTATCAATTTGATTCCTCTCCTGACGATGTCTTCGTCTGGACCGGAGATGTTGGACAACGTTGTCGCCCTGCTCCGCAGCTCAAGCGGCGCGGATCTGATTTCCTATGCCGGACGCAAACGGGCATCGGACTTTGGTTATGCCTATCGAGATCTGGTAAAGCGCGCCGCGATATCCGGCCTGCAACGCATCCAAGATGAGGCGGCATTCACGCGCGCGACGATCATGGGTGCCGCGTCAACGTACAATCCTTTCCGCGGTGGCAAAGAAGAAGGTGGTCCGCAGACTGCTTCGGGCGAACTCTACGACCCGTTGGCGTGGACGGCGGCGATAAAAACTGAGCTGCGCAATCGGTTTCGTGGCGTTCGCTATGGCAGACTCTACCAACCGACATTTGCGCTGGTGCAAAGCGTCGACAAGCAGCTGATCGTCAAGATCAATGACGTTGGACCACTCCGGCCCGGCCGGGGCTAGACCTGAACGAGCGCAGCATGCGGCATCTTAATCCGTTCCTGACAAAGGGTGTCATTCGGGATGTCAGAATTACGCCCCTGCCGGGAGAAGACTGGACGCCAGGCCCGGTTGGAGTTGCGTACGCCATTGATCTCCACAATCACGGATGGCGCACTGCGTCGGCGCACGCCAACCCATTCGAAACGGCAAGCCGGCCCGCAGATCCGAAGCCCACGTCGCTGGATGTGCCGGTGGTGCACATCCCGGACTCTTTTGCCGGACAAGCGCTCAGGGCCGAAGTTACGCCAAGCAGCGGCGGATAGTCATTAACGTTTGCGCAGCCAGGCGTCGATGCTCAAGCGGCCTGAGCCGACAACGAATAAGAACAGGAATCCCCCTAACATGGCCATGTTCTTATAGAAGCTTGCGTCCTGCGCCCGACGCACCGCTGCATCAGTGAATTCCCAGTACCGGTGCGAGCTGAAAGTCGCGACCAGCATAAACACAATCATCACCAACACGACATATCGCGTCGCAAGGCCGAGGATCAAAGCAATGCCGCCGAAAAATTCCGCCGGGACAGCGATATAGGCCAGAAACGGCGGTAGGCCGCGAGCCGGGAAAGTCGCCGCGTAGGCTGGAATGTCAAAAATTTTTCCCCAGCCACTGCGGATAAAAATCCAGGCAAGAAGAATTCTTCCAATAAGCAGAAGAACGTCCGCGGTACTTGCAGCCACGTTATCAACGGCTGACAAGGCGCGATGGGAACTGCTCTGCATGGTCGACATGATTTTCCCCGGTCACGTTGGAAGCACTTGGTTAGTGCATTTTTATCAGGCGAAATAACGCGCGTATCGACTGTTTATTCCCTAGCGATAAATTTTTGGAACGCCTATCGCCCAATCGCATGACATTCGTCTGATCCCTTTCACGAGACAAAACGACGCTATCTATTGTCCGTGATGTCTTCGTACACGTCGATTTCCATCGCGCCCGGGAAAAGCGTACGCCAGGCCTGCAAGTAGTTTTGCATCATCGGCTCGCTGGCCAGTTTCTGACGATTGAGCTCTACCGCTTGATCCGTTTCATATTCAATCACTTGGACGAATTGGGCTTGATCGTCGGCGTTGCGCAGCAAGCGAACCTTTGCCTCGCCGAATGCCTTGTACAATGGCAGGGCGTTCTTCATCATCGTTGTGAGCAGTGTTGTTGCATCGGCCGACGGCGTTTTTACCTTCACATGTAAAATTCGCTTGGCCTTCGGCGGGTCATTGGCCATTTGGGCGGCCTCCTCGATTGCGCGAGATGCACAAGAACGTCTCCCCGGGGCCCACGGGATCGGCCAGCAGCGACCTGCCGCCCCTAGGCATTCTTCCGGCGAGATAGTGATTAAATCAATATGCTTCCGCGCCTATCGCTAGCGAGGAAACTCAGGCACCCAGCTTCTTCAACACCGCGTCCAACTGCTCCAGATCCCGGTACTTTATCCTCAAAGTGCCGCCCTCGCCGCGGTGATCCACGCTGACTGCAAGTCCCAAGGCGTCCGACAGGCGCTTCTCCAATGCACGCGTATCGGCATCTTTTGTCGCATTGGCATTGCCCTTCGACTCGCGCTGTGACTCGCGACGCTGCGTGGCCGCTTCTTGTTGTAACTGCGCTTCGACCTGGCGCACACTCAAATTCTTTTCGATGATTTCCTGGGCTATCTGCTCGGCGTTGGGATGGCCGACCAGAAGTCGCGCATGGCCAGCCGATATTTTGCCCGAGCGAACGAGTTGTTTTACCGGCTCTGATAACTTGAGCAGCCGAATTGTGTTTGCGACGTGTGGTCGACTTTTGCCGACGATCTGCGCGACGTCTTCCTGAGTACGATTAAAATCGTCCATCAACGCGAGGTAGCCGCTTGCTTCCTCAATGGGGTTGAGGTCCGTACGCTGCACATTTTCGATGATGGCGAATTCCAGCGATTGCGCATCGTTGGCTTCGACCACTGCGATCGGCACGTCATGCAGGCCAGCGCGTTGGGCCGCACGCCATCGCCTCTCACCCGCGATGATTTCAAAATTATCGCCTTCCAGTGCACGCACGACAATCGGTTGAATAATGCCGCGCTCCCGGATCGACACCGACAGCTCATCAAGCTCGGAATCCGTAAACGATCGGCGCGGATTGCGCGGATTAGGACGGAGATTTTCAATCGGCGCCCGACGAGGTTTGCGACTACTGTCCGCAGCCGAGGTTTCGTCGCCGACGTCGCCGATCAGAGCGGCGAGGCCGCGTCCCAATCGCGAGTGATCCGACATTGCCGCAGCTCCTGAACTCCGTGCCACCTTGTCCCTTCCCTTTTATCCCATTCGTACCCGAGGGCCGGCTCGCGAGTGCGCTATCCGGCTTTCAATGCCTTTTCACGCTGGATGATCTCAGTGGCGAGGCGCAGGTACGCTTCGCTGCCAACGCATTTGAGATCGTAAACCAGCACCGGCTTGCCATAGGACGGTGCTTCCGAAACGCGTACATTGCGCGGGATTATCGTCTCGTAGACCTTGTTGCCCATGAATTGCCGAACGTCGGCAACGACCTGGCCGGACAGGTTGTTGCGCGAGTCGTACATGGTCAGCACAATGCCGTGAATCGACAATGTCGGATTGAGCGTGGTCTTCACCTGCTCGATTGTCTTCAGAAGCTGCGACAGTCCTTCGAGCGCGAAGAACTCACACTGCAATGGCACGAGAATCGAATCTGCTGCGGCCATCGCGTTGACCGTCAGCAGGTTAAGCGATGGCGGACAGTCGACCAGCACGTAATTGAAATCCTGAGTACGCGTGCCGCTGTTGAGCTGCCGCAAGGCATTGCGCAAGCGGAAGGCGCGATCGCGCTGCTGACCGATTTCAAGCTCGAGGCCCGACAGGTCGAGCGTCGACGGGGCGATGTAAAGTTGGGGCACGCCGGTCTGCAGGACGGCGTCGCGCATCGGCATCGCCCCGGTGAGCACATCGTAAGTCGATGTGCGGCGCGACTTGCGCTCGATGCCGAGCCCGGTAGAGGCATTACCCTGCGGGTCGAGATCGACGATCAGAACATGCTCGCCGATCGCGGCGAGTGCGGTCCCGAGATTGATGGCGGTCGTCGTTTTGCCGACCCCACCTTTTTGATTGGCGATCGCAAGCACCCGTGGGCGAGCAGCATCGGGTTTCATGGCTGGCTTGCCGAACGGCACAACCGGTGGATCGACAGGCGGGTCAGAGGTTGGAAGGTCGCTCATGCTCCGCATTCCATCGTTCAGCGGACAGTTTACCTAAGCCTTTGAAAATACTGACAAATACTCTAATGTTCGTTCCCTATCGGCTCCAGGTTGCGAATAACAACAATCGAACCGGCGGGACTGGTCTTGCTTGGTACCTTGGACGCATCGAGTCTCCAATATTTAGCGGCATCGGTCAATTCAACGTCTACATCTTGACCCTTGGGAAACAGACCTATGGCACCACCTCTCAACAGAGGAAACGCCTGATTACAGAGGGTTTTCAATGGGGCCACAGCACGGGCTGTGACGACATGCACGGTTTCGGCACAGCTTTCCCCAAATTTCTCCGCCCGCTCCTGGTGCACAACCGCCCTCGCCTCCGTCACTCTGACCGCTTCACGCAAGAAAGCTGCTTTTTTCCCATTGCTCTCAATGAGATGAACCCTGGTCACCACCTCGCCCGCCAGCGCGATCGGCAGGCCAGGAAATCCACCACCTGATCCCAAATCAGCCCAGATTCGCGCCTGCGGCGCCAGAGGGATGAGCTGGAGCGAATCAGCAACGTGACGCGTCCACAACTCCCGCAGCGTTGAAGGTGACACAAGATTGACCTTGCTCTGCCAGTAGAGCAGCAGCTCCACGTAGCGGTCGAGCCGTTCTTCCGTTTCACGTGAAACAGGAGTGAGCGCGAGTGCCCGCGCCTTATCGAGAGAGAGATCGAAAGCGCCCTTCCCGCCTTTGCTCACGCCGATTTCGCGGAAACTTTTTTCCCGCGCCGCAGGTGCGCGACAAGCAATGTCAGGGCCGCCGGCGTGACGCCGTCGATCCGGCTCGCATGTCCAATTGTGCGTGGCCGGTGCGTCTGGAGCTTTTGTTTGATCTCATTCGACAGGCCTGGCAGCGCCGAGTAGTCGAAATCATCCGGCAACTGAAAACTTTCATCGCGCCGATAGGCTGCGATGTCAGCCGTCTGACGAGAGAGATAAACGTCATACTTGGCATCGATCTCGATTTGCTCGGCGATCTTGGGTGCGAGCTCGCCAAAGCGCGGCCAGATCTTTGCAAGATCGGTGACTGTCACGCCTGGATAGGACAACAATTCGAAAGCCGTGCGACGTTGTCCGTCCCTGTTGAGCGACAGTCCATGACGCTCCGCTTCTTTCGGCGTCAGCGAAACCGATTCTGCAAACACGCGCGCGTCTTCAAGCGCGACTGATTTTTCTCGATGCGCCCGCGCACGATCGGCGCCGACACATCCAATCTCAATTCCACGATCAGTCAGACGCTGATCGGCATTGTCGGCGCGGAGCTGCAAACGATACTCGGCGCGTGAGGTGAACATTCGATACGGCTCGCTCACCCCGCGCGTCACGAGATCGTCGACCATCACACCCATGTAAGCTTGCGCGCGATCGAGAACGATCTCACTCCCCTTGCCCGCCAACGCCGCAGCGTTGAGACCGGCAAGAAGTCCTTGTGCTGCAGCCTCTTCATAGCCAGTGGTGCCGTTGATTTGTCCGGCCAGAAACAAACCGCGCAAGCGTCTCGTCTGGAGCGTCGGCGTAAGTTCACGTGGATCGACGTAATCGTATTCGATCGCATAGCCCGGACGAATAAACCGTGCGTTCTGCAAACCCGGAATCGTCGCCACCAATGCATGCTGCACATCTTCCGGAAGCGACGTCGAAATGCCGTTTGGATAGACGGTGTGATCGTCGAGACCTTCGGGCTCCAAAAAAATCTGGTGCCCGTCGCGCTCGCCGAATTTTACGATTTTGTCTTCGATCGACGGACAATAGCGTGGTCCGCGGCTGGCGATCTGCCCCGAGTACATCGGCGAGCGATGCACATTCTCGCGTATGATCTTGTGGGTGGCCTCAACGGTCCGCGTGATGCCGCATTCGACCTGGGGATTTTCGATGCGAGTTGTCAGAGCTGAAAACGGCTCCGGCGGGTCATCGCCACGCTGCATCTCTAGCGCGGACCAGTCGATCGTGCGGCCGTCCAGCCGCGGCGGCGTTCCAGTTTTCAGGCGGCCAAGTCTAAAGCCCAGCCTGTCCAGTGTGCGTGAAAGGCCTATCGACGGCCCCTCGCCCACCCGGCCAGCCGGTATTTGCTTTTCACCGATATGAATAAGACCGCGCAGAAACGTGCCGGTCGTAAGCACAACGGCGCTGGCCGCAATCTCGCGGCCCCCTGACGTTTTGATACCGGCAATCCGGCCGTTCTGGAGGACCAGGTCGTCGGCTTCGGTCTCGATGATTTCGAGGCTTGGAATAGCGCGGATCGCGGCCTGCATCGCAGCCGCGTAAAGCTTGCGGTCGGCCTGAGCGCGCGGGCCTCGCACAGCGGGTCCTTTGCGGCGGTTCAGGATCCGGAACTGGATTCCGCCAAGATCGGCGACGCGACCCATGAGACCGTCAAGCGCATCGATTTCGCGAACCAGATGACCTTTGCCGAGCCCGCCAATGGCGGGATTGCAAGACATCGCTCCAATAGTTGCGAACCGATGGGTAATCAAAGCCGTGCGCGCACCCCTGCGCGCGGCCGCAGCCGCGGCTTCGCAGCCGGCGTGGCCGCCTCCAATCACCACGACGTCGAATCGGTTGGCCATCGATACCTCGGAAGGCGCGGTTTTAGCGGAGGC
>Ga0081455_10004594_pt1 | contig 15414 bp, 12 predicted proteins | sample TabmetS3T2R1_FD_70207 | JGI IMG/M metagenome (GOLD analysis project Ga0081455, IMG submission 70207) | Tabebuia heterophylla rhizosphere microbial communities from the University of Puerto Rico - S3T2R1 | ecosystem: Host-associated > Plants > Roots > Rhizosphere ... | reverse complement strand
GTGCAGGGTGGCGCCAACGCCCCCACCGAGGAGATCGTCGCCGAGGGCCTCGAGGCGGCGAAGCCCTTCATCAAGCAGCTGTGCGCCGCTCAGCAGCAGATCGCCGAGAACTCGACCGCGCCGGAGCGTGAGTACCCGCGCTTCCGCGACTACGAGGACGACGCCTTCGCCGCCGTCGAGTCGGCGGCCCGCGACGACCTGGCGGCCGCGCTCACGATCGCCGGCAAGGCCGAGCGCGAGACCAAGCTCGACGAGATCAAGGTGGCCGTGCTCGACAAGCTCGGCGCCGACTTCGAGGGCCGGGAGAAGGAGCTCGGCGAGGCGCTGCGGGCGCTGACCAAGGAGCTCGTCCGCGACCGCGTCCTTCGCGAGAAGATCCGCATCGACGGCCGCGGCCTGGCCGACATCCGTACCCTGTCGGCCGAGGTCGGCATCGTGCCGCGGGTGCACGGCTCGGCGCTGTTCGAGCGTGGCGAGACGCAGATCCTCGGGATCACCACGCTCAATATGCTGGGCCTCGAGCAGAAGCTCGACACCCTGTCGCCCGAGACGACGCGACGCTACATGCACAACTACAACATGCCGCCGTTCTCGACCGGCGAGACCGGCCGGGTCGGCTCCCCGAAGCGGCGCGAGATCGGGCACGGCGCGCTGGCCGGCCGGGCGCTGCTTCCGGTGCTGCCGACGCGTGAGGAGTTCCCCTACGCGATCCGGCAGGTGTCCGAGGCGCTGGGCTCCAACGGCTCCACGTCGATGGGCTCGGTGTGCGCCTCGACCATGGGCCTGCTCAACGCCGGGGTGCCACTGCGGGCTCCGGTCGCCGGCATCGCGATGGGCCTGATCTCCGGTGAGGTCGACGGCCAGACCGAGTACGTCACCCTCACCGACATCCTCGGTGCCGAGGACGCGTTCGGCGACATGGACTTCAAGGTCGCCGGGACCCGGGAGTTCGTGACCGCGCTGCAGCTCGACACCAAGCTCGACGGCATTCCGGCCTCCGTCCTGGCCGCGGCCCTCAAGCAGGCCCGGGACGCCCGGCTCGCGATCCTCGACGTCATGAGCGAGGCCATCGACGGGCCGGACGAGATGTCGCCGTACGCGCCGCGGATCATCACGATGCGGGTGCCGGTCGACAAGATCGGCGAGGTGATCGGGCCTAAGGGCAAGGTCATCAACCAGATCCAGGACGACACCGGCGCCGACATCACCATCGAGGACGACGGCACGATCTACGTCGGCGCCGAGACCGGCGACGCCGCCGAGGCGGCTCGGGCGGCGATCAACGCGATCGCCAACCCGACGATGCCCGAGGTCGGCGAACGCTACCTCGGCACGGTCGTCAAGATCATGAACTTCGGCGCCTTCGTCTCGCTGCTGCCCGGCAAGGACGGGCTGCTCCACATCAGCAAGCTGCGGGCACTCGCCGGCGGCAAGCGGGTCGAGAACGTCGAGGACGTCGTGAGCGTCGGCCAGAAGCTCCAGGTCGAGATCGCCGAGATCGACGACCGCGGCAAGCTGTCGCTGATCGCGGTTCCCGAGGAGGAGGCCAAGTCGGCCGACGAGTCGGGCAATGTCGAGTCGGCGGCTTCGACCCAGTGACAGCGCGCCGGCTCGACCCAGACCAGCCGATCGGCAGCACCCGGACGCTGCTAGGCGCCGACGACGGCGGCCTGGTCCGGCGTACCGTGCTGCCGGGAGGCTTACGGGTCATCACCGAGGCGATGCCGGGCGTACGCTCGGCATCCCTCGGCATCTGGGTCGGGGTCGGATCGAGAGACGAGGCGCCCACACTCGCGGGCGCCTCGCACTTCCTCGAGCACCTGCTGTTCAAGGGCACACCGACCCGGTCGGCGTGGGACATCTCCGAGGCACTGGACGCGGTCGGCGGCGAGATGAACGCGTTCACCGCCAAGGAGTACACCTGCTTCCACGCCCGGGTGATCGACGACGACCTGCCGCTCGCGGTCGAGACGGTGGCCGACATGGTCACCAGCTCCAACCTGGCGAGGGCGGACGTCGAGTCGGAGCGCGGGGTGATCCTCGAAGAGATCGCCATGAACGACGACGACCCGGACGACGTGGTGCACAACCTGATCGCCTCGCGAGTCTGGGGCGACAGCCCGCTGGGCCGCCCGATCGCCGGACAGCCGGATTCGATCCGGACCCTGACCCGGACCCAGATCGCCGGCTACTACCGCCGGCGCTATCGGGCCGACGCCGTCGTCGTCGCGGTCGCGGGCAACGTCGAGCATCGCCAGGTCGTCCGTCTGGTCCGCCGCGCTTTCGGGCTCAACGGCTTCCTCGCCGACGACTCGGTCCGGCCGCGGGCGCCGCGTCGGGGTGGGGCGTCGGCCCCGTTCGGACTCGGCGCCAGCCTGGTGACCCGTCCGACCGAGCAGGCCAACCTCGTGCTGGGCCTGCCGGGGCTCCGCCGCGGCGACGAGCGCCGGCACGCTGCGGGTGTTCTCAACGCCGCGCTGGGCGGCGGCATGTCGTCGCGGCTGTTCCAGGAGGTGCGCGAGAAGCGCGGCCTCGCCTACTCGGTCTACTCCTACGCGTCCAACTACGCCGACGCCGGCCTGCTCGGCGTCTACGCGGGCTGTGCTCCGGCCAAAGTCGACGACGTGCTCGCGCTGGTGCGTGAGCAGCTCGTCCAGGTCGCCGAGCACGGCATCAGCGCGGACGAGCTGGAGCGCGGCAAGGGTCAGCTTCGCGGCAGCGTCGTGCTCGGCCTCGAAGACTCCGGCTCCCGGATGAGCCGGATCGGCAAGGCCGACCTGCTCCACGGTGAGCTGCCGAGCATCGACGAGGTGATCACCCGGATCGACGCCGTCGACCTCGACGACGTACGCGCCCTCGCCGCCCAGCTGCTCGTGGCGACGCCGGCGTTGGCCATCGTCGGGCCGTTCGACGACGCCGACCGCTTCGCCGGCCTGGTCGCCTAGCGTTCGGTCGCCCGTCCCACCACCGTCTCGCCACCGGCGGATGTCGGCTGACAAGCCCCAGATCACGGATTACCGTGGCGTGGGGAGCATGTGGACAGTGGTACGGAGGAGACGGGAAGAAACGGGTGGTATCGGGACAGACTCCTGACAGCTCGGCCGCCCTTGAGGCACCCGAGTTCGGCTCTCTCCTGCGTCGACACCGGCGGGCGAGCGGCCTGTCTCAGGAGGAGCTGGCCCGGCTGGCCGGCCTCAGTGTGGACGCGATCGCAGCTCTCGAGCGCGGTCGCCGGCGTGCCCCACGACCGCTCACGGCCCGGATGCTCGCCGACGCTCTCGGTCTGGACGAGGAGGCCCGGGCCACCTTCCTCGACGTGGCTGCCGGGCCGTCCGATTCCGATGTGCACTGCGTCCTGCCGCCGGCACCGACCAACGAGATGGTCGGCCGGGCCGCCGAGCTCTCCGACGCCGTACTCCGGCTGACCGAGACACCCACCCGGCTGCTGACCCTGACCGGTCCGGGCGGCATCGGCAAGACCCGGCTGGCCGCGGCGCTGGCGCAGGCGTCTGCCGATCGGCTCGGAGCCACCGCGTGCTGGGTCTCGCTGGAGCCCGTCGTCGCCGGATCGTCAGTGGCCAGCACCACCGCGGTCGCGCTCGGGTTGCGGCCGATGCCCGGCGCCGATCCGCTCGATCTGATCGCGACGTCGATCGCCGGGCGTCGGACCCTGATCGTGCTGGACAACTGCGAGCACGTGATCGAGGACTGCGCGGCGATGACCGCCGCCTTGCTCGGCCGGTGTCACGAGCTTCGGGTGCTCGCGACCAGCCGCGAGTTGCTCGGCGTTGCGGGTGAAGCGGTTCAGGTCGTACGCCCGCTGGCGTTGCCTCCACTGGACTGTCCGACCGAGCGCCTGGTCGGCTCGCCGGCTGTCCGGCTGTTCCTGGCCCGGGCGGCCGCCCGCGGCGTGGACCCGACCGACAACGGCCTGCCCGACGTCGCCCACGTCGTGCGCCGGCTGGACGGCATGCCGTTGGCGATCGAGCTGGCCGCCGCCAGGCTCAACGTCCTCACCGTTGGTCAGGTCGCCCGCGAGCTCGACGAGTCGTTCGGCATCTTGCGTAGCGGTGGCCGATCCGGGCCGGCCCGGCACCGTACGATGCGGGCCGCGATCTCGTGGAGCTACGACTTGCTGGAGCCGGCCGACCAGCGCTGTCTGGCCGCGCTCTCGGTGTTCGTCGGCGGCTGGACCCTCGACGCGGCCGAGGCGGTCTGCGCCGACCTCGCGTCGGCTGACGAGTCCGATGCGCCCGACGTCCTCGAGTTGGTCGGACGCCTGGTCGATCGCTCGCTCGTCTTCGTACGTCGCGACGGCGCGGAGGCGCGCTACGACATCATGTCGGCGATCCGCGACTACGCCCTTCGCCAGCTCGAGGAACAGGGCCGCGCCGACGAGGTGGCCGAGCGCCATGCGCAGCATTACGCCGGCGTTCTCGAAGCGGCCGACTCGCAGCTGCGGGCCAATGACCAGAAGGCGTGGCTGAACCTCGTCGACGAGGAGCTGGACAACATCCGGGCGGCGATGAACTGGTCGGTCGGGCAGAGCGAGCCCGATCTCGCGCTTCGACTGGCGGGCTCGCTGTGGAGGTTCTGCTATCTGCGCGGCCACTACACCGAGGGCCGGGAATGGCTCGAAGCCGCATTGGCGCTCGGTGCCGGCGAGGACTGGGAGGTGCGCGCCAAGGCGACCTTGGGCGCTGGCATGCTCGCGTTCCTGCAGTGCGAGTACGACCTCGCGACCCGATCCATCGAGGACGCGCTGAGTCAGTACCGGGCGCACGATCGCCTGGCCGAGACCGCGCTGTGTCTCCAGCGGCTCGGCAGCGTCGCACGGGAGCGCAGCGACTACGACCGGGCCGACGAGCTGCATCGTGAGAGCCAACGGCTCTACGCCGAGGTGGCCGACGACCCCGGACTCGCGTGGGCGCGCAACCATCTCGGGTTCGTGGCCTGGCTGCGTGGCGATCTCGACACCGCGACCGAGGAGTGCGGTGCCGCGCTCGCGACGTTCCGCGACCTCGGTGACGGCGAAGGCATCGCGTGGTCACTGATCAGCCTCGGCGTCGTCTCGCTCTATCGCGGCGACCTCGGCGACGCGGAGAGCAAGCTTTGCGAGAGCTTCGCGATGTCGCAGGAGCTGGGATACCGCGAAGGCATCGCCTGGGCGCTGAACCTGCTCGGCGTGGTCGAGCTACGGCGTGGGCACAACGAGCGCGCCGTCCACCTGCTCGACGAGAGCCTGGCCGCGCATCGCGACCTCGGCGACCGGTGGCGAATGGCCAGCGTGATCGAGGCACTGGCCGAGGTCGCCACCATGCGGGGACGGGCCGAGTACGCCGCGTTCCTCGTCAGCGCGGCCGCCGCCGTGCGCGAGGCCATCGGCGCGCCGGTTCCGCCGTCGGAGGCCGTCGAGCTGGACGCGTGTGTGGCGGCGCTCCGGAAGACTCTCGACCGGCCCACCTTCGCCAAAGCCTGGGAGGCGGGTTCGAAGGCGCCGTTGCACGCCGTGGCCGAGGGCTATCCGGTCGGAGTGTGACGGCGCCCGGCTCGGACGGTCAGCCGGCCGTGGAGTCGGCGGCGTCGGCGAAGAAGCAGCTGGCGGCCGCGGCGAGGGCGATGTCGAAGATTTGCTCGTCGGCCAGCCCGTGTGCCCGCAGCGAGTCCACGTCGTGCTCGGTGATGTCGTTGGTGTGAGCCGCGACCTTGGCGGCGAACAGCACGACGGCGAGATCCGTGGGGTCGAGGGATACCGTGTCGGGCTCCAGAGTCCAGCGCTCGACGCTCGAGAGCCGGCCGCGGTTGGCCGGGGTCCGGCGGAGCGCGCGTACCGCTGCCGCGGCGGCGACCGTGGCGAGTCGGTTCCAGCGGCGATCGGCGGCCTTGGGGGCGGTCTCGTCGCGAGCCGCTTTCCAGGCGCGGTAGCCCTCCGGCTGGAGCAGGAACGTCTTGGTGACCCGCGGTACGTAATCCCACACCGACCGATCGCCCGAAGTGTCAATAGCGCTGTCGACCTCTGACTCAGGTGTCCAGGCGATCACGGTCATGGTTGGCCTCCCGACATCGATATCGCAGTAGGCGCCCGGTGCGTTACAAAACAGACCGGATGCTGGCACCCGGCCATGTGGTCGGAACGGACTGGTAAGGGGCAATGCTCATGACCGGCTCCCAGAAGGCTTGATGTTGAGATTCTCGCGGAAAAGATTGCCGGGATCCCAGGCGTCCTTGATCTCCACGAGACGGGCGTACTTGTCGTCGCCGTAGCCGGCTCGTACTCGATCCTCGTCGTCCTCGGTCTCGAAGTTGAGGTAGGTGCCGCCGGTCCTGAACGGCTCCAATGCCGCGGTGCAGGCGTCGACCCACTCACGGTGTCGGGCGGTGTCGACGGGGTCCTTCCAGACGGCGAACGGGTGCGCCATGTAGACGGCGTCGCGGTGGCTCGCCGCCATCGCATCGTCAGGCACGCTGCTGACGGCGCCGCCGGTGTGGAACATGACGAGCTGCGACATCACCGACGGCACCTCTCGGCCGACCGCCGCGAAGGCGTCGATGGCCGCGTCGCTCAGTCCGGTCATATGATGTCCGCGCCAGTAGTTCAGCCAGCCCTCCGGGCAGAACGGGTCGATCATCGCCTGGAAGCCGGTGTACGGCATCGGCTCGACCAGGTCCATCAGCAGCCCGCCGATCTCGACGAGTGGCTGGATGGCGTCGATGCCTTCGTCCGCGTCGCCGACGTACATCACCAAGATCCCGAGCACCGGCTCGCCCACCAGGTCCGGTGGGACGAAGGGTGCTGGCGGTGCCAGCATCATCGAGAATGCTGTCGAGAGCTCGTCCGGCGCGCCGGCCATGTAGTCACGATAGGCACGCAGGACGGACTCGGCCCGGTCGGCGGCGTAGACGAGCAGTCCGGCGCGCACGATCGGACCGACCGGGTGCAGCCGGAAGCGGTACGACGTGACGACGCCGAAGTTTCCGCCGCCGCCTCGCAGTCCCCAGAACAGGTCGGGATTGATGTCCTCGCTGGCCGTCACGAGATGACCGTCCGCGGTGACGACGTCGGCCGCCAGCAGGTTGTCGCACGCCAGCCCGTACACGGGGGAGAGCCAGCCGTATCCACCGCCGAGGGTGAACCCGCCCACCCCGGTCGTGGTCATCCGGCCGCCGGGCGTCGCGAGGCCGAAGGTCTGCGACTCCCGGTCGTACTCGCCCCAGAGGACTCCGGCGTTGCAGTACGCGGTCAGGGTGTCGGGATCGACATGGACTCCCTTGAGGCTGCGAAGGTCGATCAGCACGCCACCGTCGGTCGCGCTCTTGCCGGCGACGCTGTGGCCACCGCATCGGACGGCGACGGGCAGGCCGCGTTCCCGGGCGTACTTCACCGCGTCGATGACGTCGGCCGCGCCGGAGGGCCGGACGATGAGGGAGGGTCGCTTGTCCACCATGCCGTTGAAGACCGCGCGGGTCACGTCGTATTCGGCATCGCCGGGCTGAACGAGTTGCCCCCGGAATGCGTCGTCGAGGCCGGGCAGCATGGCTTCTGCGGTCATGGCTCTCCCTGGCAGCGCTAGCTGAGCCCCGAAGGGGCGAGATGTGGTTCGCCACCCGGCCAGTGGCCACTGGCCGGGCGACGAACCCGGAGCTAGACCTGAGTGAGCGGCCGCGGCCCTGAACTCCATGTGCCACCCGCACAGGTCCCCGTCCGCACCACCCTGTCGGTCGGGGAAATTCGCCGCCAGGGACGGGACCCTGACATCGCCCTGACAACGTGATCGCTAGGTAGGCTCACCGACGATGAGTGGGCAACCGAGTTTCCGGCCCCTGGAAGAGGGGGTCCAGACCGATCTGGCCGGCGCTATGACCTACGCCGGCTACCTCCACCTGGACGCGCTCCTCGGCGCGCAGCACCCGTTGTCGGACCATCACGACGAGATGCTGTTCATCGTCCAGCACCAGGTCACCGAGCTGTGGCTCAAGCTCCTGATCCACGAGCTGCGCTCGGCGATCCGGCTGCTGGCTGCCGACGACCTGTCGCCGGCGCTCAAGCGGCTGGCCCGGATCAAGCACATCCAGCGGCAGATGTTCGAGCAGTGGTCGGTGCTGGAGACGCTGACCCCGATCGAGTACGCACAGTTCCGGGGCAAGCTCGGAGAGGCGTCGGGATTCCAGTCGGCGCAGTACCGCACCGTCGAGTTCCTGCTCGGCAACAAGCATCCGGGCATGGTGCGGGTGTTCCGCCACGACCCCGACGCGTTCGAGGCGCTCACTCGCGACCTGGGCGCCCCGAGCCTCTACGACGAGTTCTTGCGCTACCTCGCACGCGAAGGTCATGAGGTGCCGCCGGAGCGGGTGGAGCGCGACTGGACCACGCCGTACGAAGCGCATCCCGGAGTCGTCGAGGTGTTCCGGCGCATCTATGCCGAGCCGGACCGGCACTGGGCTGCGTACGAGACTTGTGAGGAGCTCGTCGACGTGGAGGAGAGTTTCCAGCTGTGGCGGTTCCGTCATCTGAAGACGGTCGAGCGGGTGATCGGCTACAAGCGGGGCACCGGTGGTTCGTCGGGAGTGGGATTCCTCAAGCAGGCGCTCGAGCTGACCTTCTTCCCCGAGCTGCTCCAGGTGCGCACCGAGATCGGGAGCTCGAATGGGTGAGGCGCCAGACCGCGACGAGATGCTGCGGCTCGACAAGGCCGACCCGCTGCGCGAGTTCCGGGACCGGTTCGCGATCGGTCCGGACCCGCTCACCTACTTCGACGGCAACTCGCTGGGCCGACCGCCGAAGGCGACGCTCGAGCGGCTGCGCACGGTGCTCGAGGAGGAGTGGGCGGACCGGCTGATCCGCGCCTGGACGGACGGGTGGATGAATCTGCCGACCGAGGTGGGGGATCGTCTCGGCGCTACGGTGATCGGCGCCGCGCCGGGCCAGACCGTGTTGGCCGACTCGACGTCGGTCAACCTGTTCAAGGTGCTGCATGCCGCGGCCACGCTGCGCCCGGATCGGTCCGAGATCGTCATCGACGACGCCAACTTCCCGACCGATCGCTATCTCGTGTCCGCCGTCGCGGAGCAGCGCGGACTGACCGTTCGCTGGATCACGCCGCCCGACTTCGGCGTGACCGCCGAGTCGCTCGAGCCGGTGCTCTCACCCGACACGGCGATGGTCGTCGTCTGCCACGCCGACTACCGGACCGCGGCCCTGGCCGACGTCGCCGGTATCACCGGGCTCGTTCACGACGCCGGCGCGCTGGCCGTGTGGGATCTGTGCCACTCCGCAGGTGTCGCGCCGGTGGAGCTGGACGCCGCGCGGGCCGACTTCGCCGTCGGATGCACCTACAAGTACCTCAACGCCGGGCCGGGAGCACCGGCGTTCCTCTACGTCGCGGCTCGGCACCTGGCGAGTGTGCGGCAGCCGATCGAGGGCTGGTTCGGCGCCGAGGACGTCTTCGCGATGGGACCGACCTACGAGCCGGCCACGTCCATGCGCCGCATGCTGTCGGGGACGCCGAACGTGCTCGGCCTGGTCGCGGTGGACGAGGGAGTACGCCTGGTCGCCGAGGCCGGGCTGGACCGGATCCGCGCCAAGGGCATGGCGCTGACCAGCCTCGTGACCGACCTCGTCGACGCGTGGCTCGATCCGCTCGGTGCCCGGATCGCGTCGCCGCGAGAGCCGGAGGCTCGGGGGAGTCATGTGACCGTCCGGCATCCCGAGGCGCGCGCCATCACCGACCGGCTCATCGCCAGCGGTGTCATCCCGGACTTCCGCAATCCCGACCTGATCCGATTGGGCCTGTCGCCGTTGACGACCTCCTACGCCGAGGCGTGGGACGGTCTCCACACGCTGCGTGGGATCATCGCCGCGTGACCGAGCAGACAGCGATCCGGGTCGGCGTACTCGGCGCGGCGGGCCGGATGGGTGGCCAGACCTGCGAGGCGGTCGACGCCGCCGACGGGATGGATCTGGTCGCCCGTCTCGATCGCGATGACGGCCTGGATCTCCTCGCCGAGTCCGGTGCCGAGGTCGTGGTCGACTTCACCCAGCCGGACGTCGTCATGGACCACGTACGTTGGTGCGTCGAGAACGGCAGGCACGCGGTGGTCGGCACCTCGGGCTTCGACGAGGAGCGGCTCGACCATGTCCGCGAGTGGCTGCGGGGCGTCCCTGACGTCGGGGTGCTGATCGTGCCGAACTTCTCGATCGGCGCCGTGCTCATGACGAGGTTCGCCGCCGAGGCGGCCCGGTTCTTCGAGTCCGTCGAGATCATCGAGCTCCATCACCCTGACAAGGTCGATGCTCCGTCGGGAACGGCGCACCGTACCGCCGAGGTCGTCGCGGCCGCCCGCTCGGCCGCGGGTCGTCCGGCGACGCCCGACGCCACGACCACCGAGGTGGGGGGCGCGCGGGGCGCCAACGTCGACGGCGTGCGCGTCCACAGTGTTCGGCTGCGCGGACTGCTCGCCCATCAAGAGGTGCTGCTGGGTGCTCGTGGAGAGACCCTCACGATCCGTCACGACTCGACGCATCGCGAGTCGTTCATGCCCGGGGTCGTCGCGGCGATCCGCGCCGTCCGCGGCCGGCCCGGTCTGACGGTCGGGCTCGACCAGATTCTCGGCCTGACCTGACCCGTCGTAGCCGCCGTCCAAGATCCGTTGCCTCTGGAGAGTGGAGCAATCGCGGCGGAGATGGGACCCTGGAGGGGCGATCGGGTACGCCGTCTCGGTCACAGTGCGTGAGGGTTCGGGCACCGATGTATCAGCCCATTGGCCCCCAACTCCTTCTAGTGTTGGCAGCGCACAGGCAACCGGGACAGCGAGCCCGGACGCAAGGAGGGCCCGTGAGCACTACTCGGCCGGAGGCGGGGACATCGCGTTGGGCAGCGGCAGCGGATCACTTCCGGCGCTGGCTCGATGGCGAGTCTGCGGCGCTGGACGATCTCGTACGCACTCTGACGCCCGTGCTGTGGCAGGTCGTCCGGGCGTACGGACTCGACCGGCACCAGGCTGAGGATGTCGTCCAGACGGCGTGGCTGACTCTCGTCCGCAAATCCGACACGATCGAGGACCCGCAGGCGGTGTCGTCCTGGCTGACGACGACGGCGCGGCGGGAGGCGTGGCGGGTATCGCGTTCGAGCGGGAAGCTGCTTCCGGTTGAGGACGACGAGTTGGCTCGCGAGGCTGACATCAGCCCCGGCGCCGACGCCGATGTCGTCGCAGCCGACGAACGCGACCGTCTGTGGTCGACCGTCGGTGAGCTCTCGCCTCGATGTCAAAGACTGTTGCGCATCATCGCCTTCGACGATCGTCCCGACTATGCGGGGATCGCTCGTGACCTAGACATGCCGATCGGCAGTATCGGCCCGACCCGGGGCCGCTGCCTGGCGAAGCTGAAGGACCTGCTTGCCACCCACTCGGGGAAGGATCAGTGATGAACGCAGACGTAAAGCTCTCGGAGCTTGCCGAGATGTGGGAGGAGCGGGATCCCATGCCCATGGACCTGCCCGACCGCGTTCTGGTCGCGTTGGCGCTCGAGGATCTCGATGCCGAGCACGAGATGCTGCACCTCGTCGAGCGGTCCAAAGAGCTGGCCGGCACGCGTAGCGTCGCCGAGGCGGTGACCATCACCTTTGCGGCGGGGGAGTTCACCGTCATGCTTCACGTCAGCCCGACCGCGCCGGAGCACTGTCGGGTCGACGGCTGGGTCGCGCCGGCGCAACCGATGACCGTCAAGGTGGTACAGCCCGGCTCGACTCGCACGGTCCAGGTCGACGCGACCGGCCGGTTCTCGCTGTCGGAGCTGTCGGTCGGCCTGACCAGATTCGTGTTGCTCACCGAGGCCGTCGACGGCCAAGGACGTCCGAAGTCGTTCGCGACGCCGCTGGTGGAACTGTCGTGACCGCGGCGCGGGAAGATCGCGACCCGGCCGCCCCCAGAGAGGATCTCCTCGAGCGTCATAGCGCTCGGTTCCTCGACCCCGAAGACGCCGCCGTTGTCGACGGCGTCCCGGAGCCGCGCCCGACGGCGTATTTGTCCCGTCGGCTGCTGCTGTCGACCCGAGCGGATCGCAAGCGCGTTCTGAAGCGGCTGGAGAAGACCGCCGACGAGCTGGGCTGGGAGCTCGATGTCGCCAGCGAGGAGACCTGCTCGACGGTGAAGCGGCGCCGCAAGGACAAGGAGCACACCCTCGGTGTAGCGCGCATATCGCTGCGGCCGAAGAAGGGCTCGGCAGGCGCACCACCGGACGGCTGGACGCTGTTGCAGCACGCCCGGGCCAAGCACGGTGTGGAGGCGATGCGGGGCGTGGGGCTGGACCACCTGCTGTATGCGACCACCGTGACCCCGACCCCCCACCACGAGGGCCATCCGCATCACGAGGGCCATCCGCATCACGAGGGCCATCCGCATCACGAGGGTCATCCGTTCGGAGCGATCGCATCCTACGGTTGGCCCGGAAGCGGCGGCCGCCAGCCGGTTTCCGTGGTTGTGCCGCGCCCACATCGGGCCCGACGGTTGGCGACTCGTCGTCCAGTGGTGGCCATCCTCGACACCGGATGCGGCGACCATCCGTGGTTGGCTGACGTCGTCCGCGAGGACGTGACGCTCGACGGTGCGCCTATTGGCTACACCGACCCCGACACCGACCCCGAGTCTCACGGCGACCTCAGCGGACCGATGGACGGAGCCCTTGACCCTCTGGCGGGACACGGCACCTTCATCGCAGGCCTGGTTCACCAGGCCTGCCCGGATGCCGACGTCCTCTCGTGGCGAGTCGTGCCATCCGACGGCGTCATCGTCGAATCCGATCTCGTCGACGCCCTGACCAAGATCGCCGAGCTCGTCCGACGACACGCCGCGGGTGAGGAAGGCGGCCAGGCGATCGACGTGCTCAGCCTCTCGATGGGCTACTACCACGAGACGCCCGAGGACCAGCTCTTCGACCCCACGATGTACGAGTTGCTGGAACTGATGGGTGAGTCCGGCACGATCGTCGTGGCCAGCGCGGGCAACGATGCGACAGCGCGACCTATGTACCCAGCCGCATTCGGTCCCTGGTCCGACGGTGGCGGCGTCTCGACGCGTCCCGACTGTTTGCCGGTGCTCTCGGTGGGTGCGCTGAACCCGGACGACACCACCGCAATGTTCAGCAACGCCGGTCCGTGGGTCAGCGCCTATCAACCGGGAGCGGCTGTCGTAAGCACGATGCCACCCCTCCAGGGCGGCTACGAGCCGATCGCCCGCACAACCGCGTTCGGCCGAGAGCGTGAGTCGATCGATCCCGACGACTTCACCGGCGGCTTCGCGGTCTGGAGCGGCACGTCGTTCTCCGCACCCCTGCTCTCCGGTCGAATCGCGCTGCAACTACTGCCGTCGATGCCTGGCGAGGGTCAGGCGGACACGCCGGTGGAGGCCGTCGCTCGTGGTTGGAAGGCAGTGGAAGCGGTGACCGCCATCAAGTCATCATAATCATGTGCTGTCGGCGGTCGAACTTCATCGTCGGGCGCTCGCGGAGAGCGCGGCAAGTCGTCATGGTCGGGCCCGGACCCTCCTCTTGCGCGCGCTCCAGCGTTATCCCACGCAGGAGGTCCAGGCCCGGATAGAGCTGAGCCTGGCGCACGCCGAGTCCGAACGTGGCAGCGTGGACGACGGCCTGCGTCTATGTGAACAGGTCCTGGGGCATCCGAATCTGACCGACCACCTTCGCGCCCTGGCCCGCGCGCAGCAGGGACTGCTGTTCATGCGCGCGGGACGAGGCGCCGATGCCTTGCAGGCGTTCACCGACGCCGAGCCAGGGCTCGCCGTGGCCGAGCAGCCGGAAGAACTGACCCGTCTCTTCCTGAATCGCGGCAACGTTCACCTGCAGCACGGCGACATCCAGAGAGCGCGCGCTGACTTCGGACGAGCGATCGGGGAAGCCGCCCGAGTGCCGTCGCCAGGTTTGCGAGCGAAGGCGGAGCACAATCTCGGTTACGTCGACCTCCTGTCCGGTGATCTGGCTTCGGCTCTGCGACGGATGGACGAGGCCCGGCCGATCCTCGATCCGTTGTCGCGTGCAATCGCGGCTGTGAACGATCAGGATCGCGCCGAGGTCCTTGTTGCAGCCGGGTTGACTGAAGATGCTGTGGGCGCTCTGCGGGGCGCGGCTTCTGCACTGGGCTCGAGGAGACTCCGCCAGCAGCAGGGTGAGGCTGAGCTCGTCCTTGCGCGGGTCCTCCTGATGTCGGACGACCTGACCGAAGCGCGTCGAGTCGCTCGGCAGGCCGGCCGACGATTCCGCCGCCGGGGGAGTGAGGCTTGGGCGCTCCGCGCGGATCTCATTGCACTTGGTGCCGAGTTGGCTTCGCGCCATATGATGCGGGATGCCGAGAACCGGGCGGCTGCGCTCGAAGTCGCCCTGACCCGGTATGGCCTCCGGGACGAAGCGCGACTCGCCGCCGTGCTTGCCGTGCAGGCTGCGGTGCGGGCCGATGACCTTGAATCGGCCCGGGCTCGACTGCGACACGTTCGCCTGTCCGATTCGACCCCAATGGCGACCAGAATGCTGGCGCGGCAGGTGCGGGCCGAGCTGGCCATGCGGCAGCACAGACGGGCGATGGCCTTGCGTCACGTGCGACACGGCTTCGCTGATCTTCACAACTGGCAGTCGTCCTTCGGCAGCCTCGACTTGCAGACCTCCCTCGTGGGTCACGGACAAGCGCTCGCCAGTCTCGGTTTGTCGATGGCGATCGCCGACGGTCGACCGGCGGTCGTCCTCGAGTGGTCTGAGCGGGCTCGGGCGCTCGCCAGCCGGGTCGTGCCAGTTCGGCCTCCGGCGGATCCGGATGCCGCCGCCGCGCTGACCGACCTGCGGCGGATCCAGGTCGATCTCCGCCACGCGAGGCCCGGCGCCGCGAAGACCGCGACGCAGCCCCACTTCCCCACGTGCGGGTAACACCACTCCGCGACGTGCGCATACGGCGAACGCCGCACCGCGCGCTCCTGGCTCTTCTCGACCGGCGGGTGCCCGCCCGCTTGCTCGTAGTCGGTGACGTAGAGGTATTCGGAGACCGCGAAGGCCAGGAGCAAGAGTGCGAACAGCCAGCACGCGAACCACGCGGGCACGGGGCTTCTGCCGTCCACGCGGTCGAGTTCGCCTGTCATGTCAGCCCCGCCGTGAAGATTCGCGTGGGATGTAGCTTGCCGTCACGAGCCTAGCACGCGCGACGGGGCGGGCTTGTGACCGCGATCAGGGCATTTTCTTGCCGACCTCGCGGGGCTTGGGGAGGACGCCCTTCTTGCCCTCCAGGTCGAGAATGTCCACGAGTTCCTTCCACGCGGCCTTGCGAGACGCCTCCGCGTCCTTCCAGTGGTCCGTGACCCCCGTCTCCCAGTACGTCCGCATCGAGTTGCCCTGGTCCGCGAGGAGTTTGGCGGTCTTCCGCA
>Ga0081455_10004593_pt1 | contig 15418 bp, 12 predicted proteins | sample TabmetS3T2R1_FD_70207 | JGI IMG/M metagenome (GOLD analysis project Ga0081455, IMG submission 70207) | Tabebuia heterophylla rhizosphere microbial communities from the University of Puerto Rico - S3T2R1 | ecosystem: Host-associated > Plants > Roots > Rhizosphere ... | reverse complement strand
GAGCGCCAGCGCCTCGCGGTAGGAACGCTCGGCCGCCGCATAGCGGCCGCGGTCGAACTCGAGGCCGCCGAGCAGGACGTTGACGTAGGCGGAACCCTCGGTCGAGCCGCCGGCCGAGACCGCGAGCCGCATCGCCTGCGCCGCCCCGACCAGGTCTCCCTGCAGCTCCCGCAGGTAGGAGACCCGGGTGTAGGCGGCGAGGTTTGGCTTCAGCCGCGCCAGCCGGTCGATCGTCGCCGCGGCGGCGGCGTAGCGACCGAGCTCGACCTGACCGTCGGCGATCACCGTGTAGGGCCGGGCCAGGCCCGGCTCGAGCCGGTGCGCGCGCTCGCCGAGCGCGAGACCGGCGGCGAAGTCATGGCGGGCGAGCGCGAGGGTGCCGAGGCCGATCGTCGCCTCGACGTCCTCGGGGTCCCTCGCCAGCGCCGTCTCGAAGGCGCGCTGGGAGCGTGAGTAGTAGGCGGGGTCACCGGTCTCGCGGGCTCGCTGGTAGTAGGCGCCGCCGAGCGCGGCGTAGGCGCCCGTGTCGGGCGCTTCGCGCAGCAGGCGCTGGTAGGCGGCGATCTGCGCCTCGGTGTCGAGCGTTGCCAAGCCGGCGCTCGGCCCGGCATCGGCGCGGCTGCCTTCGGCGACGATCGGGCTGCTGCCGGGGATCGCCTGCTGCGAAGTCGAGTCCGAGCCGCTGGTGGCGAGGAGGATCGCCGTGAGGGCGGCGAAGGCGACCAGCGGCGCGGCCAGCCAGCGTAGGAGACGGGTGTGGGTGACGATCGTTGCGGTCATCGGACGAGATCCTCGGCCGAGGGAGCGCGGCCGGATTGCCGCGCTCCCCCGCTTCGATTGCCCCTCAGGCACCGCCCGCCGGGACGGGCGGGTGGGTCGGCTCGAACCGCTGCGACGGCTTCGAGTCGAAGCCCGACTCCGGGTTGTTGAGGTAGGGGAACTGGCTGAGGAACCCCTTGTCGTCCTGGTCGACGCCGTCGCCGAGCGGAACTTTGTTGCCGCCGAGGAAACCGGCGATCACCTGGAGCTCGATGTCGACGACATCGTCGATCGGGCGCCGGCCGTTCGGGAATCCGGCTTTGTCGCCGCCGATCACCCCGAACCGGTTCGGTTTCGCCGACGGTGCAACACCCAGGTTCAGCTTCAGGGTGTCGACAGGAGTACCGGCGAACTTGCCAGAGTGTTCGTTCAGACCGGGGAGGCCCTGGAGCAGCGCCTGGACGATGTCCGTGCGGTTGGTTTCCGGGGCACCGATTTTGAACAGCGCGTTGAGCACGGCGGCCAACTCGGGTTTCAGCACGAACTGTCCGTACCGTTTTACGTCCTCATTCGGAGTGGTGCGGTTGAATTCGTCCTTACGGCCAAGTGGGATCACGACCTCGTTCACAAGCGGGTTTCCGAGTCGCGAGACCTGGACCCAACGAGCGTCATGGCTCGAGTGGGCGTTCTTGTGCCCGTGCTTCATCCCGTGCTTGGGCCCGTGCATCTTGCCGTGCGGCCTGTACACAGGGGCGGCCGCAGGGGTGCGCGGGAAGTCCACCTGGATCGCCGGGCGCTCGGTGGTCGACCAGACCCCGACGACGGCGTCGGGATCGCTCGCCGAGCCGACCGGACGGTGATCCCTGGTCACCAGGCGCTCGGGGATCTGCAACACCGTGGAGGAGGTGTTGTAGCCGGCGAAATCGTCCTTGCCGCCGCCTTCGTTACCGGTGCCGAGGCGGACGTTGATCGCATCGAACGCGGCACCTAGATCAACGAAGAACGGCTCCGCACGCTGCCCGACGAACAGCTTGGTCCCGTCTGGGAGCTGCTTTATCGCCGGCCCGACGAAGTCGTTCACGTAGTTCGGGAACGTCTTCGGCCCGATGTTCGAGGGGGCGACTGGGAAGTCGTCGGCGACCTTCTTCTGGTTGGTCAGACGACCGCGGTCGTACTCCTCGCGCGTCAGGTCGTAGGTCTGGTAGATGTTGAGCTGGTCGTAACTCGTCGTCCCCGGCCCCGCGTAGAGGAACGAGTTCGGGTTCCTTACCTGGGTACTGAACTCGTAGCGGTAGCGGATGTCGGCGGCGCCGTCACCGTTGTTGTCGATGTTCACGTAGTAGCGCGCTCGATCGTCGAACCGGAAGAAGTTCGGGCCGTTGGCAGGAACCTGACCCGGAATCCAGTCCGAGGCGATCGTGATCGCATCGGTGGCGTCGCTGGCGGTCCACGCATATACATCGGTGTTGTCGGCTGCCGGATCCAGCGCGATGTTCGGCGCCTCGCGGTGGCTCGAGCTGACGGCGATCGACACCGTCACGGCCAGCGCCACCAACACTGCAATGATCAGCAGCACACCCTTTCGTCTCGATCTGGGCAGGGGTTCGGTACGCATCGTGCTTCCTTTCACTGGGACTCGTCGACACAACTTGGGCCTTCCTACGCGAGTCGGGGTGAACCAGATCAGTGTCCTTTGCCAAAGTCCCGATTCGGGGTCGGCCGGGCCCGCCGATCGGCCAAGACCTACAATCCACCGGGTGCCCGGAGAGGTGGCCGAGTGGCTGAAGGCACTCGCCTGCTAAGCGAGTAGGGGGCGCAAGCTCTCTCGAGGGTTCGAATCCCTCCCTCTCCGCTGCCGCCGGCGCGGATAGTCTCATCTGGGTGTCCGGGCAGGTCAGCCAGTCGTACGAGCGCTACGAGCGGATCTTCGCCGAGGTCGAGGCGCCGTTCGCCTTCGTCGACCTCGACGCGATGTGGGCGAATGCGGCGGCGATGCTGGGACGGGCCGGGGGCAAGCCGATCCGGGTGGCGAGCAAGTCGATCCGCTGCCGGGCGCTACTGGCGATGATCCTGCGGCGCGACCCCGGGTTCGCCGGCCTGATGACCTTCACCTTGCCGGAGACGCTGTGGCTGGCCGAGCAGGGATTCGACGACCTTCTCCTGGCCTATCCGACCGTCGACGGGGCGGCGCTCGAAGCGCTGGCGCTGCGCTCGGCGGCCGACCCCGAGCGGGCGCCGATCGTCCCGGTCGACTGCGTCGAGCACCTCGACGCGATCCAGGCGGTGCTCGGCGCCGACGCGCCGCCGGTCCGCGTCTGCATCGACGTCGACGCCGGCTGGTGGTGGCTCGGCGGCCGGGTGCGCGTGGGTCCGAAGCGCTCGCCCGTGCGCACGCCCGAGCAGGTGGTCGAGCTGGCGCGGGAGATCGAGCGGCGGGGTCAGATCGAACTCGACGCGCTGATGGCCTACGAGGGGCAGATCGCCGGGGTGCCGGACCAGCCACCGGGCCGGCGGCTGCGGGGCGCGCTGATCCGCTTCATGCAGCGGCGCTCGGCGAAGGAGCTGGCGGCGCGGCGGGCGGCGATCGTCACGGCGCTGAGCGAGTTCGTCGAGCTGGAGGTGGTGAACGGGGGTGGCACCGGCAGTCTCGAGCTGACCGGCGCCGAGCAGGCGGTGACCGAGGTGACCGCCGGCTCCGGCTTCTTCGCCCCCGCGCTCTTCGACCACTACAGCCGCTTCACCCTCACCCCCGCCGCCGGCTTCGTGCTGCCGATCGTCCGCAAACCCGCGCCCGAGGTGGCGACGGCGCTCGGCGGCGGCTACCTCGCCTCCGGCCCGGGCGACGCCTCCCGGCTGCCCGCGCCGTGGCTGCCGGCCGGCCTCGAGCTCGACGTCGAGGAGGGCGCCGGCGAGGTCCAGACGCCGCTCCTCGGCGCCGCCGCGGCCGAGCTCGCGGTCGGCGATCGCGTCTACCTGCGCCACGCCAAGGCCGGCGAGCTGTGCGAGCGCTTCGACGAGCTGCACCTGGTCGAAGGCGAACGAATCATCGACGTGGTCCCCACCTACCGCGGCGAGGCCAAAACCTTCCTCTAGCGGCCGATGGGCCGATTTCGGCCCTATCCGTCCCGAAATCGGCCCATCGACGGCTCGAGTCAGGGGCCGAGGACGCGCTGGGCGTACTCGTTGGCGAACACTCGGCCGGGGTCGAGCTCGTCGCGGGCGGCCTCGAAATCGGTCCAACGCGGGTAGAGAGGCGCCAGGCTCGCCGCGGTCTGGAAGTGGCGCTTGCCCCAGTGCGGCCGGCCGCCGTAGGAGGCCATGATCTCCTCGACCGCCTCGAAGTAGGGCCGCCACTCCATCCCGCGGTACTGGTGGACGGCGACGTAGGCGGAATCGCGCTCATGGGCCGGGCTGAGCAGGGCGTCGTCGCCGGCGCTGACTCGCACCTCGATCGGGAAGAAGACCGGGTAACGGTTGGCGCGCACCCACTCGATCACCCGCCGCACCGCTTCCGGCCCGTGCTGGCGCGGCAGCGCGTACTCCATCTCGGTGAAGCGGACCCGGCGCTCGTTGACGAAGATCCGGTCGGAGCGATCGGTCGTCGAGCTACCTGAGGCGACCCGGGCGGCCAGCCGCGAGAGCGCCGGGATCGCCGCCGGCACCGCCCGGCCGCTGGCCGAGAGCGCCTCGAGCGCCCAGTTCTCGAGCACGACGTCGTTGAGGAAGGCAGCGGCGCGGCCTCGTGGGCGCGGCGCCTCCTCGGTGCGGTTGCGCTCGAGCACCAGCGCCAGGTCCGAGTACGGAAAGGTGAAGAGCTCGAAGTGGTCGTTCGCGGCGGCGCACTGATCGAACTGGTCAAGCACCGCCGCGCGCGGCTGCGGGCTGTCCACCCGGTGCAGGGTGAAGGCGGGAACGCAGCGCACGGTCACCGCGGCGATCGCCCCGAGGGCGCCGATCCCGACCCGTGCCGCCCGCAGCAGCTCCGGCTCGCCGGCCGCGGTCAGCTCGCGCACCTCGCCGGTCCCGGTCACCAGCTCGATCGACTCGACCTGAGCGGAGACGTTGCGCAGGCGAGCGCCGGTGCCGTGGGTGCCGGTCGAGATCGCCCCGGCGATCGTCTGGCGGTCGATGTCGCCGAGGTTCTCCATCGCCAGCCCGAGCCGCGCCAGCTCCTCGTTCAAGGCGCCGAGCACGGTGCCGCCGCCGACCCGGACCAGGCCGCTGGCCGCGTCGGCCTCGAGCACCCCACTGAGCGCGCCGAGGTGGATCAGCGTGTCGTCGGTCATCGCCGCCTCGGTGAAGGAGTGGCCGGAGCCGGCGACGCTGACCTTGCGTCCCTCCTCCGCCGCCGCGGCGATCGCCGCCGCCAGGTCCTCGCGACTGGCCGGCGCCACCACCGCCGCCGGCCGGCACACCTGGTCGCCGGCCCAGTTGCGCCACTCGCGACCGCTCCGCGCCCGCCGCGCCACTAGATCGCTACCCCTCCACCTGTGGCTCGGCCGGCTCGACTTCGAGCACCCGGAAGGCGTAGAGGACGGTCAGCCCCATCAGCACCGCCACCCCGATGCTCGGCACTGAGAAGCCAGCGGCGCTGGCGACCGCGCCGCTGGCGATCCCGCCGATCACCTGTCCCGAGGCCCAGGCCATGTTCGAGACGCCGGCAGCGAAGCCCTGGTGCAGGCTCGACTCGGTGGCGACGTCGGAGACGAGCGTCATCGCCGGCGCGAAGCAGAACCCGGCACCGATCGAGCTGAGCAGCAGCGCCGCCACCACCAGCCCCAGCGACATCGCCACCGCCAAGGTCAACATCGCGACCCCGCAGATCGCGATCCCGACGACGTAGGGAAGGCGGCGGTTCAAGCGGTCGGCGATGCGACCAGCGGTGGGGGCCAGCACCGCCTCGATCGCGGCGCCGGCGATGAAGGCACCGGCGATCAGACCGTGCCCGCCGCCGAGCGAGTCCATCCGCAGCGGGACCAGCACCTCGATCGCACCGAACATCAGCGACGGCATGACGACGAAGATCGAGGCGTCGACGACCGGCCGCGAGCGCAGAACTTCGAGGACCTCGCGCAGCGGCTGGGTATCGGGTGAGCCCGTTTCCGGCATCCGGGCGGCGACCACAGAGAGGGCGATCGCGATGACCAGCACCGAGCCGAAGACGACGCCGGTGCCGATCGAGGCGGCGAGCGCGCCCAGCGCCGGCCCGAGCAGGGCGCCGGCGACCGCGGTGCCGAGCGCGGTGCCGATCACCGAGCCGCGGTTCTCCTCGGGGGTCGAGGTGATCAGCCAGACGAGCGCCCCCGACCAGATCAGCGAGCCGGCGAAGCCCTGGACGAAGCGAGCGCCGTCGAGCAACGCGATGTGGTTGACGAGGCCGAAGACGAGGCTCGAGCAGCCGAGCAGCAGCAGCCCGGCGATCACCGACCGGCGCGGGCCGATCCGGCTGGCGATGTAGCCGGCGGGCAGCGCTCCGACCAGGGTCCCGGCCGCGTAGGCGGAGGAGAGGATCCCAGCCGCCGTCTTGCCGAGACCGAGTTTGTCGACGTAGTCCGGCAGCAGCGGCGCGATCGCCGAGAAGAAGGCGACCTCGAGGAAGACCATCGCCGAGGCGATGAAGACCAGCTTGCGCATCCACGCATCCAATCACCCCAACAGTTCCTGAGCGCCCGAGATCGGCAAAGCGAGCCGCCTGATCCTGGCTCTAGCATTGGCCGCGCAGGCCCCGGAGGGGTGGCAGAGCGGTTGAATGCGGCGGCCTTGAAAGCCGTTAGGCCGGTTATCCGGTCTCGTGGGTTCGAATCCCACCCCCTCCGCTGGTGGTCCCGAATTTGGCTCTGGCGAGCCGAATTCGCGGGGTCTAGGAAGCCCTCGCTTGGACCGGTTGCGTCCGGCTGGATCCGGTAGTGAAAGGGGCTGACGGTGGCACAGCCGGTGGCACAAAACGGCGAGCAAACCCGCATAACAGGCCGGCTGGCGGCTGCGGGGGAATCACGCAAGGGTGGCACAAGCGCTTCGAGCTGCTTGCGGTCTGCTCCCGACGGAGGTCGAAGTGTCTTTCGATAATCGACGAGACTCGGCGCCGGAATGCGGGTTGGAGCGAACATGGGATCGAGAGCGGGGCGTCTGGGCATCGGCCTGATCGGTCTGGCCGCAGCGGCAGTGTTGGCCGGCGCCACGGCGTCAGCGGCCGGCCCGCGGGTGGACAAGGTGAGGCTGCCGGAGCAGCTCTCCGGATTCGAAGAAGTCCTCCCCTACGACAGCTCGCACCTGCTCCTGACCTCGCGTTTCCCACGCCGGCTCGTCCGGATCAATGCCGATGGCTCGCTCGACCGGTCCTTCGGCCGCGGTGGACGAGCGGCCAGGGGCGCGTACGCCGTCACCGTGCTTCCGGACGGGAAGCTCCTGCTCGCCGACGGAGGCGCGCCCCCAAACGAACCATCGAACAGCGACGCCGAGGTGACCCGCCTGCTGCCGAACGGACAGCTGGATCCGAGCTTCGGCCACGGCGGCACCGCCTACGTCGACTTCGGCGGTCGCTTGGACGAAGCCAACTGTGTCGCCGTCGCCGCCAACGGCGACATCCTCGTCGGCGGCGAACTGACGACCGTCCGGAGCCGCGGCAGCGACGCGGTGCCGGCGTTCGCCCGCCTGCATCCCGACGGCACCCTCGACCGCTCCTTCGGCGAAAACGGCGTGCGGGTGATCGAGGGCGTGTACGAAACCGGCATCTTCGAAGTCGCTGCCACCCCCGACGGCGGTGTTCTTGGAGTGACCGGAATCGAAGAGCACTTCGGCGACGAACTCTGGAGGCTGACCGCGGACGGGTCGATCGACCGCAGCTTCGGCAAGCGGGGCCGCGTCAGTCTCTTCAACGGCAGAGCCGACCTGCTTCTTCATATCGAGGTGCTGCCGAACGGCATGGTCCTACTTGCCGGCGACGAATTCGGCGGCGCCGCCGCCCTAGCGACCCGGCTGCTTCCGAACGGCACGACCGACCACTCCTTCGGAAAGAACGGCTGGGCGGCGGCAAAGATCGGCGGCTTCATCGATGCCTGGACGATGCTGCCGGGCGGCGCCCTCCTGCTCGCGATCTCGCAGGAAGCCGGCAACAAACGGGCGGCCCTCGGCGCGATCGCCTTCAACAGCAGCGGCAAGCTTGACCGGCGCTTCGGACACGGCGGCCGTCTGCGGGTGCCCTTCGCCGGCTGGTTCCCGGAAGAGACGATCGCCGCTCTGGGCAGGCGCCCCGTGTTCCTCGGGAGCGCCGGCAGGCATGGCGGCACCTGGTTAGTGAAGATGCCACCGCTGCGCCGCTGATCGGGGCGCCCGCACTCGCTCCGATTCTCGCGGCTTACGGACGGCGAAAGATGGAGTGAGTGCCGACCCGCCGCCAGATGACGTGAGGCTCACCGGGGTTGACCTCAGCGCCGTATTCGAACGTCGCCCGGCCGTCGTAGGCCCAGGTCATCTCCCAGACTCCTGGATGCCCCTGCACCCGCTTGATGCGGAGCCTCGGATGGAATGCCTGAGCATCCCCGGCGAGGTCGGCGATGAACTGCGCAACCGCAGCGCGGAATTCCCGCTGCTGCGTGGGGCTCAGCCGATCCCAGTCGCGCCAGAACGACGCGAGCACGTCACGCGTCGGCATCGAGCGGCTTCGTGCGCTCGTCCAACGCGGCCAAGAAATCCTCGTCGTTCTCGAACCGCGTCACTCGACCGGCAGCGAGATCCTCGTCAGCCTCGCGCTCGCGCTGCTGCCATTCCTGGGTCCAAAACCATGCTTGCTCGGGGTCGATCCTGCCATCGGTGATCTCCTCGAGCAGGATCACGGCACCATCGACTGCTCCGTCGGGGAGCCGATCGACGAGGTCATGAAGGTCAGCCTTGGTCACATCCGGATTCTGACAGCCGCGAAGGGTGTTCACCGATCAGGCTGGGGCACAAACTGAGAAAATGCCGGGCCGGTTTTGGCTGTCTTCGGTTGTTCGGTCTTTTCCCTGCAAACCATCAGAAAAGCTAATCTCGCTGGTTCGCTGAGTTGCGGCCGTTTTCGGGCCTCTCCTTGACCCGACCTTGACCCAAACGCCTCAGAGAGTCCCTGCCGCGCGGCGAACCGACTCCTCGTCCAAAGGTTCCGCTGCTCGCACGGCTTCTATTGCCTGCATGTACGGGGCCGCCTTTTCGACGGCGAAGCCATATCCATATAGAAGCTCAAGACCCTCCCCGACGGCAAGGATCACCTCGACCGTCATGGAAGCGGCCCATTCCACGTAGGCCCCCCTGCGAATCGGCGACGGATGGCGGCCATATGCCATGACCCGAGCAGGCTCAAACACGGAGTCTCCACATGCAGACCGCCGATTGTGCGCGCTCCGGCTCAGCTTGTCGTACATATCCTCCAGAAGCGGGATGGAGTCCCGAAGTCGATTGATCCCTTTCGCTTCCATCGCCTCGCCGAGCTTTTCCTCGTAACGAGATTGGGCGTCCCGCGCGTGCTTAGGGCGCACGTAGCGATACTTCCCATCGTCCTCAAGCCAAACCCGAACGAGGTCCTCCTCATCGACGTCACGAAGCGAAGGGAGAACTCTGGCGGCCTCATGAATTGAGCGCCCGATGACCATCGCCTCGTTGCAAACTCCCGCGTCGACCAAGATCCAAAGTGACTCCGCCAGACCAAGCATGCGCCCCGAGAGGAGCCAGACCGCAGAACTTCGTGAGAAGCCAAGGAGATCGAGGTCGGTCTCATCGGCAAGCGCTCGGTGCCACAGCTCCAACTGATCCAGGGCTGCCCTGCACGCCGTTCGCTGCGCCGCAGCTCTAGTCGCCACTATCTGCTCGTTCGCGTGGTCGTCCTGCTCTAGCGCCTCGCGACGGGCCGTCACGTCATTTGAAAGTCCCCGCTGCCGAAGCGGCCGATCCTTGAGGGGCCGCTTCTCCTCCGCCGACTCCGGCGTCTCCGCGTCGCTGGCGGGCGTCACCGCTTGCGTCGAGCCGGTGGCGGTTCGTTTGCCTGCGTTGGCTTCCCTGGATCGCGCGGAGGCGGAGGCGGTGCAGCGTCTCGGGTTTCCGGCTTTCCTGGATCGCGCGGAGGCGGAGGCGGAGGAGTTTTCGATGAGTCGTCAGTCACATTGCCACCCGAAGTGCTCCAAGTATGACCTCGGCCGCGACGGAAATCGCCGCAACCTGGAACCAGACAAATAGATCATCATGAGCCGGACCGGGTTTCACGGAGACCGTGATCTACCCCCGAAAAAATGGAGCCGGCATTCTGGAATCAGGCGGCCTGTTGCGTTGCGTTGTGTAGATCCTCGTACTCGGTCGGTGTGAGCATCCCCAGCGCCGAATGGCGGCGGCGGGTGTTGTGGAAGAGCTCGATGTAGTCGTGGATCCCGGTGGCGAGCTCGATCCTGGTCTTCCAGCGTTTGCGGTTGAAGAGCTCGACCTGCATCCGCCCCCAGAACGACTCGACCATCGCATTGTCATAGGCGCTGCCGACGGCTCCCATCGAAGGCGCAAGGCCGGCGTCCCTGACCTTGCGGCTGAAGGCCCAGGAGGTGAACTGCACGCCGCGATCCGAGTGGATCACCAGGCCGTCGGCGCGTTCGCGGCGAGCGGTGGCCATGCCGAGGGCGTTGGTCACCAGGACCGTCGTCTGGGTGCTTTCGACTGACCAGCCGACGACGAGGCGGGAGAAGGCGTCGAGGACGACGCAGCAGTAGACCTTGCCCTCCCTCGTCGGGTGCTCGGTGATGTCGGTCATCCAGAGCTGGTTGGGGCCGTCGCGGCGGAACACACGCCGCACCAGGTCCAGGGAGGTGACCTGCGCCATCCGCGCCCCCTTCGGCAGCCGCCGCGTCGGCAGGCCCTTGATCCCCAGCTCGGCCATGATCTTGCCGACCGTGTTGTGGCCGACGACGATCTCGCGACCGTGGCGCAGCTCGGCGGTGACGCGCATGTAGCCGTAGGTGCCGCCGGAGGCCTTGTGGACGTCGGCGATCTCGCCGGCCAGCCAGATCCGGCGCAGCGTCCTGGGCGGGTCCGGCCGGCCCTTCCAGGCGTAATAGCCCGCCTCCGAGACGCCCAGCACCCGGCAGGCGTGGCGCACGTTTAACCCCTGCCCGGTCAGAGAGTCGATCACCGGGAAGAGCCTTTTGGGGGCAGGTCGCCTTCGAGGAAGACCTCGTTGACCTTGCGCGAGACGGCGAGCTCGGTTTCCAACTGCTTGATCCGGCGCTTGGCGGCGGCGAGGTCGAGGGCATCCTGGGTGCTCAGCCCGGGGACTTCACCGCGGTCGATCCTCTCCTGTTTTAGCCAGTTGTAGATGGTGGCGTCGCTCATCCCGAAGGTCTCGGCGAGCTGGGCGACCTTGGTGCCTGATCGAGCTAGCTCGATCACCTGACGGCGAACCTCTGCGGGGTAGCGGCTGGGCATCTGAATCCTCCTTGGGGCCGAAGGACTCTAGAAACCGGACTCCATCAGAACTGGGGTAGATCAGAGTCTCCGTGAAACCTGGTCCGGCTCACTTGGATCTGGGCGACTGACTTTGGACTCTGAATTTGGACTCCAAATTTGGGCGTTGGATTGATCTGGGCTCTTGACTTCATCTCCGGCCTTGATCCCTCACCTGCCATGGCCCTGAAGCAGCGAGATGATGCGTGGTCGAGATCGGAGAGCGGCGGGGTCGCCCCGCGCGACCGCTTCCCTCGACGGCGAGCGCCGGCAGATGCGGATCTGCTGCGCCCGGGATCCATTTGCCTCCCCACCGCAAGCGTTGAGCCGAGCAAGAGGCGAACGGGGAATCTGGATCTGGGAGAACCGCACTTAGGCACCTTCGCAAGCGGTGCTAACTTCCTTAAGTGATGGGCCGACGCCTCGCTGTCCCGCTCTCGCTGTTGACCGCTAGCCTTAGCCTGGCACTGCTGCCGAGCGCCACGGCAGCGGTTAGCAGCCACGTCCCTGACTTCGATCTGCTGGTCCGCCCGGTCGCCGTCTCGAAGCTGCCGCTGGTGCTCCGCACCGGATTCGAAGGTTTCGGCAAGCACAGCAAGGCTCACGGTCGTAGGGCGCGAGTCGGCCAGGTGCGCCTTTCCGAAGGCATCGTCATGGCGGCCGGGAACTATCGCTGGATCTGCACGAACTACAAGACAAAGGGGGAACCGAAAGCCGCGGGAAGTGGAGGTTGTAGTCCGCGCAGTCAGGCATCGCAAGAAGGCCTGATCAACATCTGCGCCGGCCGGAGCCGCAAGGTGCAAATTGACGGGCTCGTGCCCAACGGCGTTACGACCATCCAACTGGACCGAGGCGGAATAGGACCGACGATTTTGGTTCCGGTCGTTCGGAACGCTTTCGCAGCGTCGCTACCTCATGCCGACCTCACCTTCCGCGGCCTCAATGCGACCGGCGAAACGGTGATCGAACACGAGTATCCACTCGCCGATGCTCACGGCAGCGGTTGCTATTCGTTTTTCGAAGCCCGTACCGAATGAACTCAGCCCATACGTGTAGAGCGCTCCGTGTTGATCCCCGGCGGCGTTCTGAGGTGGTCAAATCGCAGCCGGCGATATCGACGACGGGAACGAGGGGAGCCCACGTCATGACTCTCGCGGGACAGCACCGATCAGGGCACGCAGATAGCCGAAGTTCTTACCCTTGCCTAAAGAATCTCGGCATCTTCGGACAGTCGAATGGCCTCAAGCGCTGGCTCTTCAAGTACTTTGACAGGATCCGAGCTCGAGCCAAGGAACGAACTCATCAGACTGACATCGCTGCGAAGGAACCACTTGCGATCAATCGGCCACATAAGATCCGGCGAGTCCACGAATCGAACACGCCCTTCCGTGAAGTAACTAAGGGACCGCTGGACTAGGCGGTAAGATTTGTCCTGAATCTTGCGGAGTTCACCTTTCGTGCCTAGCGCGTTATCGGCTGGCTGTGGCGAGCCTGAAATCGTCGACATAGTGAGCTCAGTCCAACCATTCCAAAATGCGCAAATGCACTCATCGTTAATCTTGTGGGACTGCAGCGCCAATGCTGAGACCAGCAACTTTAGTTCGGTCGGCTCCAACGGTCCCGGCAGCGGTTCCTCGTAGCCTGACCCAGTCAGTACGCCTCCGGCCAGAGCGCGTTCCAGTTCCGTCGACCACATTAAATTGTCGGCCGTATCAATGCCTACACTCCTCGCAAGGGGCGCCCACCGCACCCGTCGCCCGACAGCGTCCTGGAAAGGGTGCAATATTCTTACGTAGGACTTGAAGCTGCGAGGGACAAGGCTCGTCAGGGCAGTCGGTGAGCGGCTGAGACGCCGGTTGACCCAATCAACGGAGTTGTTCACGTCATCCGGGGGTGAATTCATCTTCGACGGTCCGCTCGCTCACCTCGCGCAACAACCTATCCGTTCACCGAGGGGCGTGACTACCTACAGAACAGGGATTGACTACAGGCCCGGAGTACTTGGTCGTTCTCTGGCGTTTTGGTCCAAGGTCGTTCAGCTCAACTTCTAGAACCTGAGTTACCACCGTTCGATACGCTCCGTCGGTTCTATTGCGATCGCATGGAGCACTCGCGTTTACCTTCTTCCTAGGCCCGACACCTCCAAAATATACCGATCCCGGATTCTGCGGTTTAACTCGGGTACCATTGTAGAGCAGGGCAATCGCCGTATGTCCGTAAATGATCGGCTTATTCCCAATGCAGATGAATGCATAGACCGTATTGATACGTTCTTCGCCTTTTCTGTGGGCGTGAGTGGAGTAGTGGGGAGGCGAAAACTTGCCTTCGCATTTCACAAATTCGGCAACTGGGACGTCAAGGGTCTGAAGTGCTTTTTTGGAGGAAGAACTCGCTTCTTGGTTAAAACTGTTACTGGCTTCGGGCGGGAACTGGCCGTCAAATTCTTCGGCGTTCTGTTCTTCCAGTTCTTCCAGTTCTTCCTCTTCCCCTTCTTCGGCAGGTGGAATCGTGACGCTAGCGCTTCGCGCCGATCCGCGATTTCCTGCATAGTCGCTCGGGTAGGCTTCAACTTTGACGTTGTCTCCAATAGTCCCACCGGGCACTTCGAAGGCGCCTGACGGGTCGCTCGCCCACGCCGTGAAAGGTTCTTCATTTAGCTTGTATCGGTAGTAATACGTTTCAACCCCCGATGCAGCGGTCCCATCCGGCAGCGGGGGGTCGATTGCCATAGGGAGAAACACCGTTGGCTCACCCAGGAAAGGACTGTTCGACGCGTAGACCTGAAAGAAGGAAGAGAAGGCTGGCGCCTGCGCGTCCTGCAAAACCCGAGTTTCCAGCGCCCGGTCATAGACCCGCACCTCGTCGATCCGGCCCTCGAAGTGCTCGCCTTCCGATGGCCAGCAGCCGAGGTAGAGCGGGCCTTCGCTCGCCGCGATCTCCGAGGCGTTCGCGGTGTCGACCAGTTGGCCGTCAACGTAGAGGCGGAGGTGGGCGCCATCGGAGGTGAAGGCGACGTGCGACCAAGCTTTCGCCGGCAAGGCTGCTTTGGATTTGACTTCGGACCATTCTTCGGATTCGTCAGCGACGAAGCCTTCGAGGTAGCCGGAGTTGAAGGCGCCGAGGAAGAGGCTGTAGCTGTAGAAGGTGCCGCTTTCCTTGAAGAAGATCGGGGTGAAGGCGTTCAGGGTCTCGGGCCTGACCCAGGCCTCGAGGGTGAATTCTTCGTCGAGCTGGAGGTCTTCAGTGTTGGCGATTTTGACGCAGTCGTTTTCGCCGTCGAATTCGAGCGCCTTTCCGTATTTGCCGCGGTCGGTCCAGGTGGCGCCTTCGATCGTGCCTTCGTGTTCGTTGACGGTGATGTCTTCGGCGACGGTGCCGGCGCTTTCGCCGGCGTCGAGGGAGTAGGCGGCGATGGGGCCTTGCTGGGGCGTTTGGATCCCCGAGTGCATGTCGACTGCGATTTCGCCTTGATCGAGGGCGCGGCCGTAGATCCGGACCTCATCGATCTTGCCGTCGAAATAGGTGGGGTTGAAGATCGAGGTGTCGCCGCCGATGTGGAGGTCGGTGCTGCCGCCAGCGATTTCGTTGTACCCGGAGCGGGTGTCAACCAGATTCCCGTTGACGTAGAAGCGCATCTTGTTGCCGTCGGAGGTGACGGCAATGTGGGTCCAGGTTTTGGTCGGCAGCTCTTCTTCGCCGGTCGCGAAGGCTTTGACCGATTCGCCTTCGAAGATGTAGCCGGTTGGGACGAGCGGTTCTTCGGCACCGGCGCCGTAGAGGGCGTAGCCGAATCCTTCGCCGCTGCCCTTGGCGATCACTGGCAACAGTTCATTGACTTCTGACGGCTTCACCCAGGCCTCGAGGGTGAAGTCTTCGAGGTTCAGGTCGGGGCTGGTCGGGATCGTGACGACGTCTTCTTCGCTTGCGTCGAAGTTGAGCGCCGAGCCGAACTTGCCTTTCGTCCAGGTCGCCCCTTCGATCGTGCCTTCGTGTTCGTTGCCAGTGGAGTCGTGGGCGACTTCACCGGTGTTCTCGTCGAAGGCGTAGGAAGCAACGGGGCCAGAGCGCGGGGTCTGGAGCTCGGCGTTCATGTCTGCACCGACATCTCCCCCATCAAGCGCTCGGTCATAGACCCGCACCTCGTCGATCCGGCCCTCGAAGTGCTCGCCTTCCGATGGCCAGCAGCCGAGGTAGAGCGGGCCTTCGC
>Ga0081455_10004592_pt1 | contig 15421 bp, 18 predicted proteins | sample TabmetS3T2R1_FD_70207 | JGI IMG/M metagenome (GOLD analysis project Ga0081455, IMG submission 70207) | Tabebuia heterophylla rhizosphere microbial communities from the University of Puerto Rico - S3T2R1 | ecosystem: Host-associated > Plants > Roots > Rhizosphere ... | reverse complement strand
AGGGGACGACGCTCCGCGAGGTGCTGCAGGACCTCGAGACCCGGTATCCGGGCATCACGAGCGCCGTCGTGACCGAGGACGGGGCGCTCCACCGGTTCGTGAACGTCTACGTCAACGACGAGGACGTCCGCTACCTCGGCTCGCTCGAGACCGAGGTCCGGGAGGGAGACACGGTCTCGATCCTCCCCGCCGTCGCCGGCGGCCGTTGAAGTTCCAGGTCGTGTGAGCGAATTCCCGCGCCAAGCGCTATCCTCGGCCCCGCGCGATGGACCGGCCCTCCCGGGGTGGGCCGGCGTCCAGGAGAGGGGGCATAGATGAGGAAGACGGCCTTGGTGGTCGCCGCCATCACGGCGATGGCGCTCGTGCTGATGCCGGCCGGAACCTCCGCCGCACCGCGACATCGCGGGTCGAGCAGCTCGGATGTTCGGCTGGACGCGAAGGTTCATGCGAACGAGATCGAGATCTCGCCCGAGGCCAAGCGCGCGATCGCGACGATGCGGTCCGTGCAGTCCGCGGCGACTCCGGCGGTGGGAACGGAGCTCCCGCTGTTCGTGTACGACGACCTCCACGGACGGATCCTCATCAAGAACTACACGCTTCGCGGTACCGGCGCCCACGCGGAGGTGTGGGTCGCCAACAAGCTGACGTTTCCTTCCGGCGACTGCCGCAACGATGGCGTCCGCACCGTGGTCACCGACGACCAGGTGAACTACCTGATCGATGAGTTCGACAACAACATGTATCCGACCGAGTCGGATGCGTTCAGCGTTGCCCCCGACACCCTCGATGGGACGGACGCGCTGCTCGCCGACCTCCTCGGCCTGCCGGCCGACACCTACGAGGGACCGGCCGACCGTGTCGTCGTCATGGTGAGCAACGTCCGAGACGACAACTACTTCGACATGGACAACGCGAACGGCTACTCGTACATCGCGGGGTTCTACACCTCGACGTTCGACTTCTATCTGAACCGTCAGGTGATGTCGATCGACTCGTTCGACTGGTTGCACCGGACGACCGCGAACCCGCCGAACGACCCGGTCCCCGGTGACCTGTGCCTCAACGCGGACGCGCGCCCCTTCCTGTACGAGGGCGTGTTCGCACACGAGTACCAGCACCTCCTCGAGAACTACGCCGACGTGGACGAGGGGTCGTGGACCAACGAAGGCCTTTCGGACCACGCGGGACAGATCACCGGATACTTCGACCCGGCAAAGCCCATCACCGAGACAGGCTTCGACAGCCACGTCCAGTGCTTCCTGGGCTGGCTGAATCAGGTGACGCCTGCCAACCCGATCCCCGATGAGGGCGGCCCGGAGAACTCGCTGACCTTGTGGGGTGACCAGACGGACTTCGAGTCCGAGGTCTTGTGTGACTACGGGGCGGCGTTCAGCTTCATGGAGTACCTGCATGACCAGTTCGGCGACCAGTTCATGAAGGATCTCCACCTCGAGCCGCTCAACGGCCTTGACGGGCTCGACGCGGTGCTCGCCGCCCACGGTACGGGACTGACGGGGCTGCAGGTCATCGAGCGCTGGGCGACGATGGTGGCGATCGACGCGTCCCTGGACGATCACTTCTCGCTCACGGGCGGCACCGAGGCCGATTTCAGCACCGATACGCTGAACGCTTCGGTCAACTGGGATAACGATCAGGCGTTCGCCGGCCCGGGCGTTCCGGCCAACGGGTCGGATTACGTCCGGCTCCGGGACGCAGGTGGTGCGTACCTCGGGGCAGACCAGCTCGAAAGCGTCGAGTTCAACGGGGCCAGCAAGCTCGCGAAGCTGCCGGTCGAGTGGAAGGTGGACAAGTCCCCGCCGAAGGGTTCGAGCAAGGCCCTGTACTCCGGAAAGGGTGACAACCTCGACCGCGCGATTGTGCACAAGGTCAAGGTGAATAGCAAGAAGCTCAAGGTCGACACCGCTTGGTCGACGGAGGAAGGCTACGACTACGCCTACGTCCAGGTTTCGACCGACGGCGGTGAGACGTACAAGAGCGTCAAGTGCACCGACTCGATCGATGCTCCGCTCGGACCCGGCTTCGAGGGCATCTCGGGAGGCGGCGACAAGCCGAAGTTCGTCACCGAGACGTGCAACCTGAAGAAGTACAAGGGCCAGACGGTGCTGTTGGCCTTCCGGTACGTCACCGACCCCGGGGTGCAGTTCAAGGGCTTCTGGGTCGACGATGTGAGTCTGGGCGACAAGGTGATCACCGACGGGACGTCCCTCCGGGGATGGAAGTCCGTGACCCAGATCCATCCGGTCGAGGTCGAGAACTGGTTCGTCCGCCTCGTCGCGATCGACGACCAGGGTAAGAAGGAGGTCCTGATCGGGACGATCCCGCTGGACGCGAACTTCGACGGGTCGCTGAGCGGTGCGGATCTGGACGCGGTCATCGGCACCGATGCGGACACCGTGGCCGCGATCGTGACGTACGAGGACAGCACCGAGACCGTGCTGCAGACGGCGCCGTACACCCTGACGGTGGACGGGGTCGTGCAACCGGGTGGATAGCGAACCCACTGGCTGGACACGAGGGGCGGCCCCCAGGGGCCGCCCCTCGTGCGTCGGGGCACATATCGGACCTGCCCCGTTGGGCGCTACGATGGCCGTGTTCACCGACCCCCTCATGCCCTGATGCGATTCCCCGACGTCCTGGACGCGATCGGCGAGACGCCGCTGGTCGGCCTCCCGACCCTCTCGCCCTCGCCGAACGTGCGCCTGTGGGCCAAGCTCGAGGGCCAGAACCCCACCGGGTCCCTGAAGGACCGGATCGCCAAGGCGATGATCGAGGCGGCCGAGGCCTCGGGCGAGCTCACGCCCGAACGGACGATCCTGGAGCCCACGTCGGGCAACACGGGCATCGCGCTCGCGATGGTCGCCCGCCGCAAGGGCTACGCCCTGACCGTGGTGATCCCGGACAACGCGAGCGAGGAGCGCATCCGCCTGCTGGAGCTGTTCGGCGCCGACATCGTGCTGTCGCCCGGCGAGAAGGGCACGAACGGGTCGATCGAGATCGCCCGGCGACTCGCGGCCGACGACCGGTACTTCATGCCGTTCCAGTACGGCAACCCGGCCAACCCGAAGGCGCACGAGGACGGCACCGGCGAGGAGATCGTCCGCGACCTCCCGGAGGTCACGCACTTCGTGGCCGGGCTCGGCACGGGCGGGACGCTCACCGGGGTCGGCCGGCGGCTGAAACGCCACGATCCGGGCGTCAAGGTGATCGCCGCCGAGCCCGAGCTCGGGGACCTCGTGTACGGCCTGCGGTCGCTCGACGACGGGTTCGTCCCGCCGATCTTCGACGAGACGATCCTGGATCGGAAGTTCCTCGTGAACGCCTCGGACTCGCTGAAGGCGACACGCGAGCTCACCGAGCGCGAGGGGATCTTCGCGGGCATCTCCTCGGGCGCGGTCCTGCACGTCGCGCGGCGCGTCGCCTCCGAGCTCGAGCGCGGCGACGTCGTGTGCCTGCTCGCCGACGGCGGGTGGAAGTACCTCTCGACGCAGGCCTGGGCGCCCGAGCTCGAGCGGGCCGAGAAGAACGTCTCGGAGGCCCTGTGGTGGTAGGTCCCACGGACCGATGGTGATCAGGAGAGCGACCCTCGACCGATCGGCATCTTCGACTCGGGCGTGGGCGGGCTCACGGTCGCCCGCGCCGTCTTCGATCTCCTGCCCGGCGAGCCGATCGTGTACGTGGGGGACAACGGCCGGTTCCCGTACGGCCCGCGACCGCTGGACGAGATCCGGGCGTTCGCGCTCGAGATCGCCGAGTACCTGGTCGAACGCGACGTGAAGATGCTGGTGGTCGCCTGCAACTCGATCGAGGTGGCCGCGATCCAGGACGTCGCGCGGGCGCACGGCGTCCCGGTCGTCGGGGTCATCGACCCGGGCGTCCGCGCGGCCGTTCACGTGACGCGCAACCACCGGATCGGCCTGATCGGCACCCAGGCGACGGTGGAGAGCGGGGCCTACGAGCGGGCACTCGAACGCACCGGGGCGGACGTGAGACTGTTCTCAGCCGCGTGTCCGGTCTTCGTCGAGCACGTGGAGGCCGGCGACACCTCGAGCGAGGCGTTGCTCGAGGCCGCGCGAGGGTATCTTGTGCCGCTGGAAGAGGAGGGGATCGACACCCTGATCCTGGGGTGCACGCACTACCCGATGCTTTCGGGTCTCATACAGATCGTGATGGGGGAGGACGTGGTGCTGGTTTCATCGGCTGAGGAGACGGCGAAGGACGTCTACGCGACGCTCCGCTCGTCGTCGCTGCTTCGCGGGGGCGGGCCCGAGCCCCGTCACGAGTTCCTGACGACGGGCGACCCCGCGCAGTTCCGGTCGGTCGCCCAACACTTCCTGGGGCCGGACCTCGGGGGCGTGCATCCGGTGGAGGTTCGGGCGGTGGAGGGCGTGTCGTGGAGCTGATCGTCCTCGGATCCAGCGGCACCTGGCCGAACGCCGACACCGCCACCTCCGGCTACCTCGTCCGGCACGAGGGGTTCAACCTGTGGATGGACGCGGGCACCGGGACGCTCGCGAACCTCCAGCAGCACATCGACATCCCGGACCTGGACGCGATCGTGATCTCCCACGAACACCCCGATCACTTCGTCGACCTGTATCCGGCGTTCTACGCGTGGCACTACGGCGAGCTCGGCAAGCCGGGCCTGCCGGTGTTCGTGCCGACCGACTTCTCGCAGCGGCTGGCCGACCTCGTATCGATCGACTCACAGGTCGCGATGCGCTCGGCGTTCGCGTTCACCGAGGTCGCGCCCGGCGAGTCCTTCGAGGTCGGTCCGTTCCGGATCAAGACCGAGCCGATGGCGCACCTGGGGCTGCCCGCGCTCGGGTTCCGCGTCGCCGCCGACAGCCAGGTGCTCGCGTACACCGGCGACACCGGTCCCACCCACCACGTCGAGGTCCTCGCCAAGGACGCCGACCTGCTGCTCGCCGAGGCGACCTGGCAGGACCGGGACGACCTCCTGCCGTTCCACATGTCGTCGCGGCAGGCCGCGATCCACGCGCACGAGGCCGGCGTCGGCAAGCTCGTCCTCACGCACATCTGGCCCTCGCTCGATCACGAGAAGTCCAAGGCCCAGGCCGCCGAGGAGTACGACGGCCCGATCGAGTCGGCGGTCGAGGGCGGGCGGTTCGAGTTCGGCCGATGAACGCGAACCGGTGAGCGCCACGCCGAGCGGCCGGCCCGACGGCCGCGCGCCCGACGAGCTGCGGCCGGTCGCCGTCGAGCTCGGGTTCCAGGAGTGGGCCGAGGGCTCGGTGCTGTTCTCGACGGGTCGCACGAAGGTCCTGGTGGCCGCGACCGTGCAGGACGAGGCGCCGCGCTGGCTCCGCGGGACCGGCTCGGGCTGGGTGACCGGCGAGTACGCGATGCTGCCGCGCGCCACGGCCGAGCGCACGTTCCGAGAGGTGAACAAGGGGCGGCCGGGCGGCCGGACGCAGGAGATCCAGCGGCTGATCGGTCGTTCGCTCCGCGCGGTCACCGACCTCAAGCGGCTCGGCGAGCGCACGATCACGATCGACTGCGACGTCTTGGTCGCCGACGCCGGGACGCGGTGCGCGTCGATCACCGGCGGGTACATCGCCCTGGCGCTCGCGCTGCGCGGCCTGGCCGAGGCCGGCAGGATCGAAGGCGACCTGCTCCTCGACACCGTCGCGGCCGTGAGCGTCGGCATCGTTGGCGCGAACGCGGTGCTGGACCTGTCCTACGATGAGGACGCCGGCGCCGAGGTCGACTGCAACGTCGTGATGACGGGCTCGGGCCGGCTGGTCGAGGTGCAGGGGACGGCCGAGGGCGAGCCGTTCGGACGCGGCGACCTGGACGCGCTGCTGGACCTCGCCGATGCCGGGATCAAGCAGCTCACACAGATCCAGCGCGACATCCTCGCGTAGCCGTGCCGTTCCCGGCGCGGATCGCGATCGCGAGCAGGAACCCGCACAAGCTCCGCGAGCTCGCGCGCATCTGCCGCGACTGGCCGGTCGAGTGGCTCACCGTCGAGAACCACCCGGGCCCGTGGCCCGACGTCGAGGAGCCGCACGACACCTACCTCGCCAACGCGCTCGAGAAGGCCCGCGCGGTCTCGCGCGCGCTCGGCGTGCCGGCCGTGGCCGACGACTCGGGGATCGAGGTGGACGGGCTGGACGGGGCGCCCGGCCCGCGTTCGGCCCGGTACGCGGGCGAGGACGCGACCGACGAGGAGAACCTCGAGCGGCTGCTGGTCGCCGTCGCGCGCTTCCTCCCCGAGCACCGGACGGCGCGCTACCGCTGCGTGGCCGCGATCGCCTGGCCGGACGGCCGCGAGCTCCACGCCGAGGGCGTGTGCGAGGGCCGGCTCGAGGGTCCGCCCCGCGGGGAGGGCGGGTTCGGCTACGACCCGGCCTTCGTGCCACAGGACCAGACGGAAGGCCGGACCCGCACGATGGCCGAGCTCTCCGACGAGGAGAAGGACCGGATCAGCCACCGCGGGGAGGCCTTCCGGGCCCTGGCCGGGCTGCTCGCGGGCTGATCCCGAGGCACGGATCCCGAAGACGGGCTCAAACCCGGGGGTGGTTCCGGCCGATACCTCTTCGGTAGCGGGAAAGGTGAGGTCGGGTGTCCGATCCGAAGCAGCGCGGCAGGGACCTGCGGGCCCTCTGGGCCACGCTGGCCGTGATCTGCCTGCTCGGCGCCGGCGTCGCCTACGGGGTCACCCGGTACCGGCTCTACGAGCTCGAGCAGCAGGCCACCCGGGAGGCCCGCAAGGTGGCCGTCGACGTGATCCAGCCCGAGCTCGCGCCGAACGACGCCAAGACGCCGATGCGCGGAGAACGGCTGGCCCGGATGCGCTCGCTGGTCGAGTCCGAGGTGCTCCAGGGCACGGTCAAGGCCGTTCGGATCTGGTCGGGCGACGGACAGGTCGTGTTCGCCGACGACCCGAAGCTGATCGCCGAACGCGCTCCCGCGATGCGGGACGACATCCACTCGCTGACCGCCGGGGCGCCGGCGCACGGCTCCGTGACCGGCGAGCGGTTCCGAACGCTCGTCGTGATGCACGTCGGCAAGCCGCCGACGCTGATGGCCGCCGAGCTCGTCCGGTCGCACACGGCGATGATCGAGAAGGCCAGGGACCCGTGGTACCCGTGGGTCGCGCGCGCGATCCGGTTCGCCGTGGCGTTCGCGGTGCTCTACGTCGTCACCTGGGTGGCGTTCGCCGCGTTCGACCTCGTGCGCCGCCGGCTCGAACGCCAACGCGCCGAGGCCAAGAAGCAGGAGGTCGCGACGGGACGCCGCGCGCCGGTCGACGTCGAGGACCTGCCCGCCTACATGCAGCCGGGGTTCCAGCAGGAGGTCGAGGCCAGACGGAAGGCGGAAGCCGAAGCCGCGTCGGCCCGCGCCGAGCGGGACGAGCTCGCCCGCCGGCCGGAGCAGGCACACATGGCGTCGCCCGAGCTCGCGACGGCGTCCTCGGTCGCCGATCCCTCGGGCGAACCCGCGACGCAGCTTCAGCCCAGGTAGCCCTCGACCTCGCCCGCCGGGCGGACCTTGGCGTCGTCGGGATCCAGGCCGGCCGAACGCCGGGCCCGGCGCTGGTGCAGCAGGTCCCAGCACTGATCGAGCGTGACCTGCAGCTCCTCCAGCCGCCGGCGATCGGCCTCGCTCGCCTCGCCCTTGGCCTCGGCCTCCCACAGCGTGTGTTCGGTGCGCGCGAGCTCGTTGATGCGCTCGACGATCTGCTGGTCGTCCATGGGTCTTCCTCCGTGGTGGTCGATAGCCCACCTTACGACGGTGGGCGCGAGTGTCGGTTCGGCGCCTGTCGGCCATGATGAGCCTCACATGCGCGAGCCCTCCGAGCTCCGTCCGCTGCTGCTCCGCGCCGCCGAACGGGCCGCCGCGTTCCGCGAGGGCGCGGGCGACCGCCCGGTGGCGCCCGAGGTGGACGTCGAGGGGTTCCGCAAGGCGTTCGGCGGGCCGCTGCCCGACAAGGGCACCGACGCCGAGAGCGTGATCGACGAGCTCGTCGAGATGGTCGAGCCGGCGCTCGTCGCGACCGCCGGTCCCCGGTTCTTCGGGTTCGTGATGGGCGGGGCGCTGGACTCGGCCACGGCGGCAGACATGCTCACGACGGGCTGGGAGCAGGTCGGGTTCAACGGCGTGACCTCGCCGGCGTCGGCGATGGTCGAGGAGATCGTCGGGACGTGGCTGAAGGACGCGCTCGGGCTGCCGGCCGGGGCCTCGTTCGGCATCGTCACGGGCGCGCAGGGCGCGAACAACGTCGGCCTCGCGGCGGCGCGACACCGGGTGCTCCAGCGCTTCGGTTGGGACGTCGAGCGCGACGGGCTGCAGGGCGCGCCGAGGATCCGCGTGCTGGCGGGGGAGGAGCGTCACGCGACTGTCGACCGCTCGCTCCGGTACCTGGGACTCGGCACCGCCTCGCTCCAGACCGTGCCCGCCGGGCCGAACGGCGCCGTCGACCCCGACGCCCTCGTCCGGGCGCTCCACGCCGGCTCGGGCGATCCGACGATCGTCTGCGTCCAGGCCGGCAACGTGAACACGGGCGCGTTCGACGACCTGGTCGTGGCGAACGAGGCCGCTCATCGCTACGGCGCGTGGGTGCACGTGGACGGCGCGTTCGGACTGTGGGCGGCCGCGAGCCCCGAGTTCGAGCACCTGGTCGGCGGCCGCGAGGGTTCGGACTCGTGGGCCGTCGACGGGCACAAGTGGCTGAACGTGCCCTACGACACCGGCTTCGTCCTGTGCGCCGACCCGGAGGCGCACGCCCTTTCGATGTCGTACACGGCCGCGTACCTGCAGGACGACCGCGCCCTGCGCGCGCCGTCGGACTTCGTCCCCGAGTCGTCGCGCCGCTCGCGCGGGTTCGCGACGTGGGCCGCGCTGCGCGAGCTCGGGCGCTCGGGGCTCGCCGAGCTCGTCGAACGCTGCTGCGCCCTGGCGTGCCGCTTCGCCGAGCGGCTGACCGACGTCGAGGGCGTCACGATCGCGAACGAGGTCGTCCTGAACCAGGTCCTGGTCGGGTTCGGCGACGACGAGCGCACCGACCGCGTGATCGCCAACATCCAGCACGACGGCACGTGCTGGATGGGCGGGACCACCTGGCACGGCGACCGCCTCATGCGGATCTCGGTGTCGAACTGGACCACGACCGAGGACGACGTCGATCGCTCGGTCGAGGCGATCCGCCGCGCGATGGCCGCCGCGTGAAGATCGGCGTCATCCTGCCCGCGTCCGAGGGCGATGGGGGCGGCCGCATCCCGCCGTGGCCGGCCATCCGTTCCTTCGCCCGGGCGGCCGAGGATCGCGGGCTCGACTCCGTCTGGATGTTCGACCACTTCTACTACAGGGACGATGCGGGCGAGGTCGACGGACAGCACGAGGCGTGGACGATCGTGAGCGCCGTCGCCGCCGTCACCGAACGCGTCGAGATCGGCACGCTGGTGCTCTGCGCGAGCTTCCGGAACCCGGGGCTGACGGCCAAGATGGCCGTGACCGCCGACGCGGTGAGCGACGGGCGGCTGATCCTCGGCCTCGGGGCCGGCTGGCACGATCCCGAGTACGACGCGTTCGGCTTCCCGCGGGACCGCCGCGTCGACCGGTTCGAGGAGGCGATGCGCGTCGTCGCGCCGCTCGTCCGGGGCGAGAGGGTCACGTTCGAGGGCCGGTACGAGCGGGCCGTGGAGGCCGAGATCGTGCCGGCGCCCACGCGCCGCATCCCGATCCTGATCGCGTGCCGGCGGCCACGGATGCTGCGCCTGACCGCGCGATACGCGGACGCGTTCAACACCGCGTGGTACGGCGCGCCGGACCACCGGCTGACCGAGCAGCTCGGCGCGCTCGACGCTGCGCTCGAGGCCGAGGGCCGGGATCCGGCCTCGATGACGAAGACGGTCGGGATGATCGCCCGCGACCCCGGCCGGCAGCCGGAGAGCGACGACGATCGCGAGCTCGTCGGATCGGTCGACGATCTGGCGGCCGCGCTCGACGCGCACGAGGCCCTCGGGGTGGACCACCTCATCCTGATCCTCCAGCCGATGAACGAGGCCTCGCTCGACTGGCTGACGAAGGCACGGGAGCTCCGTTCGGGAGCGTGATCCTCAGTCGGTCTTGGTTCCCAGGATCGCGTGGAGACCGACCAGGACAGGTCCGCTTCCGAAGGTGTCCTCGACGGTAGCCCGGACGCCATGCTCCTCGAGCAAGCCCGGGACCCGCCTCGTGTCGATCAGGACGTTGTCGTGCCTCTCGTCGTCGCGGCGCCATGAGCCGTCCTCGTTGCGCGTGAAGATCGCCATCTGACGGACGAAGCGATCGGGCGAGGGGAGCGAGAACTCGGTGACGAGGGCCCAGTCGTCGCCGGCCCACCCTCGCGGAAGGAGATCCGTCCGTTCCGAACCCCACGACAGGTCGCAAAGGTCCAGAGCGAGCACGCCGCCGGGCCTGAGCGCGTTCGCGATCGCGACGAGCGCACGATCGATCGCGTCGGGATCCGGGAGGTAGCTCAGGACGTGCCCGACGGAGACGATCGCGTCGGCCCCGGGGATCGGGTCGTCGGGGAGGGTCAGTCGACGGATGTCCTCGGCACCGCCGGCGTATCCACGAGCGAGATCGAGCATGGCGGGCGACGCGTCGGTGGCGACCACCCGATGGCCGGCGTCGATGAGGTACCGCGTCAGCAGCCCGCTGCCGCAACCGAGTTCGACCACGACGCCATCACGCTCTCGAACGGGCCCCAGGCGTTCGATGATGCCGGGCGCGCAGTTCTCGGCGTGGAAGCCGAACCCGAGATGGTGGACACGTGCCAGATCTCGGCGGTAGTAGGGCTCGACCACGCAGCTCCTCCCTTCAGGCGAGCCGATGCTACCCGTGCGAGGCGAACAGCCGGGACGTCGTCGAGCATCACCCTCGATGGGTGACCCGGGTCACCGAACCCTGCTCACGACCGTGCGAGAACATGTCAATCTGGATCGAGGTGGGCAGATGCAGCAGATCAGGGTCGAGCGGAAGGTCCGGTCCCGGGACGACCGGGACCGCTACCAGGTGCTGCCGCTCGATCCCCGGGATCCGGACATCCTCCGAGCGAAGCTGTTGCTCGGTCGCGCGGTCCCTGCCACCCGGATCGCCCGTCGCGAACGCTGACCTCGACGTCTCCACCTCGGGCACGGAGGTACCCTGCCCCGGTCGTGGCCACGTGGGCCGAGTTCGAGAGCGCCGAGCCGGATCTGGCCGCCTTCGCACGAGAGCGGATGCGGGGTCGGATCGTCTACCAGGCGACCCTTCGGCTCGACGGCGGGCCTCGCGTGCACCCCGTCTCGCCGTGGGTCGGCGCCGGGCTGCTGTGCGTCTCGTTCCGAGACACGAGCCCCAAGATCCGCGAGGTCTCGCGCGACGCGCGGTACGCGTTGCACACCGCCCTGCCGTGGGAGGACCACGGCGGCGACTTCGGCGAGGTCATGGTGCGTGGATGGCTCGAGCAGGTCTCGCCGTCGCACCCGGCTGTGGTGGCGCGCCCCGGCGAGCCGCCCTACGGGCTCGTCCACTACGCGTGCTCGGTCGACGAGGCGGTGGTGACGGAGTACTCGGAGGACGAGATGCCCGTCCATCGGCGATGGAAGCCGAGCGCAGGCTGAGGTGCGAGAGGGGGGAGTCGAACCCCCACGCCCTTTCGGGCACCGGCTCCTAAGGCCGGCGCGTCTGCCATTCCGCCACTCTCGCGAGGACCAGCGGGAATGGTACGTGGCCCCGGAGCCACGCGTTGCGGGATGAGGAACCCGGCGCGAGCTCATCCGAGTCCTCGGTCTGCGCCTTTCCTGGACGATGCCGCCGCCTCTCCGAGGGCACGGATCATGAGGACGGGGGTATCCGACTCCCAGTAGCCGGCGAACTCCCGTGCGAGGACGAAGCCGTTCGCTTCGTAGAACGCGCGGGTCGCCTGATAGCCGTCGGGGATGTCATCGGGTCCGTCGCTGGGGGAGACGGTGAGGACGAGGAGGAAGCGCCGTCCGGCCGCCAAGGTGTTCGCCGCCAGCCGATCCATCAGCATGCGTCCGATCCCCTCCCAGCGTCGGTCCGCATGCACCGCCATCCAGGTCACCTCCGCGGCGTCCTCGAACCTCGGTTCCCACGTGAGGAACCCCACGACCTCGCGATCATCCGCGGCGACGAGTCCCCGCTGCGACCGAACCGCAGCGGCGCAATCACGCCGCCCTTGCTCGTCCGCGAAGTGATACGGCAGGCTCGCGACGATGGCATCACAGGCCGCAGCGTCGGTCGCTGCGAGCGGACGAACGACCACCGTCAAGGTTCTCCTCCGTTGCCCTGCAGGAGCCCGAGGGTAGTCCACGCACGATCCGTTCGGGTCCGGCGGCTCAAGGCTGCGCGCGATCACGCCGAGGCACGAGAGAATGGAGGGGATGGATCGGAAGGCGTTTGACCAGCGGGTTTGCCACCGCCTGGAACATCGGTGGGTGATCCGGCGTGCCGCGGTGCTCCTCGTGCTCGGGGTGATGCTCGGCGCCTGCACGTCCGGTTCGGATGAGGCGCCCGCGTCACCGCCGGAGCCGGTCAACGTCCCGAGCCCGTCGCCGGCCGCCCAGACCACCAAGAGGCCACCGCTGCTGCCCGAGGGCGTCGGCGTCATCGCGCTGCCGTCCAAGCGCGTGATCAAGGTCTGGAAGCACCCCGCCCAGCCCCAGCCGCAGTTCAAGCTCGACACCCTCAACCCGATGGGACGCTTCGCTCCGATGCTCGTCGACGACGCGAGGCGACGGTCGGGCCACGTCTGGTACGAGGTCCTGCTCCCGCTCCGTCCGAACGGTTCGAGCGGCTGGGTGCGCGGGCACACAGTCACGCTCAAGCGGATCGACCAGAGGATCCACGTCGACCTTTCGAAACGACTCCTTTCCTACTACGTGCACGACGAGCTGAAGCACCGGTTCCACGTCGGCGTCGGGACCGACGCGACGCCGACCGGCGTCGGGTCCTTCTACGTCTGGGTGAAGGTCCAGTACGCGAGCCCGTACCAGCCGTACGGGATCGCCGCGCTCGGGCTGTCCGGCTTCTCGCCCGTCCTGTCCGAGTGGCCCGGCGGCGGGCGGATGGCGATCCACGGCACGTCGAGCCCGAGCGACCTCGGCAACGCCGTCTCGCACGGCTGCGTCCGCGTGTACAACGCGGACCTGAAGCGGCTCCTCGACGTCCCGCTCGGGACGCCCGTGACGATCACGCACTAGCCGTCGTTTCGGCCGTCGGTCCGTACCGTAGAGGCGGAACCGAATCGACGGAGGGAACCCGAATGTCCGCCATCCGCACGCCCGCTAAGGCCGTCCGCTCGGCGTGGTCGGTGATCGACCGCGTCGACCTCGTGTTCATCCCGTTCCTGCGGCGCGTCGCCGTGCCGCTGCTCCGGATCTCGCTGGGGATCGTGTTCGTCTGGTTCGGCCTGCTGAAGGTCTTCGAGGTCTCGCCCGTCGCCGAGTTCGTCGCGCGGACCGTCTACTGGGTCGACCCGGACGTGTTCGTGCCGGCTCTCGGTGTGTTCGAGGTGACGCTGGGGGTCCTGCTGCTGCTCGGCAAGATGATGCGGCTCACGCTGCTGCTGTTCGTGGCGCAGATGGTCGGCACCTTCCTCACGTTCTTCATCCTGCCGAACGTGGTCTTCCAGCACGGCAACCCGCTCCTGCTCACGGTCGAGGGGGAGTTCGTGGTCAAGAACCTCGTCCTGATCGCGGCCGGGCTCGTGGTCGGCACGACCGTCCGCCGGAAGCCGGGGGCGAGGCGGCGCGCCCGATAGCGGCTACCAGGTCACGCCGGCGGCCGTCGACAGGAACTTCATCAGCGGCGCGAGCTCCCGGCAGTCGCCGACGACCGTCTTCACGAGGTCCGGCCCTTGGACCTGCCCGTCCGTGAGCCGGACCGAGCCGGTGAAGCTCTTGCGCTTGATGTCCTCGATCATCGGGTCGTCCGCGTCGAACCCACGGGGCGGCCGCTTCAGCGTGTCCTCGGGATGGTCGAGCTTGCCCTTGGCCTTCCTCCATTCGGCCGGCTTGGCCGAGATGCGTTCGCGGATCGACTGCAGGATCGGCGGGTCGGGCATCCACATCCCGCCGGCCAGGAAGCACTCACCCGGCTGCACGTGCAGGTAGTACCCGGGACCGTGCACGCCCTTGCCCATCGAGAAGTGCGCGCTCGCGTACGGCTTGTACGGGCTCTTGTCCTTGGAGAACCGCACGTCACGGTAGATCCGGAACATCGAGCCGCCGTTGGGCCGCGGGTCGGCCACGATCGTCTTGCTCACCTTGCGCAGCTCGGGGCCGACGTCGTTGATGAACTGCAGGAACGGCTCCTTCACCGACCCCTCGTACCGGTCCTTGTTCTCGGCGAACCAGTCCCGGTCGTTGTTGGCGGCCAGCTCCTTGAGGAACGCGAACGTGTCCTTGTCGAAGTACCGCATCGCCACCTCCTCGCATCCTCGGCTCGTCGCGTTCGGCAAGGATAGGGGCCCGCGGGGACGAGGCTCCCGGCCGTCAGGCGTCCGTCAGTGCCTCCAGCACGCGGGCGAGCGTGGCGTTCGCCTCGCGCAGCTCGGACGCGCCGATCTCCTCGCCGAGGGCCTCGGCCCACGTCCGCTGCCGAAGGCGGATCTCGCGAAGCGCCGAGAGCCCGCGTGGGGTGATCCGGACGAGCTTGGCCCGGCGGTGGTTCGGGTTGTCCTCGTAGGCCGCCAGGCCGTCCTCGACCAGCACGTCCGCGACGCGCTGGACGCTCTGCCGGGTGAGCCACCAGGCGCGCGCGATCTGCGCCACGGAGAGCGGCTCCTCGTCGATCGCCGCCAGGACCCTCCAGCGGGCGCTGGTCTGCCCGGAGGGCTCGGCCATCGCGTCGCCGAGGGCGATGAGCAGGCCGTTCAGGCGGAAGACATGGACGACGAGCTCGCCCACGGAGTCTCCGGCTCCGGAGCGACGAGGCCGCCGCGCTACGGGTTTGACAGCATGCTGTCGTTTCGGTACGGTGTCGGACATGACAGGATTCTGTCATATGGAGCATCGCCCGTCACCACGGGCGGGACAAGAGGGGAGGCCGGGATGACCGAGGAGGAGATCCGACCGTTCCGGGTCGAGTTCCCGCAGGCGGACCTCGACGACCTGCGTGAGCGCCTCGATCGCACGCGGTGGCCCGACGAGCTGCCCGGGGTTGGGGACGCCTACGGTGTGCCGCTCGGGTACCTGAAGGACCTGGCCGAGTACTGGCGAACGGGGTACGACTGGCGCACGTGGGAGGCCAGGCTCAACGAGCACCCGGGGTTCACCACGACGATCGAGGGCCAGAACGTCCACTTCCTCCACGTCCGCTCGCCCGAGCCGAACGCCTTCCCGCTGATCCTCACGCACGGGTGGCCGGGCTCGCTCGTGGAGTACCT
>Ga0081455_10004591_pt1 | contig 15423 bp, 14 predicted proteins | sample TabmetS3T2R1_FD_70207 | JGI IMG/M metagenome (GOLD analysis project Ga0081455, IMG submission 70207) | Tabebuia heterophylla rhizosphere microbial communities from the University of Puerto Rico - S3T2R1 | ecosystem: Host-associated > Plants > Roots > Rhizosphere ... | reverse complement strand
CGATCACGCAGGCCGGACAGGACGGCTGGCTGGCCGGGCGGACCCTGACCTTCTTCGGCGTCGCGCTCGCCATGCTGGTCGGGTTCGTCGCCTGGGAGCTGCGCCAGTCCGAGCCGCTGATGCGCTTCGGCATCTTCCGGATCCGCACGGTCGCCGGTGCCAATGTGGCCGGCTTCATCCTGGGCACCGCGATGTTCTCGATGTTCCTGATGCTGACGCTCTACATGCAGCAGGTGCTGCACTACTCGGCGATGACGACGGGAGTCGCCTACCTCGCAGTCGCGGGTACGGCGATCGTCTGGTCGACCGTGGCAGCTCAGCTCGTGACCCGGATCGGTGTGAAGCCGGTTCTGGTCGTCGGGATGACGAGCCTCACGTCCGGACTGGTGTACTTCACGCAGGTCTCGGTCGGCGGCTCGTACGTCACCGACCTGCTGCCGGGCTTCCTGCTCACGGGTCTCGGCATCGGCTTCGCCTTCGTCCCGATCTCGATCGCGGCGCTGGCCGGAGTCAAGCCGGCCGAAGCTGGCCTCGCGTCCGGTCTGTTCAACACGTCGCAGCAGATCGGCGGCGCGCTGGGCATCGCGGCGCTGTCCACCATCGCGAGCTCGCAGACCGAGAGCGCCCTCGCCTCCGGAACGGCCGCACCGTTCGCCCTCGTCGACGGGTTCACCGCGGCATTCGTGGCCGGTGCGATCATCGCGGCGGTCGGGATCATCGCGGCCTTGACGCTCATCCGTCGTGACGAGCTGGAGTCCGTGCCGGAACCCACGGCGGAGCCGGCGTTCGACCTGGCGGTCTAGCCCGGATCACGTGGCGGCGGCGGTGTCTCGGGCCCCGCCGCCGCGGCGGCGTCTCTGGGTGAGTCGTCCACGCACGTCAGGTGAACGGCCGGCGATCTGCGGCTTGCGCGGTTGTTTCACCTTGCCGGGGTGATGCCGCCGAGCCGCGGTGAACCGCAGTCTTGTCGGGCAAGCGCCGGGAGGTAGTGCCGGGATGACGAGCGAGCACACGTCTGACTCTCGTTCCGACCGCCCTATGCGCGTCGAGTTCCTGGTTGACGGCACGGTCTCCGACACGGTCCGGGCCAGCTTTCCCGAACTCGACGTAGCTCGCGGGCCGGCCGGTGGCTCGGTCCTGTTCGGGACCGTCCGCGATCGGGCGCATCTGCATGGCCTGCTCTCCCGCTTCCGCGATCTGGGTATCTCGGTCGTGGAGTTTCGCCAGCTGCCCAATTGAGGCCGAAAAGGACTTAAAGGCGGCAGTTGCGGCTGAGTACGCCCAAGTTCCCGAGTAACCCGGGACTTTCGAACTAATTGAAGACTGGACGTCCATGCCAGCCTTGGAGGGTCGGATAAGGAGTCCAGATGAGAGTTGTGGAGCGCCCAGGTCCGCGTCACTTCGTCAGATCTATCTCCGGCCCAGTTGGCGTCCTCGCGCCGAGGGAAAGCTCCGTCGTCACCGCCCGTTAGGGCAGCGCCATGGGACAGCGCAGGGAGCACGGGACGGTGGCGGCTGCCCGGCCACGGGCGGTTCCGTCGTGGCCGCAACTGCGGGTTCCTGTCGTACGTCGAGATCGGCTCCTCGCGTCGCTCCATCCGATCGTCGACCAGTCCGGCCCGCCACTCGCCTTGCTCTCCGCGCCGGCCGGCTTCGGCAAGACCACGTTGTTGTCGCAGTTCTGCCAGGAAGTCACCGACCAGGGCCGAGCCCACGTCGCTTGGGTGGCGTTGGACACGTCCGGTACGCGGGCCGGAAGCATCTGGCGGACTGTGCTGTCCGCGCTGAAGTCGTCGTCGCCCGAAGCCGCTGATGTGCTTGCCGACCTGTTGTCGACCCGCCGGCCGCCTGACGACACCTTCCTCGGCCGGTTCCTCGAACGCGCGAGAGATCTCCCGGAGCCGACGATCCTGGTGCTCGATGACGTGCAGGTGCTGACCAGCGCCGCGGTCGTGAGTCAGCTGGGCGTCTTGAGCCGTCGGTTGCCGCCGCCGATGCGCCTGGTCCTCTCATCCCGACACGACCCGGCCTTCTCGCTTCACGAGGCTCGGCTGGCCGGCAACCTGATCGAGCTACGCGCCCGCGAGCTGGCCTTCTCCGCCGCGGAGACGGCCGAGGTGCTTCGCGGGCTGCCACTCGGTGCCGACGACATCGCGGCGGTCGTCGACCTGACCGAGGGTTGGCCGGCCGGTGTCCAGCTGGCCCGCAGTGTCCTCCGCCGTCCGGGTGACGGCGGCCGCCTGGCGACGCTGTTCAACGCGCAGGCCGGAGTGCTGGCCGACTACCTGTTCCAAGAGTCGTTCACGGCGACCTCGCCGGAGGCGCAGGAGGTGTTGTTGCGAACGGCCGTGGTGCCGCAGCTCAACGACGACCTCGCGGTCGAGCTGACCGGTCGCGCCGATGCCGGCGAGGTGATCTTGGGGATGGAGGACCTGGCGCCGCTGCTCGATCGGTTCGACGGGCCGAGCGGCCAGGATGTGTGGTTCAGCTATCACCCGCTACTGCGGTCGTATCTGCATGCCGAGTTCGCTCGCCGGGATCGTACGGAGCTGCGCGCGGCTCACCGGAGTGCGGCGCTGTGGTACGAGCGACAGGGCGACGTGTTGGCCGCGATCGAGCATGCGCTCGCCAGCGCGGACGCGGAGCTGATCGACGACCAGCTGCGGCGGCTCGGCCCCGAGCTGTTGCTGAACGGCGAGGGTTCGCAACTGCGGCAGGTGCTGACCGAACAGCGCCAGGTGGTGACCGACTGGACCTCGGTCTTCGGTGCCTGCGTGACCGCTCAGGAAGGCAAGGTGGCCGCGGCCAAGGGGTGGCTGGCCGGTGCGGACGTCACCGCGAGTCCGAACCCGCAGCTGCGAAGCCTTCATGCCGCGGTGAGTCTGCGGATCGACCAACTGACCGGCGAGCCCTCGTCGTCCGAGCTGGTCTGGTCGAGCGAACCGCAGCCGTCCTGGTCGGACGATCTGCGCCTGCTGATCGCGGCGCTTCGAGGCACGTCGCTGGTGAACGGCAGCGAGTCGGTCATCGCCGAGCGCGATCTCGAGCAGGCGATCGGGTTGGCGAGCAGCTTGGGACGGGCGCACGTCGAAGTGCATTGCCGGACCTTGTGGGCGGCGGCGGCGCTGGGCCGCGGCAACTACCTCGAGTCATCGCGGCGGGTGGATCTCGCCGCGGCGCGCGCCGAGGAGCTGGCCGATGTCCACGACCCGATCCTGGCCTACGCCGACCTCCTGATGGGATGGATCGCGTTCCAGCGACTCGACGACGCGGCGGCAACCGAGTATCTGAAGCAGGCCCGGAACGTGCCCAGCGACTCCATGGATCCCGTGGTGGTGATGGCAGCCCGATCACAGGCCGACCTCCTCGCCGTCGCGCTCGGGCTCGACGAGCCGTCGACCTCGGGTGACGACGCGGGCGAGGAGGCACCGGACCTGGCCCTCCTGCCCGACTCGCTGCTTGTGTACTCCTGCTTCGCCCGGGTCCGACGCGCGCTGGAGCGAGGTCGTACGGACCTGGTGCGCCGCTCGGTCGACCACGCGACGTCGATGCTGCCGCCCAACGGCGATGCCGTCACGATGCGGGCGATCGCGATGTCGGCCCAGGGGCGTGATGACCAGGCTCGCCGGATGCTGCGACCCGTCGTCGAGGGAACCACCGAGTGCCTGGTGAGCTCCTCTCTCGTGGCGGCGCTGTTGCTGGACGCCACCCACGCGATCCGCGCCGAGCATCCGTACGAAGCCTTCGACGAGGTCCAGCGGGCTCTCAAGATCTGCGCCTCGACCGGCGGCTACCGCGAGCTGGCGATGGCGTCGCCGGATCTGCTCGCCTACGTGTCCGAGCAGACCGACCGGCTGAACGGTCACTCCGAGCTGATCGGCCGCGCCCTCGAGCTGGCTCGGCTGCCGACCGACGGGCCGACGATCGCGCTCCTGACCGACCGGGAGCTCGACATCCTTCGCGAGCTTCCCACGTTGAACCGAGTCGACGAGATCGCCGCGAACCTCATGGTGTCGACGAACACGGTCAAGACCCACATCCGAGGGGTCTACCGCAAGCTCGGAGTTCGATCCCGCAAGGAAGCCGTCCGGGTTGCGCGTCGTCGCGGACTGCTGTGATTCGTGAGCGGGACTACGGCGGTGCCACGTCGGCCTTGTCTTCGCCCCCTTCTGGTTCCGCCTCGACCTCCTCGGGCTCCTTGGCGGGTTCCTTGGGTGGTGGCGCGGCGAGAACCTCCACGATCACGAGGATGACGACCGTGACGATCACCACGGTGAGGGCGTAGGACCCGGTCGGGTGGTCCTTGAGCAAGTAGATGAGCGCGGCCAGGCCGATGATGCCGATCCGGACGGCGTTGCGGTACCTGGCGAGCGCCTCGCCGAACGCGCCGGTGCGCAGGCCCGCCCGGGCCCGTCCGCTGCGCAGCGCCACGACGCCGCGGCCCAGCCCGCCACGGGCAGCGGCTCCCGCACCGGTGGGAGCCAGCAGCCAGGCGACCACAGCGATGACCAGGGCGACGACAAGTACGGCCCGAAGCGCGGTCCGGATGAACCCCACGAGCGTGTCGTAGATCGCTCCCGCCGCCGCGGTCGACGCATCGGCCGGCAGCGCGTCCAGGTAGATCGGCCGCAGCAGATTGAGTATCGCGCCGAGCAGAATCATTGACGCGGCGATCGCCAGGCCGGCGGCGAGCAAAGCACGTCGCCGGTCCCTGGCGACGAAGACGGCAATGACCAGCAGCAGTAACCCGACGACAGGAAGCCAGGTGGCGATACCGTCGAGCAGACTGAACGCGCCCTGCGCCTTCGTGAGATCGTCCGACTGGAAGATCACGAAGCTTGCATTCACCGGCGGGATGCGGCTGGCAAGGCCGAAGCCCTGCTTGACCAGCTCGTCCTTGATCGTGTCGATGACCGCAGCAACGCTTACCGAGACCTCGCCGCCCGAGACATTGACGCTGTCGGTTCCCTCGCCGGTGAGAACCGCCACCAGCTGGGCATGCGCCTGCCGGTTGGCTTCGATCCACGCCTGCTCGAACAGGTCGGACTGCACCAAGGTGTCGATCTGATCATTGATGAAGCCACGAATGGCAGAAGCGAGCGGGCCGCTGACCGCGTCGAGCGTGGCGGCGGCGCGCGGCGGCAGGCCCCGCTGGTTCAGCGCGTTGACGACATCCTGAGTGATCTGGTCGAGATCGATGTAGTTGTAGATCTCGGTCTCGATCCGAGCGGCGATCGCCTGCTGTACGGCGGGGTTGGACGCCAGTGGGGTGATCGTCTCGACGTAACGATCGGTGTCTTCGATCTCGTCTCGTGCCCAGGTGGCGACGACGGAGATGGGGGCCAAGAGCGCGGCGATGGCGATCAGAAGACCGGCGACCAGCGGGCGCCACCATCCCCGCCGATCGCCTGGCTCCGGCGACTCCTTCTCGTCCAGTTGTTGACGCAGCTCCTCGACTTCTCGCCTTAGGCGAGCAGCTTCTTCGTCGTCCGGCCTGTCGGAGGTCGCCATTTGCCCACTATGCGGAGCGCCTCGGCACCGTCGCCTCACACCCGAAGGGTGAGATCGGGCCATCCGGTCGGCGTGTCGGCGGGTCCGCGATCTCACCCGTGGCGGGTGGTGCCGTCACCGATTCGCGAGGGACATCGTGAGAGGCGAAGCCGCGGACCTGTGCGCCATGCCGGTCCGCGGAGGCCTGCTCGAGAAAGGGTGATCCGTGGCTACTTTCACCGTCTGGCGCTTCGACAGCGCGGATGGAGCCGAGCGCGCAATCGACACGCTGAAGAGCCTTCAGTCCCAGGAACTCATCAAGATCCATGACGCCGCCGTCGTGGCCTGGCCCGAAGGCCGGCGGAAGCCGAAGACTCGTCAACTCCACAGCCTGGCCGGCGCCGGTGCCCTTGGTGGCGCCTTCTGGGGCATGCTGTTCGGCCTGCTCTTCTTCGTGCCCCTGCTCGGGATGGCCGTAGGTGCGGCGATCGGTGGCCTGACCGGATCGTTGGCCGACGTCGGCATCGACGACAAGTTCATCGCCCAGGTTCGGGAATCGGTGACGCCCGGCACCTCGGCCTTGTTCGTCCTCACCTCCGAAGCCGTGACGGACCGGGTGGTGGACGCGTTCGCCGGCACCCACGCCGACCTCATCCACACCAACCTCTCGGCCGAGCAAGAGGCCAAGCTTCGCGAGGTCTTCTCCGAGTCGGAAGGCGCCGAAACATGAGTGCGGCGCCGGATTCGTCGGGCGACTACAACCCGTGGGCGGTGGGACTCGCCCTGTTCGCCGGCGCCGTCATGATGACCGTCGGCGCGTTCCAGGCGCTTGAGGGACTCGTCGCTCTGTTCGACGACAACTTCTACGTGGTCAGGGACAACTACACGTTCGAATTCGACGTCACGGCGTGGGGATGGATCCACCTGATCATGGGCATCGTCATCGCGGTCTCGGGCTACTTCGTCGTACGGGGTGACCTCTGGGCTCGGATCCTCGCCATGTTCCTCGCCGCGCTGGCCGCCATCGCCAACTTCCTCTGGGTGCCGTACTACCCGGTCTGGTCGTTGCTCATCGTGGCGCTGAACATCCTCGTCATCTGGGCATTGGCCGTCTACAACCCACGACGTGTCTGACGTTCGCGAAGTGAGGCCGCGATGCTGATACTTCTGCTGCTCCGGTGGGCGATCATCGCTATCGCGATCGCCGTCGCGGCCTGGGTGCTGCCCTCCGTCGATGTCGACGGCGGATTCTGGGGGGTGATCGGGATCGCGTTGATCTTCGGACTCGTGAACGCGTTGATCGGCCCGATCCTCCGGCTGCTCTCACTGCCGCTGACGATGCTCACGTTCGGTCTGTTCGGGCTCATCGTCAACGGCGCGCTGCTCGCCATCACGGCCGGAATCTCCGACAACCTCGATGTCGGCGGCTTCTTCAGTGTGGTTCTGGCGGCGCTGGTGATCTCACTGCTGACGACCATCCTGGCGGCCCTGGTGCCCGATCCGACCGGTTGACCGATGGAGTGGGGTCGCCTGGGACTGGTCTTCGTCGGGCTCCTCGTTGCCTACTTCGCCGTCCCCGTGGAGACCGATGCGCCAACCTGGCGTCTCGCTCTCGGCGTCCTCCTGACCGCGGTCGCAGTGTTCCTCGCGGGGTTGATCATCATCCGGCAGGTCCGATTCCAGGTGAGTGGCGTCGGCCGCGTCGTACGGATTCAGGGCCTCCTGCTCCTCCTCGAGATCGTGATCGTGGCCTTCGCGACCGCGTACTACATGCTGGCCGAGTCGACCAGCCACCAGATGGCCGGAGTCGACACCCGACTCGACTCCTTGTACTTCACCATCGTCACCATGGCGACCGTCGGCTACGGCGATGTCCACGCGGTCGGGCAGTTCGCCCGCGGGCTGGTCACCGTGCAGATCGTCTTCAACCTGATCTTCGTCGGCGCCCTGACCAGTCTTCTGACCAGTCGAATGCGGGGCGCGCCGAATGGTCATGTGAAGCAGTCGGCCGACGCCGTCGACGAGGACGGATGACATGGCCGACGCCCAGTCAGCGTCGTTGCCGCGTGGGCTCATCGCCCTCGTGACCCTGGCCGCCGCCACGATCACCGTCGCCGGGCTGCACAGCGCGGCTGGGATCGTCGGACCGGTCTTCTTCGCACTGGTGCTGACGATCGCGGTGCATCCGATCCGTATCCGCCTGGCCGCCCGGGGCGTGCCCGGATGGCTCGGCACCGTCGCCGGCATGCTCGCGGTGTACGTCATCCTGTTCGCACTCGCGGCGGCGTTGGTCGTCGCGGTCGCCAGGTTCGCGACCCTGGTGCCGACCTATCAGGACGAGTTCGACGATCTGCTCGACAACGTGCGGTCCGCGCTGTCCGACGCCGGTGTCGGCAGTGACCAGGTCAAGTCGTTGTCCGACTCGGTCGACCTGAGCCGGTTCGCCGACTACCTGGCTGAGCTGTTAGGCGAACTGTTCGGTGTGCTGTCCAGCCTCGCCTTCGTCGTCGCCCTGCTGTTCTTCATGTCGCTCGAGGCTTCCGGGTTCGCCGATCGGATGAGCCGGATCCTCCCCGAGCACGGTGCGGTGGCGCCGGCACTCCACTCGTTCGCACACGGCACTCGGGTCTATCTCGTGGTCTCCACGATCTTCGGGTTGATCGTGGCAGTGATCGACGCCGCGTTCCTCTGGCTCATCGGTCTCCCGCTCCCGTTGGTGTGGGGGCTGCTCGCCTTCATCACCAACTACATTCCCAACATCGGCTTCGTGATGGGCCTCGTGCCGCCGGCGCTCCTGGCGTTGCTCGAGGACGGTCCGGGGACCATGCTGATCGTGATCGCCGTCTACTCGGTGATCAACTTCGTCATCCAGGAGCTCATCCAGCCCAAGTACGTCGGCGACGCGGTCGGCCTCTCCGGCACGATCACGCTGGTGTCCCTGGTCTTCTGGGGTTGGGCCCTCGGCGCGCTCGGAGCATTGCTCGCCGTGCCGTTGACCCTCCTGGTCATGGTCCTGATCGACGCCGATCCCCGGACCGCCTGGATGCACTCGCTGGTGTCCAGTGCGGAGCCAGGCGGCCCGAAGCAGCTGGCGACGTCCGAGTCCGTACCGGAGTGACGGTTCACCCGGCGCGGGTGATTCGCACCGGAGCGTCCGGCGACATCCTGAGGTGGCGCTCGACCGCCCGGCCGGCGCTCCCAGGCTCGCCATGAGGCAGCCCGGAGAAGTCAAGGAGCGAGGACCTGATGGACAACGACTTCTCACTGCTCGAGGTCTTCTTCTCGATGCTGTACTTCTTCCTCTTCATCGCGTGGATCTACCTGCTGATCGTGATCGCCACGGACATCTTCCGCAGCCGCGACATGGGGAACTGGGCGAAGGCGCTCTGGATCCTGTTCCTCGTACTCGTTCCGATCCTCGCCTCGCTGATCTACCTCATCGCTCGCGGACACAAGATGGCCGAGCGGCAGCGCGAGGACGCGGTCCGGCAGGAGAAGCAGTTCCGCTCGTACGTCCAGGACGCCGCCGGGTCAGCGAGTGCGGCCGACGAATTGGAGAAGCTCGCCAAACTTCGCGACGCCGGAACCATCACCGCTGACGAGTTCGAGGCGCAGAAGTCCAAACTGCTGGCCTGACCCCCGTCGCCGTGCCGTCACGCCGTAAGGACGAACCCGACCACCCGCGACGACAGCGAGACCATCCCGAGGCGCGCGGCACGGATCGATTCGGCTCGATTGACGAATCGTCGCGCCGGATCGCGCACGAGGCATCGCAGATCTTCGAGACCCCGCGGCCATCTCCCCTTCAGATCCTGGCCCGCGGGGTTCTCGTTGCCCTGCTCCTGTTCTTGATCTTCGGCGTCCTGATCCCACAGTTCGCCGACTACGACGAGGTCTGGGACGCGATCCAGTCGCTTTCGTGGACCGCGCTGATCCTCCTACTGGCGCTGACGGTGGTCATCGAGCTGTTCAAGTCCGAAGCACCGAGCCTTCTCATCACCCGGCTGAGCCTTGGTCTGGCGTTCCTTGCGCAGGAGGCGTCGGCTGTGGTCTCCAATACCATCCCGGGGCCGTCCGGCGTGGTCACGAGATACGCGACCTACCGTCGCTACGGCATCGACCTCGAGGACTTCAGTCGCGCGGCCGTGGTGAACAGCGCGTGGACCACTCTCATTCCGCTCCTTCTTCCCAGCATCGCGGTTCCGCTGGCCGCAACCCAGGAGACGGTTCCGACCCGTGTCGTGGTCCTGACGGTGGCCGCGCTCTGCGTCGGGACCCTCGCCATCGCGACCGGCATCTCCATCGTCCGCAGCGAGCGGTTCGCCCGCTGGTTCGGCGAGAACACCGCGAAGCTGGTCAACTGGATGCGCGGGCTGGTCAATCGTCCGCCGTCCACGACTGTCGGCGAGGCGGTCGTCCGGTTCCGGTTCGAGGTATCGGACAGCGCCCGTGAGCACGGGCTCAAGCTGACCGCCGTCGTCGTGGGTCGGGAGTTCAGCACGTTCCTGGCGCTCCTCGTCTCGATCCGGGCAGTGGACATCTCCCGCAGCGAGCTGACCGCGGTCGAGGTGTTCGCGTGCTACGCGATCGTTCGACTCCTCACCATCATCGAGATCACGCCGGGCAACGTCGGCATCGCAGAGGCGCTCTACATCCGGACCCTGTCGTGGTCGGCACCGGACGTCAGCGAGAACACCATCGTGGCGGCGGTGTTCGTCTTCCGGATGTTCACCTACCTCGGTCCGATCATCATGGGCGGCGGCGCCTGGCTGTACCTGCGCCGCTATTTCCGCCTGCACCCGGTCGAGTCTGACTCGGCTGCCAAGAGCTGACCGGTCTGCCGATCAAAAGTCGTCATCCGGCGCTCGCCCGTCACCGTCACGCCGGTAGCGTTCGGGATGTGGAGCTGCTGACGTGAGCACGCGCCGGTTCTTGGTCGTCATGAACGCGGCCGCTGGCAACACCGACGAGGCGACGGTGGAGCGGGCGGTCAAGCGCATGGAGGCTGCCCGCGCCGACGTCGACATCGGCCGGGCCGGGACGCCTGAGGAGCTCGACGGCGTGCTGGACGGTCGCGGTGACCGGATCCTCGTGGTCGCCGGCGGCGACGGCAGCCTCCACGTCGTGATCGACGCGCTTCGTCGTCGCAGCGAGCTCGGTGACGTCGTCATCGGGCTCCTCCCGCTCGGCACCGGCAACGACTTCGCCCGGGGCACCGGCATCCCCCTCGAACCCGAGGCGGCCGCCGCTGTGCTCATGGACGTCGACCCGGCGCCAGTGGACCTCCTCGTCGACTCGACTGGGCGCATCGTCGTGAACGCCGTCCACCTCGGCGTCGGTGTCGACGCCGCGCGGCGGGCAGGTGCGCTGAAGTCGCGGTTCGGCCGGGCAGCGTTCGCGATCGGAGCCGTGATCGCGGGCGCGCGTACGCCGGGCTTCCGCATGGACGTACTCGTCGACGGGCGGGTCGTAGTTGATCGGCGTCGTCGAGTCCTCATGGTCGCCGTCGGCAACGCGTCGACCATCGGCGGCGGTACGCCGGTTCTGCCCGACGCCGTGATCGACGACGGGCAGCTGGACGTCATGGTGTCCTACGCCATCGGCAGACGGACTCGCCTCGGGTACGCGCTGCACCTCAAGCGCGGCGTGCATCCACAGCGTGCCGACGTACGTGAGGTCCGGGGTCGTCGGGTCACGGTGCGGGCCCACGACTTCTGGTGCAACGCCGACGGCGAGCTCTATGGCCCGGAGTCCGACGTCACCTGGCATGTGGAGCCGAAGGCGTTCCGGCTCCTGCTGCCACTCCGGTCGGAGTCGTCAGCTCAGCCGGACTGAGTCGAGCAGGCGCATCTGCGCAGGCTCGTCGCCGTCGACATCGGCGGTGTGCCACCGCACGTCAGCATGCCGTCCGTCGATGTCGAGAACGGCGATCGTGTTGTCGAACCACGGGCCCTCCGTGATCGACCAGCGAAACGGCAGCTTGCGGACCCGGGCCGCGCGTCCGGCGAGCATTCCCACCGGCTTGGTGAAGCCGCGGACCGACACCGCGGACATCCAGCGGGCCCAGCGGGGCATCGGGTTTCGGATCGGCGAGGACACCGCCTGCACCATTCGCGATGCCGGCCTGGTCTTGAGCCTGACATCGGCGAGGTAGGAGTGATGGACGTCACCGGACAGGAAGATCACCGTCGCAGGGGACGGACCCCTCCGGCCTTCGGCCACGTCGATCATCGCGCGCGCGACGCGCTGGAAGGACTCCTGGAAGGCGGCCCAGTGCTCGAGGTCGATCGCCTGCCGGATCCGTTCGGCGACCCGTGCGGCGCCACGACCCCAGGCGCCGGCGGCGACCGCCTCGTTCCACGCCTCCAGGTGATGCAGCCCGGTCGGGAGGAGGAACGGCAGGGACGTACCGAACAGCAGATGGTCGACGTCGCCGGTCAGAACGTCGTCGAGCCAGTCCGCCTCCGCCGCGTCCAGCATCCGCCGCGGCTTCTCGTCGAGCTCCCGAGCCGCCCGGCTGTCGACCATGAGCAGCCGGGTCCGGCCGAGGTCTCGGTGGTAGCTCCAGCGATACGAGGCAGGCTTCGCGTCGGCATCGGTCGCGAAGGCGTCGAGCACATCACCCGCGTCGCCGTCCCGTCCGGCTTCGAGCACCCTGTGCCAGACGGGGTCGTTCTCCCGCTCGCGAGGGGAGAGGTTTCCGATGTGCTGGTAGACCCAGTACGACCCGAGCCCGGCCACGATCCGCTGCTGCCACCAGGAGGTCTCCTGCATCTGGCGACGCCACGTATCCGACGTGTTCCAGTCGTCGCGGATGTCATGGTCGTCGAAGATCATGGCGGTCGGCAGGGTCGAGAGCAGCCACCGGGTGTCCGGGTCGGTCCACGCCAGCCGGTAGAGATGGCCGTACTCGGCGTAGTCCAGCAACTCCTCGCCCGGCGGCTCGTCGATGTCGCGGCGGCCGGCGATGAACTCCTGCATGTCCTCGCTGGTCTCGTCGGCGTACACCTGGTCGCCGAGCAGCAGCACCAGCGTGGGCCACTCGACGTCGTCGGTCCGCATCAGCCGGTGCGCCAGGGCCCGCAGCATGTCGGGCCCGTGGGAGCGGTTGGTCTCGGCGTCGTGCGGTGCCGTCGTACGGCAGGATCCGAAGGCCAGTCGGAGCCGGTTGTCGTCACCGACCGTACGGATCCGGCTCGGTGGGTACGACGAGTCCGGTGGCGGCCAGACCTGATCACCGTCGCAGGCGACCGTGTACGGGTAGGTGCCGCCCGCGTCCAGGCCCTCGATGTCGACCAGGGCGTAGTGATGGCCGTGCACCGTGAACGTGTGCGCCACGTGGTGGTGACCGGCCACGGCCACGGTGACTTCGGCGGGGCTGGCCAGCTCGACCCACACGGCAGCCGACGACTCGTCGACGTAGCGGAGCAGCGGGCCGAGCAGCAGCGGGGAGTTCGGCTCGGTCATCCGTCCAGTTCTACCGGGACCGGCTCAACGGTGGCCAGACAGACCCTCAAGGCGTCGGCCGTCTCAGCGAGACGGCTCCGGCACATCCGGATATGCGTACTCGAGCCTGGCCAGTGGGTCCAACGCCCGTACGAAGCTGTCGGGAAGCTCCTCCGACGGGTGGATGACGTCAACGACGCGTGCGTTGGCATACCCGGTCGGACGTGAGGCCCGAAACGTCTCGTCGAGGTCCAGGAGTCGGACCAGCGCCTCAGCCCGTTCGATGCTACTCATGTGGAACCTGCGGCTTGGCATGTTCCAACGGTCCGCCTGGCGGCTCTCGACGCGTAGGGACCGAAGGCCCGAATCTGACGGGCGGTCTGGCCGATCTGGATTCGGGTCTAGTGGCCGGACTCGTACACTTCGACCGAGCAATCCGGGGACGGGATTCACAAACCGAGCGGCGGCGGACCCCGTTCACGAGACAGCCCCCGGTGCCGAGGTGTCACCGGGGGCTGCATCTCCCTCGTAATGCTCCCTCGTATCCGTCACATCGGTCGCGGAGCCCTCATCGTTACTCGGCGCCTGGTCATCGGCGTGCTACTCGCCTTGATCGAGCGTGAATGCCTCCTCGACCGGCGGCGTCGGGAGTAGCCGCGCCTGGGGGTCGACCTCGTGAATGATGCCGTCGGGCGGATGTCGGAGGCGGTGCTCGACCCGCAGGATGAGCCGGTTGGCATAGCCGAGGACACGGGTCGGTGACTGGTGCCGCTCACTGATGAGGCGTTGCCGGGCCGCCTCGATCGTGAGCACGCTACTCATGCGGTAGTAGCTGGTGGGCACGCTTCGACGCTCTACCTGATCAGCCCAAGGCCCCAGAGGCGAAGGTCCCCGACCGGACGTAGTGGGCGGCCGGGTTCGAGCCATGGAGTGCTGGTGAGCGTGGCGGAGGATGCGGGATTCGAACCCGCGAGGGCTGTTAACCCAACCCGCTTTCCAAGCGAGCGCCATAGGCCACTAGGCGAATCCTCCGCGGGAGAGGATACGCGGATCGTTCGGCGAGTGCGGAATCCGGCGGGCCGCCGTACGACCGCTCGTCCCGACCGCGGTCGTCGACCGATGCGGCGTCTCGTACACTCGGCGCAGGTTCCCCGTGCGGCGGTACCTCGCCGAACTCCCCCAGGGCCGGAAGGCAGCAAGGGTACGCGAGCTCTTCCGGGTGCGCGGGGAGCCGTCTTTTCAAGGACCGATCGCCGGTTGGCCTGTCCGCGACGAGCGTTAGGGTTCGGAGGGTGACTGCACCGCTGGCGCTCTATCGCCGCTACCGGCCCGAGACCTTCGCCGAGGTGATCGGTCAGGACCACGTCACCGAACCGCTGCGGCACGCCCTTGAGAGCAACCGGGTGCACCACGCGTACCTCTTCTCCGGCCCGCGCGGCTGTGGCAAGACGACCAGCGCCCGGATCCTGGCCCGGGCGCTCAACTGCGAGCGAGCTCCGGTGGCCGAGCCGTGCGGCGAGTGCGACAGCTGCCGCGACCTGGCGCGCGGCGGACCCGGGTCCATCGACGTCATCGAGATCGACGCCGCGAGCCACGGCGGTGTCGACGATGCGCGAGACCTGCGGGAGCGGGCCTTCTTCGCGCCGGTGAGCAGCCGCTACAAGATCTACATCATCGACGAGGCTCACATGGTGACCGCGCAGGGCTACAACGCCTTGCTCAAGCTCGTCGAGGAGCCGCCGGAGCACCTGAAGTTCGTCTTCGCCACGACCGAGCCGGACAAGGTGATCGGGACGATCCGGTCGCGGACGCATCACTATCCGTTCCGGCTGGTCCCGCCGCGACTCCTCACCGACTACCTGAGTGAGCTGTGTGAGCGCGAGGGAGTCGCCCTGGACCCGACCGCGGCGCCTTTGGTCGTACGGGCCGGCGCCGGATCGGTACGGGACACGCTCAGCGTCCTGGATCAGCTGATCGCCGGCGCCGGTGATGAGGGCGTGACCTACGGTCGCGCTGCGGCGCTGCTCGGGTACACCCCGGACTCGCTGCTGGACGACGCCGTGGACGCCTTCGCAGCCGGCGATGGCGCCACGGTGTTCGGCGTCGTCGACAAGGTCATCGACAGCGGTCAGGAGCCACGCCGGTTCGCCGAGGACCTGCTGCGCCGCTTCCGTGACCTGATCGTCGTGTCGGCCGTGCCCGGGGCGATCGGCAAGGGCCTGCTCGAGGTGCCGGGCGACGCCGCGGAACGCTTGGAGAGCCAGGCGGCTCGCTTCGGCCCGGCCGAGCTCACCCACGCGGCCGAGGTCGTCAGCCAGGGTCTCGACGAGATTCGTGGGGCGACCGCACCCCGGCTGCTGCTCGAGCTGATCTGCGCCCGGTTGCTGCTGCCTGGTGCCGACGACTCCGAGGCCGGCGTCCAGGCCCGGCTGGACCGGCTCGAACGACGCCTGACGATCCCCGGCGCCGAGCCCGCGGCAACTGCGG
>Ga0081455_10004590_pt1 | contig 15425 bp, 12 predicted proteins | sample TabmetS3T2R1_FD_70207 | JGI IMG/M metagenome (GOLD analysis project Ga0081455, IMG submission 70207) | Tabebuia heterophylla rhizosphere microbial communities from the University of Puerto Rico - S3T2R1 | ecosystem: Host-associated > Plants > Roots > Rhizosphere ... | reverse complement strand
TTTTCTAGACCCGCCTTACGGCAGGGTATTTGCGGAAAAGGCCCTCCTCGCGGCACGCGAGGGCGGGTGGCTTAAACCGGACGCGCTTGTTGTCGTTGAAGAAGCCGCCGATGCCGGATTCACGACGCCCGAGGCCTTCATGGAATTGGAACGCCGCAAATACGACGACACCGAATTCGTGTTTTTGCGCCAGACCTAGTCGATGCCAACAACTACCGGCGCCCGAACAAGCGCTCGATGTCGGTGAGTTTGAGTTCGACGTAAGTCGGTCGGCCGTGATTGCATTGGCCGGAATTGGGCACCGACTCCATCTCGCGCAGGAGCGCGTTCATTTCTTCTGGTTTCAGCCGCCTTCCGGCGCGGACCGAGCCATAACAAGCCATTGTCGCCGCCACATGCATGAGGCGACGTTCCAGCGGCAGCGAGTCATCCCACTCTGCCATGTGGTCCGCCAAATCGCTCATCAGGCCCCTTACGTCCACCTCTCCCAACATGGAGGGCGTCTCTCGAACGGCGACTGCGCCGGGACCGAATGACTCAATCACCAGACCGAACCGCGACAGTTCTTCCGTCCGGGCGGCGAGTCGGACAACATCGGCCTCATCGAGTTCGACGACCTCGGGAATGAGCAGGATCTGCCGAGCCACGCCGGACTTTTCGATTGCCGACTTCATGCGTTCGTAGACTATGCGCTCATGTGCGGCGTGCTGGTCGACGATGACGAGGCCATCGAGGGTCTGTGCGACGATGTAGGTTTCGTGAACCTGGGCGCGCGCAGCGCCCAGCGGCCGATCAATCTGATCGGCGGCCGGTTCGAACGTCACCACCGAAGCCGCGGGCTCGCCGACATCGAAAACAGGCTGGGAATTCTCGGCGAAATCGACGGCCCCACCGCCGGCCATGGGCAAAGTAGCAGGGCGAGCCGGAGATCGTCGCCAGTCGTAACCGTCCCGCCGGGACACCGCAGCCGGTCGAAAAGTTGCGATGGTTGCAGTGCCCCCCGTGGTCGCCGCGCGCTGGCCTTCGCGCATCAGCGCTTCCTTGAGTGCGCGCACAATCAACCCGCGCACGAGACCGGCATCGCGAAATCGCACCTCGGTCTTGGCGGGGTGCACGTTCACGTCCACTTCGCGCGGGTCGAGGCTGACGAACAACACAAGCGAGGGATGTCGGTCGCGGGGCAGATAATCCGCATAGGCCGCCCGCACCGCTCCGAACAACAGCTTGTCGCGGACCGGCCGCCCGTTCACGAGCAGGTATTGCCCAAGTGAATTGGCACGCGAGAGCGTCGGCAGTCCGGCAAAGCCGGTCACGCGTACTGCGTCGCGCTCGGCCTCGATGGCGATTGCATTGGCGCGAAAATCGGACCCGAGGATGTCGGCGAGCCGTTCGAGCCGGTCGCCCTCGGCGGCGGAGGGCCATGTCACCGGCGCCCGCTCTTCGCCCAATAGCGTGAAAGAGACATCGGGCCGGCTCATGGCCAACCGCCGCATCACCTCGCGCACCGCCTCAGCTTCGCTGCGATCGGCTTTGAGAAACTTCAGCCGTGCCGGCGTGGCATAGAACAGGTCGCGGACCTCCACGGTCGTCCCTTGTCCAAGGGCCGCGGGCTTTACAGCCGACTTTTTGCCGGCGTCGACGGTAATGCCCCAGGCGTGGAGCTCGCTTGCATGGCGCGTTGTAATCGTGAGCCGGGCTGCCGCGCCGATCGAAGGCAGCGCCTCGCCGCGAAACCCGAATGTGCGGATCGAAAGGAGATCGTCGCTGTCGAGCTTCGAAGTTGCGTGGCGCTCGACGGCGAGTTCGAGATCGGCACAGGTCATGCCCTCGCCATCGTCCGTGACGCGGATAAGCCGCCGCCCGCCGCCGTCAGTGAGCACATCGATCCGGCGCGCGCCGGCGTCGAGCGCATTCTCGACCAGCTCCTTCACGACGCTCGCCGGCCGCTCGACGACCTCACCGGCCGCGATGCGGTTGACGACGGCTTCGGACAGTTGGCGAACGGACATGTCGGCGGGCCTGATCGAATCGGCCAGACTCTAGCGGCGTGGAGCGAGAGCCGCGAGGTTGCAGTCAAAGCTGCCCCCGCTATTCCTGCTGCTAGTCCCAACCTGACTTGGAGCGCCGCAGGCTTTTGATGGTCGAGCGATGTTTTTTGGCCTCCAGCCTTTGGCGGCGCTCGGACTTCGGGACCTTCGTCGGGCGGCGCGGCGTCGGTTTGACTGCCGCCTCCCGGATCATCTCAAACAACCGGTTGCGCGCATCCTCGCGGTTGCGTTCCTGGGTCCGGTGTTGTTGCGCGACAATCACGATGACGCCGTCCTTCGTCAGGCGCTTGCCTGCGAGGCGCATTAGCCGCACGGCGACATCGTTGGGCAATGAAGGTGAATGGCGCGCATCGAAACGAAGCTGGACCGCCGACGACACCTTGTTGACGTTCTGGCCACCCGGCCCGGATGCGCGGACGAAAGATTCCGCAAGCTCGGATTCATCGATGGAGATCGAATCGGTGATGCGGATCATGACACCCGGCCATGACAAAACGTGTTCTAAGAACCTATCAGATACTTCTTCGCAAGCACTTTGCCCTCTTCCACCGCCGGCTGATCAAATGGGTCCACGCCGAGCAGATGGGCGGCGATGATCGTCTCCAGCATGAAATGCATCATCAATTCGCCGAGCCCTTCCTCATCGAGTCGGTCGAGGTGAAGCGTACGTACCGGACAGCCGTTCCCCCCCAGCGTTTCGGCTGTCGCCCGCCCTTCCGCAGCGACCAGGTCGCCAATGGTCTTGCCGCCGAAGCCAGGTTCGCCTGCAAGCTTCGTGAGTTCGCCGTCAATCCGAGGTCCCTGCTTCGCGCTTTCGACAGTGATGACGGTGAACTGCTTGTCGCGCGGCCCGCCGATGAACAGTTGCAGCTGGCTGTGCTGATCGACCGGCCCCAGCGCGGCAACAGGCGTGGTTCCCTTGCCATTCTTGCCAAGGCTTTCGGCCCAGAGCTGCACGTACCAGTGCGTAAATCGCTGCAAACGGTCGCAATAGGCCATCATGACGCTGATCGACTTGGCCTTGTCCTGGGCGAGCGCAACGGACAGCGCCGCACCGATCGCCGCCGGAACCTGCGGCGCAGATTTTTTGGCCAGAACCGGACCGAGCGCCAGGCCGGCTCCCGCGCGTAGTGCTGCGACGTCGAGGCCAAGCACCGCCGCCGGCAGCAGTCCGACATTGGTGAGGGCGGAATAGCGTCCACCGACGCCGGGATCGTGATCGAGCATGGGAACGCGATATTTGCCGAGCAGATCACGCAAGCCGTTTGGCTTGCCGGGGATGGCGGGCTCGGTGATGCCGAGGAAGATGTCGGGGATGCGCGTTTGCAGTCCCGCGTCCCTGAGCGCCGACAAGACGGCGATGGTTTGCATCAAGGTCTCGGCCGTGCCGCCAGACTTGGAAATTGCGACGAAGCGCGTGGTCGCGTGCGGTAGTCTGGCAAGCAGCTTTGCAAAAGTGTCTGCATCGAGATTGTCAATAAAGTGCAGCCGAGGTGGCACACCTAATGCACCAATACCCGCGACAGCGTAGCCGGCAAGCTGTGCCAAGGTCTGCCCACCCAGGCTCGAGCCTCCCGTCCCCAGGATGACGATGTCGGTTGCCCTGTCCGCAAGCTGGCGCGCCGTATCACGGATGTTCTCGAGATCGCTGCGGGTTTCCGGCAAGCGCAGCAGCGGCAGGGTGCGGTCGGCGTGGCGGGCGCGCAGCCAATCGAGCGCGCCCTCGGCCCGTGCCAGTGCAGCATCGAGTGCGCGCGCACTGATGCCGTGCGACCCGATGTGCTCTTCACGCGCACTCTCGATCGATTGGACGATGTTCATACTGGTATTTGCCTAGAGTCGCGCGGGAGGCGCAACGGCACAAACCAACGCGACCCTATTCCGTGGTTCCGCTCGACGTCAGGCCCTTCGGCCTCCCGGCAATCGTCACCAGCAGTCCCTTCCCGTACAACCGCTTGGCCACTCGCTTGGCATCCTCGATGGTCACCGCGTCGATCAGGGCGGATCGGCGCTGGATGTAGTCGATGCCGAGGTCGTCGATCTGGATCTGTGTGAGCTGCGCTGCAATCTTGCCCGAAGTGTCGAGCGACAGGGCATAGGAGCCCTTCAGGAATGACTTGGCCGCCGCAAGCTCATCGGGTGTCGGGCCTTCGTCGGCCATGCGCTTGATTTCCTGCTCGATGACCGCGAGGGCGTCGGCGGTGCGCTCGGCCTGGGTGGCGGTGCCACCGACCATCACAGCGGCGCGCTTGAACCAGACCAGACTGTCTGAAACGCCATAGGCCAGACCGCGTTTTTCGCGCACCTCTCTATAGAGACGCGATGAAAAGCTGCCGCCTCCCAAAATGTGATTCACGACGTAGGCGGCAATGAATTCGGGATCCTGTCGCGCGATGCCCTGTCCACCGAAAGTGACCACCGCTTGCGGTACGTCGAGATTGATCACGATACGCTGGCCAAGCCCGCTTGGCGTGGCATTCGCTATCGGCTTGAGATCATTATTTGCGGGCAGCCGGGAGAATGCGCGATCGATCAGCATGCCGGCCGTTTTGGCGTCAACATCGCCGACAATCGAGACCTTGAGCTCATTGCGCGCGAACACGCGACGCACATAGTCGCGCAGATCCTGCGCGGCGATACGCGGCACCGTTTCGAGAGTGCCCTTGGTTTCGCGCCCATAGGGATGATCGGGAAAAGCCGTTCGCCACCACCTGCGGCTGGCAAGGTCGTTGGGATTGGTTGTGTCGCGCCGCAATGTGGCCAGAAGCTGTCCCCGCACCCGTTCGATCGCATCGGCATCGAAACGCGGGCTCGCCAGGGCCAACCCCAGCAAGTCGAATGCCTCCTCGCGATGTTCGTTCAGCGCACGGAGCGTCCCATGGACATAGTCGCGTCCGACCTGGAAGCTGAGCTCGATAGCCTTTTTCTCCAGGCGCTCGTGATAGGCCTTGCTATCGAGTTCGCCGGCGCCTTCATCGAGAAGGTCAGCGGCGAGATTGGCGGTTCCCGCCTTGTCGGCGTCGTCCTGGCTGGCGCCACCATGAAAGGCGTAATTGAGCGTGACGAGGGGAACCGCCTTTTCCTGTACGAGCCAGGCTTCGATGCCGGAGGGACTGACGATTTTTTCAATCGTCATTGCAGAACTGGTTACGACGCCGGCGGTAAGGGACGCGGCGATGCAGACGACGGATGCAATGAGCCGGATCATGACCGCTTCTCCGCCTGCGGGCTTGTATCCTTGATCAGGTAGCCTGTAACCGAACGCCGCTTGTCCAGCCATTGCCGGGCGGCGTCGCGCACCTGATCGGCAGTGACCGCGCGGACGCGGTCCGGCCAATTGCGGACGTCATTTACGGACGCGCCCGTGGTCAGTGCGGTGCCGTACCAGCGAGCCATGGTGGCCTGGTTGTCCTGGGCATAGATCGCGTCGGCGATGAGCCGGGTCTTGGTACGCTCCAGCTCATCTTCCGACACGCCCTTCTCTATGACCTGGGCGATAACTGCATCGATTTCGGCTTCGAGCTGGGTAAGCGCGACCCCGGGGCGCGGCGAGCCGCTGACGGTGAACCTCGACAGATCCAGCATGCTGGCGTCGTACCACGCGCCGGCTGCGACTGCGACTTGCTTGTCGACGACGAGAGCCCGGTAGAGCCGGCTATTCGAACCGCTACCGAGAACGTGCGCAAGCACTTCCAGAGCTACCGACTCCCCGCGCTTTCCTGTCGCGAAAGATGGCACCAGATATTCGCGTTGCAAGCTCGGTATCTCGACACGCGCATCGGCCAGCGTGACCGTGCGTGCAGCCGCGGGCGGCGGCTCTTGAGCACGCTTCCGCGGCGGCATCGCGGCGTGACGGGATATCTTGCCGTACGTCTCTTCAGCGAGCGCCCGTGCCTGCGCGATGCTGACGTCGCCCGCGATAACCACAATCGCATTGTTGGGCGCGTAGAAGCGCCGGTAGAAGCCGATCGCGTCATCGCGCGACAGCTCTTCCATTTCGTGCCGCCAGCCGATTACCGGTTTTCCATAGGGATGATTGAGATAGAGCGCAGCCTCGATTTGTTCCGTCAGGCGAGCGCGAGGATTGTTTCCAACGCGCTGGTTCTGCTCTTCGAGAATCACATTCCGCTCGGGCAAAACCACGTCATCGGTAAGCTGCAAGCCGGTCATCCGGTCCGCTTCGAATTCCATGACTGTCTTCAGCTGGTCGCTTGGCACGCGCTGGAAGTATCCGGTGTAGTCCTGCGACGTGAAGGCATTCTCCTGCCCGCCGATGCGCGCGACCACCTGCGAGAATTTTCCGGCAGGGTTCTTGGCGGTGCCCTTGAACATGAGGTGTTCAAGGAAATGCGCCAGTCCGGATTTGCCTGGCGTCTCATCAGCCGCGCCAACCCTGTACCAGATCATGTGCGTCACCACGGGCGCGCGATGATCAGGGATGATGACAAGCTCCAATCCGTTGGCAAGGGTGAAGTCGGCGATTTCGGGGCCGCGCTGTTGCGCGGCAAGCGAGGGGGATGCCAAGGAGCCGGCAAGCGCAATGAGCGTCAGAGTTGATCTGGCAAACACGATGTGGACCTGAATCAGTTGCGATTCGTGCAGCAGCACGAGATCGGGTTACGCCGCCCGCCGTACGAGAAAGCTGGAAAAACGGCCGACACGGTTATCTGGTCGGCTCGGCATGAGTCGAGTAATAGTCCGTCGCCTTCGGAGGTGCCGCCTTGCCGAGCCCATAGGGCTGATCCGGCGACGGCGTTTGATAGCCGGGCGGAGGATCGGTCAACAATTCGCGCGGTGGCTCGCCGGTGAATTTCGCCGACTCTTCCTTCTTGCCGCTAAAGAAAGAGCCAAAGCCCTTGAATCCCAGTTCGGAGGGGAGGATTTGGCTGCCGAAACCTGACGGCGGCGACTCGTAGCCGTCGTCCTTGCGCGCCTGCTTTTTCTTTGGCTTCCCGCCGGGGGTCAATTGATCGGGCCGCAGCGGGTTCTGTTCGCGCTCGCGCTCGTCACTGACATTGCGGTTCTTTTCCATGGCCGCCTGGGCCCTGCGGCGCTCTACGTCCGGATCTTTCGGCCAAGCCGGATTGTTCGCGATGGCAGCATCGCTCCGTTCGGGCGGGGGCAGTTCACGGCTGGGCGGAATCACCAGCGGTGAACGTTCCCTGTAGTTAATCATTTCGTCGCCGTCCCGCTTCAGCCCCAGCCCCGACATGATGCTGCGCATGAACTTCTTGTCGATCGAATCCTCATCGTCGGCCGCCCGCGCGGGGGCCGGGAAAAGCACCGCAGCGGCACCGAGTGCCAGGCCAAAAATGGCGCTCGCGCCAAAGACGCTCGTCAGACGCATCGTGTTAATCCGAACCCGGACATGGAACCTTCGAATTGTCGCGACTCTTGCGGCGGATCAGGGCGCTTTTGCGGCGCGGTCCGCTCGCAGAGATTCATACAACAGCCCAATAACTCCGGCAACGATGGCCACATCGGCGAAGTTAAAAACATACCAATTGAAGCGCCAATTGGGCGTGGAAATGTGAAAAAGGACGAAATCGGCGACCCAACCATAAGCCAATCGATCGATGGCATTGCCCACCGCCCCACCCACAATCAGACCGAGAGAGAGGGCCGTGAGTCGGTCTTTTGCGTGCGCCAGCCAGATCCAAAGCAGCACGACAGCGACCGCCTTAAACGCAAGTAAAACCCACTGACCGAGCGGCCCCTCGGTCTGGAAAAGCCCGTAGCTGATCCCGGTGTTGCGCGCGAGAATAATATCGATGAATGGGCCCAGCCGGACCGGGCCATTGGCGGCGAGATCGAATACAAACAGAAGGTAGAGTTTACTGGCCTGGTCAATCGCACAGACGATCGCAGCTACGGCAAAGCCGAAGCCTGTTTGTGGACCGGTGAGATAAGCTTTCATTAAAATAGCAACGTTGTTGTCATGGCCGGACTTGTCCCGCCATCGTGATCCATATCGCACGTCCTTGCCCGACTACGCGAGATCGCCGAGACAAGCCCGGTGTTGCCGAAATCTTACTCCGCCGCCTTGCGCATGGTTTTCCATTCGCGCAGCGCCTGAGCATCCCGCGGCGAGACATCCGGATACTCAGGATCTTCGCCAATGTTGGTGAGGATCTTCCACGAGCGGGCGCATTTTCTGCCTTCGGCCAGGTTGGATACGACCGCTACGCCTGCGACGTCCGGCAGACGAAACGCGCCGGCCGGCCCTTCATCCTGGACAAGAGTCGCAGCCGAGGTGATGCACACTTCAGCGAGATCGCAATCGACCACCGCTTCATACAATTCGGGATTCGCGACGTGCACGATCGGGTGGGCCTCGAGCGAAGAACCGATGCGTTTCTGGGCACGCTCGATTTCCAGCGCGCCGGTGACAACGCGGCGCACGGTTCGGATCTTGCGCCACTTATCGGCCAATCGGTCGTCACGCCACGCCGCCGGAACGTCGGGAAAGGGTTCCAGGTGGACAGACTTCGCGGCGTCGCCGTAACGCGAGAGCCACGCCTCTTCGGCGGTGAAGCAAAGCATCGGTGCCAGCCACGTAACCGTGCAGCGAAACAGGCTTTCAAGCACCGTCAGGCAGGCTTTTCGTTTCACCGAGGAATACGGGTCGCAATAGAGCGTGTCCTTGCGAATATCGAAGTAGAACGCCGACAAATCCGACGTCATGAAGCTCGATAGCGCGGCAAAGATGCGCTTGTAGTCGAATTCGGCGTACGCCTTGCGCACCAGCCCGTCGAGCTCGAAAAGCCGATGCAGCATCAGGCGCTCGAGCTCCGGCATCTTTTCGAGCTTGACGCGATCCTCCTCGTTGAAATGCGCGAGGCTGCCGAGCATCCAGCGCACGGTGTTGCGCAGCTTGCGATAGGTCTCGACCGTGGTCTTGAGGATCTCCGGTCCGATGCGGAGATCGTCCGCATAGTCCGAGGCGCATACCCACATGCGAAGGATGTCGGCGCCGGATTGCCTGATCACGTCCTGCGGCGCAGTGACATTGCCAAGCGACTTCGACATCTTGCGGCCCTGCTCGTCGAGCACGAAGCCGTGCGTCAGCACCAGGTCATAGGGTGCACGTCCGCGCGTGCCGCAGCTTTCAAGCAAAGAAGAATGGAACCAGCCGCGGTGCTGGTCGCTGCCTTCCAGATACATCACGGTATCCTTGCCGCCATCCAGCCTGCGTTCGATGCCGGCAAGCGTCGGGAGTTGCTGCGGGTCCTCCAGCACAAACGCGTGTGTGCAGCCCGAGTCGAACCAGACGTCGAGAATATCGTCGATCTTTTTCCATGAATCGTTCGCGAGCCTGCCCAGGAAACGCTCGCGGGCGCCGGGCTTGTACCAGGCATCCGCGCCTTCCCGCTCGAACGCCTCGACGATGCGCACTTCAACGTCCGGATCCTGGAGGATCTCGACCGAGCCGTCCGGCTTTTCCTTGACGAACAGAGCGATCGGCACCCCCCAGGCGCGCTGGCGTGAAATCACCCAGTCGGGACGCGATTCGATCATGCCGGTGATGCGATTCTCGCCCTGCGGCGGGACCCAGCGCGTGACCTTGATTGCCGAGAGCGCACGATGGCGCAAAGTGTCCCCCTTCGCCGCGATGTCCTTGTCCATCGCGATGAACCACTGTGGTGTATTACGGAAAATGATCGGTTTCTTGGAACGCCAGCTATGCGGATATTGGTGCTTGAGGCGCCCGCGCGCGATCAACATGCCGGCTTCGACCAATGCCTTGATCACCGCTTCGTTCGCGTCGCCCTTCTCGCCCTTGTCGTTGATCACCCTCCTGCCGGTCAACCCGGGCGCGGCTTCCGTGAACGCGCCGTTCTCGTCAACGGTGTAAGGAATTGCCGGATTGATCCCCCGCGCTTCAAGCGCTGAACGGTTAGCAGTCCATATTTCAAAGTCGTCGCGGCCATGTCCAGGCGCCGTATGCACAAAGCCGGTGCCGTCTTCGTCGGTCACGTGCTCACCGGCGAGCAAAGGGACGGCAAAATCGTAACCCATGGCCTTCAATGGATGATCGCAGATCATGCCGGCGAGCACGTTCGTCCCGACGGCTTTCACCTTTTCAAAAGCTGTGACGCGGGCCTGCCTGAAAACAGCTTCGGCCAGCTTGTCCGCGAGGATGAGAAGATCGCCGCTTTTTGCCCAGTTGTCAGGCGGCGCCTCGACAATTCTGTAGAGCCCGTACGATATCTTCGGCGAATAGCTGACGGCGCGATTGCCGGGCAGCGTCCAGGGCGTGGTGGTCCAGATCACGACGGATGCTTTGCCAACAAGCTCGAAAGCCACGGCAACGTCGTCCTTACTGTCCCCTTCGAGCGCAATATCCGCGACCGGAAACTTCACCCATACCTGATCGCTGGTGTAATCCTCGTATTCCACCTCGGCTTCCGCCAGCGCGGTCTTCTCCACTACGCTCCACATCACGGGCTTTGAGCCACGATACAGAGTGCCGTTAGCGGCAAACTTCATCAGTTCGCGGGCGATCTGCGCCTCGGCGAAAAAATCCATCGTCGTGTAGGGATGCGCCCAATCGCCCACGACCCCCAGCCGCATGAACTCCTCTCGCTGCACGTTGAGCCAGTGCTCGGCGTATGCGCGGCATTCCTGCCGGAATGCGACCATGGCGCCGGGATCGGACAGGTTCGGTTTCGGCTTGTTCCTGGAGCGGTAGTTCTCTTCCTCGATCTTCCATTCGATCGGAAGGCCATGACAGTCCCAGCCCGGCACGTAGTTGGAATCGAACCCCAACATCTGCTGGCTACGCGTGACCACGTCCTTGAGAATCTTGTTCAGCGCATGGCCGATATGGATGTTACCGTTCGCGTAAGGCGGCCCGTCGTGGAGAATGAACTTCTCGCGTCCTTTCGACGTCGCGCGGAGCTGCGTGTAAAGATCATCTCTTTGCCAGCGCGCCAAGATCTCCGGCTCGCGTTGCGGCAAGCCGGCGCGCATGGGAAAGTCAGTCTGCGGCAGAAACAGCGTTTCCGAATAATCTTGTTCGGGCTTGGGCATATGCGCTTACTAGCAGGCCGATCCGAATGCGGAAAGGCCGGGATATCGTCCCGAGCGAGCTATCGCTACACCTCTCCCAGGACAGGGAACGCATCGCCGGCGCGCTTGAGTGAGTCACGGGCCTGGGCCACATCCGCGGCCATGTGGCCCTTGAGCGTCTCTATAGATTCAAACTTCTGCTCATGCCGGATCCACCCGATGAACGCGACATCGATGGTTTTCCCGTAGATGTCGCCGTCGAATTCGAACAGGAACACTTCCAGCAAAGGGGCCCCGTCGTCGAACATCGGACGGCGGCCGAAACTCGCCACGCCCTCATGGCGTTGGCCGGCAATGTCTATCCGCACTGCGTAGATGCCGTGCTTGAGACCGCAGGAGGGGCTTAGCCTCAGATTGGCAGTCGGAAATCCAAGCTCTCGCCCGCGCTTATCGCCATGAATGACTTCGCCTGACACGAACCACGGCGCACCCAACAGCTCGGTGGCCTCGACGACGCGGCCGGCTGCAAGGGCAGCCCGCACGGCACCGGATGACACCGGCCTGCCCTCATCCTCTAACGGCGGGGCGACATCGACGGCAAAGCCGAGCCGCGCTCCCTCCTCGGCAAGAAACTTCGGCGAGCCGGTGCGGTTCTTTCCAAAGTGAAAGTCAAAGCCGATCACAGCCCCGCCGATCCCGAGCGCGCCCACGAGAATTTTCCTGATGAAATCCTCTGCCGCCGTGGCGGCGAGCGCGGCATCAAAGTGCATCACGACAGCACCATCGAGCCCCGCTCCCGCCAGAAGACGCAGCTTGTCGTGCTCGCTGGAAAGCTGAAACAACGAGTCTTGCGGCCGCAGGAACAATCTTGGATGCGGCGTGAAGGTCAGGGCTGCTGCCTTGCGGCCGAGTTCGCGCGCGCGCGTTTGGGCAGCCTTGATCACGGCGCGATGCCCGCGATGAACGCCATCGAAATTGCCGATCGCCACCACGGCGCCGGCGAGCGGTCCGGCGTCGATGCCGTTCGCACCGCCACGCACAACTTGGAACAGTCTTGCCGGCACACCGGGCTTGTTCATCGCTTTTCCGATCGACTGAAGCAGAGGGTAGACAGAAATCTGCAATGTTTTAATCGGGCCGAGCTTTCGGCGCGGTTACGGTTAGCGCGCCGTTAACAAACCTCCAAATTAACGGGTTATTCAAGGCCCGTTGCTATCTATCGCCACTTTCGGGGGAGAGCCCGTTGCGGGCGCATGCGCGATGGCCGTCGATCTGACCAAGCCCGTACTCGTCGTGGATGACTACAACACGATGATTCGCATCATGCATAATCTCCTCAAGCAGCTCGGTTTCGAGCAGGTTGACGATGCCAACGACGGATCGACCGCGCTTGCCAAATTGCGCCGGCGTGACTACGGCCTTGTCATTTCCGACTGGAACATGGAGCCGATGACAGGCTTTACCCTGTTGCAGGAGATGCGCGCCGACCCTGAGCTGGCGGAAATTCCCTTCATCATGGTCACCGCGGAATCGAAAACCGAGAACGTGATCGCGGCCAAAAAGGCAGGCGTATCGAATTATATCGTGAAGCCCTTCAACGCGCAGACGCTCAAGAACAAGATCGACGCAGTATTCGGGCAAGAGCAAATTCCCGCGCCGGCGGCCTGAGCGCTACCACGTCAATTCACGCATGACTGCTTTCGGCATGCCGCCGGCAGCGCTGAAAGTCGCCAGCAGAGCGGCGCCGTCGGGTTCCTCGCGACTGCCCAGCTCCTCGGCGTGAATACCTGAAGTCACGAAAAGAAAATCGATACCCACCGTGTGCGCGCCCTTGAGATCCGTGCGCACCGAATCGCCAATCGCCAGCACCCGGCTGAGTGCAATCTTGCGGTTCGCTGCGCTTCCCGCCTTCGCCAGCGCCATGTCGTAGATCGGCGGATAAGGTTTTCCGGCGTAGAGAACTTCGCCACCCATCCGCGCGTACAAATCAGCGATAGCCCCGGCGCAATAGACCAGCGTCGACCCGCGCTCCACGACCACGTCGGGATTGCCGCACACCATGAACAGATTGCGGGACAGCATGAACTCCAGCCGGGAGCGGTAATCGTCGGGGGTTTCTGTTTCGTCGTCCTCGAGACCCGAACAGACGACGTAGTCGGCTGTTTCCAAAGGCGCCAAACGCATGTCGAGGCCGGTGAATATCGAGCGGTCGCGCTCAGGACCAAGATGGTACAGCGACTGACCGCGCCGCTGCGTGATCACGCCGCGGGTGACGTCGCCGGATGAAACAATCGCGTCATACATCTCTCGTGGAACATGCAAGCGCTCAAGCTGGCGCGCCACTACCTCGTTCGGCCGCGGTGCGTTGGTGACCAGTATCACGATGCCGCCTTGGGCCCGCATGCGCACGAGTGCGTCGCAGGCATGCAGATGTGCGGCAATGCCGTTGTGAACGACGCCCCAGACGTCCGAAAGCACCACATCGTACTCGCGCGCAAGCGCCGAGAAGTGCGGGAGCAGTGGCAAGGCGGCGCTCAAGGGGGGACCGAACTGGTCAGCTGGCGGCCAGCAGAACGCCCGGATTCTCGCTCGCATCCGGCTTTCCGGCCTCACCCGTGCCCTGCAGCGCTTCCGCCCGTACCGGTCTGGGTGGAGAGAACAGGAAACCTTGTCCGAAACGAACGTCATAATCGAGAAGGTCGACGACGGTCGTCTCAGTTTCGATCCGTTCGGCGATGAGATCGATGCCTGAGCGCGCGAGCAGGTCGGCAAGATCCTCGGGGTCGATATCGGTGTGCGTGGCGGCAGCCTTGTTAAGAAGCAACCTTGCCGGCACTTTCAGAAAACGAAACGACCCGTTTGCGAGCTCATTGGGTTCCATGTGCAGGTCGGTGACATGATCCATCGAAAAACGGAAGCCACGCTCGGCCAGGGCTGCAAGGCTCTCATGTTCGATCGGTCCGAAGCTGCGATATGCCGCTTGCGTGAATTCGAACATCAATGAAGCTGCGAGGGCGCGGTTTGCGTCCATGAAATCGAGGAATTGCCGGAACATCAGCCCATCCGTCAGCGTGGCGGCACTGAGATTGCAGAAAACGCCGACATCGCGGCTTTTCAAGAGCAGGCGGCGAGTGACCTGCACGCAACGAAACACCGCCAGATTGTCGAGCTTCGGCATCAGTCCGATGCTTTCGGCGATATCGATGAAGTCGATGGCCGGAACGACCTCACCGTCTTCCGTGCGCAAGCGCGACAACGCCTCGTAGTAGCGCACCTTGCGCTGCGGGAGTGTCACGATGGGCTGCAGATAGAGGTCAACGCGGTTCGCGTCGATGGCTTTGGAGATCAGGTCCGCGATGCTCTCGCGCGAAAGGCCGCGGAATCGCGTGGTCCCTGCAGATATCTCGTTCTCGCTGCCGGTGGGCGCGTTTTCGGCCGGCCGCACGTTGGTCTGACCTGCAGGAGCGGGCCGACTCGACAATGCACCCTGCTTTTGCAAAGCAGCCGCGTGCAAGGCGACCGTTTCGGCGACCTGTCTCACCAGTCCGCCAAGTTCACCGATTTCGGCGGCCAGAGGGTCGTTTGCCGCTCGCGCTCGCTGTGTCGGGGATGCCAGTTTGATTTCCGCCGCGTTGAGACGACGGGCAATCTCCGCAACCTGGCGAGCGAGATCGGCCGTGCCCCGCGACAAATCAGCGATCTGGTCGCCAAGATCGGTTCGGTCACGCAGACGATTGCTGACCGAGTTGAAAAGCGCCATGCCCGTCAAGGCGGCCAGCGACACAATTGCCGAGGTGCTCGCATCGACGTTGAAGCCGAGATAGAGCACCGCTCCGATCGAGGCGGCGATAAGAATGACGCAGGCCGCAATGAAGATAGCGCTGATACGACGCATACGATTTATCCTGGGCCGACCGAAGTGGCCTGCGCAATGCCGTTTTTGGCGGCTGATTCGCCTAGCTGGATACCAATGTCCACAAGGCTGTGGCTCCGCGCAACTCGAAGTACTGCTATGGTAGCGTGAAACCGCTCGTTATTCGCAGGAACTTATATTTTATGTGGACCGCAAAGCCGATGGCGCCGGCGCCCCATGTTTTTGCCGTGTTGACCCGGATCGCCGCATCCCCGGCGCAGGCTTTGGCTGCCATCCTGCTGCTCCACGCCCTGGTGTGGACCGCCCTTCCCACGCTGCTTTACCCCAATCTGCCGCTCGACCTGATCGAGGCGCTGACCTACGGCCGAGAATGGCAGCTCGGTTATGACAAACTGCCACCCTTGCCCTGGTGGTTGGTAGAAATTGTCTACCGCGCGGTTGGTCGCGATTTTGCCTACTACCTTCTGTCGCAGCTGGCCGTCGTCGCAGCA
>Ga0081455_10004589_pt1 | contig 15427 bp, 14 predicted proteins | sample TabmetS3T2R1_FD_70207 | JGI IMG/M metagenome (GOLD analysis project Ga0081455, IMG submission 70207) | Tabebuia heterophylla rhizosphere microbial communities from the University of Puerto Rico - S3T2R1 | ecosystem: Host-associated > Plants > Roots > Rhizosphere ... | reverse complement strand
CCGATTTTCTCGGCAGGCGCGCCCGGCGCTGCTGTCTGACTAACTAACCGGTCAGCCGGCGATGCGGCGACGGCGGCGGCCCAGGAACGCGAGCCCGGTACCCACACCGAGCAGCACGATCGCGAACAGCACCTTCGGCAGCGGGCTGGCACCGGTGTTCGGCAGGCTGGTCCCCGGCGAAACCGGAGCGGCCGGAGCAGTGCTCGTCGGCGCCACCGTGGTCGGCGTGGCACCCGGAGTCGTCGGCGTCGGCGTGGGAGTCGGCGGGACCGTCTCCTCGGTGCAGCCGGTCTTCCCGCCGTTCCAGGCGGAGGTGCCCTTGCCGCTCTCGGTGTCGGTGCGCTTCCAGAAGTTCGACGCGAGGAACTTGCCCAGGCTGTCGTTCGGGAAGTCGAAGTCGACGGCCTTCTGGTCGGTCACGTAGAGGTCGACCTGCGTGAAGCAGTTCGGGATCTTGACCTTCAGCGGGTAGGTGCCAGGCGTGTCAATGGTCTGCGACACCTGGTCGAAGACCGTCTGGTGCCCCGAGGTCTCCCACGTCGGCCCCTCGGTCTGGTACGAGGCGAGCAGCACGGTCACCGGCGAGCAGAGCTTCTTCTCACCGTGCAGGGTCACCGTGGCGGCACCGTTCGGGCCGTCGAAGGTGAACGTGAAGTAGCCCTTGCGCGCGCACTCCGCACCGCCGCCACCGCAGTTCTTCGGGGCGTCCTTGTCGAAGTCGTGCGAGTTGGTGTTGTGGTCCTTGCCGGTGTTGTTCCACCAGGTGTGGACGTGCACCGTGCCCACGCTGGCCGGCACGTTGGCGTAAGTCTTGGAGCCACCGGAGGTGGTCAGGCTGACGGCGTCGGTGTGGAACACCTTGCCGTTGGCGCTCAGCTCGACGTTGACGACGCTCGGGTGCTGCTCGTCGGACTTGAACGACGAGAAGTTGACGGTGAGGCTCGAGCAGGTGCGGCTTCCATCGGTGGTGTGCGCGGAGGCTGGGGCGGCGGTCGCGACCAGGCCGGCCATACCTAACCCTGCGAGCGTGAGGACAGTGAGCAGGCGCGGGCGGAGTCGCCGCACGTTGAACATAGTGCTCCCCTGCGAGAAAAAGCGGCAGCGGAGCAGGGCTGCGGACGTCCGGGACCAAGACTGGGTACGCCGCTTCCGGGTGGACCAGGGCGGAAGATCAGGCGCAGCGGCTGAGACCATAGCGGATGCGCCAAACGGCGGCAGCACCGGCACCCCAACTTTGGCAAAAGAATGTCGGCCCAACTTCACGCCGTGATCGTTTGGATGCGAGACGTGATCGTCAGAGCCGTGCGGACAGGGCCTTGCCGGCCGCCATGACCGCGGGCGCCAGCCGCAGACCGGGCCGCCGGCCGAGCCGGTCGATGGGCCCGGAGACCGAGACGGCGGCGACCACGGCGTCGGTGGCGTCGAGGACGGGCGCGGACACCGAGGCGACCCCCGCCTCGCGCTCGCCCACGCTCTGCGCCCACCCCCGGCGGCGTACCTCGGCCAGCGACCGCGGCGTGAACCGCGCCTCCTCGGTCAGCAGCACCGCGGCGTCCTCGCGGGTCGCCCACGCGGCGAGTACGTGCGCGGCCGAGCCGGCGTTCATCGACAGCCGCGCCCCGACCGGCACGGTGTCCCGCAGCCCGTGCGTACGCTCCTCGGCCGCGACGCAGATGCGGACGGTCCCCTCCCGCCGGTACAGCTGCGCGCTCTCCCCGGTCTCGTCGCGCAGCCGGACCAGCACCGGCCCGGCCGCGGCCAGCAGCGGATCCGGCGCGTGCCGGGCGAGTTCGGACAGGGCGGGTCCGGGCAGCCAGCGCCCGGCGGTGTTGCGGGTCAGCAGGCGGTGCGACTCCAGCGCGACCGCCAGCCGGTGCGCGGTCGCCCGCGGCAGCCCGGTGCGCTCCACCAGTTCGGCCAGGCTCGCGGGCGCGAACGCGGCGGCCGCGAGCACCGCCATCGCCTTGTCCAGTACCCCGATGCCGCTAGACTGTCCCATAGCGCGATACTAGCGTCTCATATGCTGAGATCATTACCTTGGGACGGACATCATGGGAAAGACGCTGGCCGAAAAGGTCTGGGACGCCCACGTGGTGCGCCGGGCCGAAGGCGAGCCCGACCTGCTCTATATCGATCTGCACCTGGTGCACGAGGTGACGAGCCCGCAGGCGTTCGACGGCCTGCGCGCGGCCAACCGTACGGTCCGCCGCCCTGACCTCACCATCGCGACCGAGGACCACAACGTTCCCACCGAGCGGATCGAACTGCCCATCGCCGATGCCACCTCGCGCATCCAGGTGGAGGCGCTGCGCAAGAACTGCGCCGACTTCGGGGTACGCCTGCACCCGATGGGCGACGCGGACCAGGGGATCGTGCACGTCATCGGCCCGCAGCTCGGCCTCACCCAGCCCGGCATGACCATCGTGTGCGGCGATTCGCACACCTCCACCCACGGCGCCCTCGGCGCGCTGGCCTTCGGCATCGGCACCAGCCAGGTCGAGCACGTACTCGCCACCCAGACGCTGCCGATGGCCCCCTTCCGCACCATGGCCGTCAACGTGACCGGCCGGCTGCAACCGGGCGTCACCGCAAAGGACATCATCCTCGCCGTTATCGCGCAGATCGGTACCGGCGGCGGGCAGGGCTACGTCATCGAATACCGCGGCGAGGCGATCCGGGCGCTGTCCATGGAGGCCCGGCTGACCGTCTGCAACATGTCCATCGAGGCCGGCGCGCGGGCCGGCATGATCGCCCCCGACCAGACCACCTACGACTACCTGAAGGGCCGCCCGCACGCGCCCACCGGGGCCGACTGGGACGCGGCCGTGGCGTACTGGGACTCGCTGGTCACCGACCAGGACGCCGCCTTCGACGCCGAGATCGTGCTGGACGCCGACAACCTCAGCCCGTACGTCACGTGGGGCACCAACCCCGGCCAGGGTGCGCCGCTGTCGGCGAGCGTGCCCGACCCGGCCGACTTCGACGACGAGTCCGACCGGCTGGCCGCCGAGAAGGCCCTGGCGTACATGGGTTTGACCGCCGGTACGCCGCTGCGCCAGATCACCGTCGACACGGTTTTCCTCGGATCCTGCACGAACGGGCGGATCGAGGACCTGCGCGCCGCCGCCGAGGTCATCCGCGGCCGGCACGTCGCCGACTCGGTGCGGATGCTGGTCGTACCCGGGTCGATGCGGGTCAAGGCGCAGGCCGAGAGCGAGGGCCTGGACGAGGTGTTCCGGGCCGCGGGCGCGCAGTGGCGGTCCGCCGGCTGCTCGATGTGCCTGGGCATGAACCCCGACCAGCTCGCCCCGGGGGAGCGCTCGGCCTCCACCTCGAACCGCAACTTCGAGGGGCGGCAGGGCAAGGGCGGGCGTACGCACCTGGTCTCACCGCTGGTCGCCGCGGCCACCGCGGTCGCCGGCCACCTCGCCTCGCCGGCGGATCTGGAGGACTGAGCGATGGAGAAGTTCCTGTCCCACACCGGGACCGGTGTCCCGCTGCGACGGAGCAATGTGGACACTGACCAGATCATCCCGGCGGTGTACCTGAAGCGGGTAACCCGAAACGGTTTCGAGGACGGCCTGTTCTCCGCGTGGCGCTCGGCCGAACCGGACTTCGTGCTGAACCAGCGCCGCTACGACGGGGCCAGCGTCCTGGTCGCCGGCCCGGACTTCGGCACCGGATCCTCCCGCGAACACGCGGTCTGGGCGCTCCAGGACTACGGTTTCCGGGTGGTGATCTCGGCCCGTTTCGGCGACATCTTCCGCGGCAACTCGCTGAAGGCCGGCCTGCTCACCGTGCTGCTGGACCAGAAGGTCGTCGAGGACCTGTGGGTCCGCATCGAGGACGACCCGGACCTGGCCATCACCGTCGACCTGGACCAGCGCCAGGTGCGGTACGCCGAGGTCGTCGAACCGTTCGACCTGGACGACTACACCCGCTGGCGCCTGCTGGAGGGGCTGGACGACATCGCCCTCACCCTCCGCCAGGACGAGGCCATCGGCGGGTACGAGAAAAACCGGTCGGCCTGGTTGCCGACCACGGTGTAACCCTGGACCCGTGCACCACCTGGAACCACCGCCCCCGAACCCGGTGAACCCTCCCGTGAATCCCGCCGCGGACCGGCACTACGGCAGCGACATCCTGCAGGGCCTGCGGCTGCCACCGACCGGGCGCATCCTCGATCTGGGCTGCGGTGCCGGGCACCTCACCGCGCGGCTGGCCACCCTGGTCCCGCGCGGGACGGTGCTCGGCACCGACCCCGACCCCGACATGGTGGCCGCCGCGCGGCTGCGCTCCACCGACCGGCAGGTGTCCTTCGAGGTCTGCCGCCCGCAGGATGTGCCCGCGCTGGCCGGCCGGCAGCGCTTCGATCTGGTCGTCTCCCGCGCCGCCCTGCACCACATCCCGGCCGCCGAGCACCCGGACGTACTCGCCGCCGTCTTCAGCGTCCTGCGCCCCGGCGGCACCTTCCGCGCCGAGTTCGGCGGCGCCGGCCAGATCGCCGCCGTGCAGCGGATCCTCGATGAGGAGGCGGCCGGCGCCGGCGGGCGTACCGCGCCGTGGTTCTTCCCCGGCCCGGAGGACTACCGGCCGCTGCTGCTGGCCGCCGGATTCCAGGTTTCCCCGGACGGTTGGGTGTGCCTGCTGCACCGCCGGATGCCGGTCGGCTCGGAGACGGAGTTGGTCGGTTGGTTGCGCGGCGAGGTACTGCTGGCGTACGAGGCCGGCCTGCCCGCCGGCGCGGTGCCCGCCTTCCGCGGCAGGGCCGAGGAACGCGCGATCGACGAGCTTCGACGCCCGGATGGCAGCTTCGATCTGGATTTTGTTCGCCTTGACCTGTCCGCGGCCCGACCGAAGGCGGAATCCCTTATCTGACAGGACATTTCAGCGCAGGTTGGTACGCCAGCGGGCCTCGGGATCCGGAAGAAATGCCGCGACACCAGTGGGTTTCGTGACGCTGGTCGTTGTGTACTGGGCTGGAGAGGCTTACCGTTCGGGCCAGTCGACCAATAGGTCGAAGACCGTCCTGGGAGGGACTCGTGAATAAGGCCCAGCTGGTCGAGGCGCTTTCTGAGCGCCTCGGCGGGGACAAGAAGACCGCCGCCGCTGCGGTCGAAGGATTCGTGGACATCGCCCTGCGCACCGTGTCGAAGGGCGAGAAGGTTGCCATTACCGGGTTCGGTGTGTTCGAGAAGCGCGATCGGGCCGCCCGGCTCGCGCGCAACCCGGCCACCGGCGAGCGGGTGCGGGTGAAGAAGACCTCGGTGCCGGCGTTCCGTGCCGGGCAGGGCTTCAAGGACGTCGTGAGTGGCGCCCGGAAGCTGCCGAAGGTCGCCGCCGCCAGCGCGAGCACCGCGGCGAAGGCGGCCGGCCGCACCACGGCCCGGGTCGCCGGTACGGCGGCCAAGGCAGCGACCTCGCGGGCGGCCGGCACCAAGGCACCGGCGAAGACGGCTGCCAAGGCGCCCGCCAAGACCGCCACGAAGACCGCCGCGGCCAAGGCTCCGGCAAAGACCGCGACCAAGACCACCGCCAAGACCACGGCGAAGGCTCCGGCGAAGACCGCGGCGAAGGCCACCGCGGCGAAGAAGACGCCGGCCGCCAAGTCCGCGACCAAGGCGCCCGCGGCGAAGAAGACTGCCGCCAAGGCACCAGCGAAGAAGGCGCCCGCGAAGAAGAGCTGACTCGCGTGTTCCTGAAGGGCCGGCACCCGGTTGGGTGCCGGCCCTTCGGAATTGTCAGATCCCGTTCCTAGACTCGGTGCTCTGGGACCAGGCGTCGGGAGGTACGGGATGGGCGAGCGGGTGGCGCACGTGACGTGTCCGCTGTGCGAGGCGACGTGCGGGTTGGATGTCGCCATCGACGCCGAGGGTGCGGTGGGCGCGGTGCGCGGTGACGCCGCCGATGTCTTCTCGCACGGCTACATCTGCCCCAAGGGCGCCTCGCTCGGTGCGCTGCACGCGGACCCGGACCGGTTGCGCGGCCCGCTGGTGCGCCGCGACGGGGAGCTGCGCCCGGCCAGCTGGGACGAGGCGTTCGCCGAGGTGGAGCGCCGGTTGCAGCCGATCCTGGCCGAGCACGGCCGCGACGCGGTCGCGGTCTACCTGGGCAACCCGAGCGCGCACAACCTCGCCATGCTGCTCTACCAGCGGGTCCTGGTGAAGGCGCTCGGCACGAAGAACGTGTTCTCGGCCAGCACCGTGGACCAGATGCCCAAGCAGATCGCGGCCGGGTTCATGTTCGGCCACGCGCTGTCGGTGCCCGTCCCGGACCTGGACCGCACCGCGCACCTGCTGGTGCTGGGCGCCAACCCGCTGGTGTCCAACGGCAGCCTGATGACCGCGCCGGACGTCCGCGGCCGGTTGCGCGGCATCCAGGCCCGCGGCGGCAAGGTGGTCGTGGTCGACCCGATCCGGTCCCGTACGGCCAAGGCCGCCGACGAGCACCACTTCATCCGCCCCGGCACCGACGCGCTGCTGCTGTTCGCCCTGGTTCGGGTGCTCTTCGAGGAGGACCTGGTCGCGCCGGGCCGGCTCGCCGGGCACGTGTCCGGGCTGGCCGAGGTGGCGGAGCTGGCGACCCCGTTCACGCCCGAGGCGGTGGCCGGCCCGACCGGCATCGGGGCGGGCGAGATCCGCCGCATGGCCCGCGAGCTGGCGGCGGCGCCGACCGCGGCCGTGTACGGGCGGATCGGCACCACCACGCAGGAGTTCGGCACGCTGGCCAGCTGGCTGGTGGACGTCCTCAACGTGCTCACCGGCAACCTGGACTCGCCCGGCGGCGCGATGTTCACCCTCGCCGCGGCCGGGCAGGCCAACGCCAGCGCGAAACCGGGCCGGCCGTTCTCGGTCGGCCGCTGGGCGAGCCGGGTCAGCGGCCACCCCGAGACGCTGGGCGAGTTCCCCGCGGCGAGCCTGGCCGAGGAGATCGAGACGCCGGGGGAGGGGCGGGTCCGCGCGCTGGTCGTGGTGGCCGGCAACCCGGCCGCGAGCACACCGAACGCCGGCCGGCTGGGCGCGGCGCTCGGCTCACTCGACTTCCAGCTCTCCCTCGATGTGTACGTGAACGAGACCAGCCGGCACGCCGACGTCATCCTGCCGGGGCCGGGGCCGCTGGAGCGCCCGCACTACGACCTCGCGCTCTACCAGCTCGCCGTGCGCAACGTGGCCAACTACACCCCGGCCGTACTGCCGGCGCCGCCGGGCATGCCGAGCGACGAGCGGATCCTGCTGCGGCTGGCCGCGATCGCCGGCGGGCAGGGCGCCGACGCCGACCTGGACAAGCTGGACGACCTGGTGGCCGCGGACGTCGCGCGCCGGCAGTTGGCCGCGGCCGGGGAGCTGGGGGCCGGCCGGTCGGTCTCGGACGCGCTGGCCGCGGTGGAGCCGCGCCGGGGCGTGCCGCGGGTGCTGGACCTGATGCTGCGCACCGGCCCGTACGGCGACGGCTTCGGCGCGCGCCCGGGCGGGCTGAGCTTGGCCGCGCTGGAGGACGCGCCGCACGGCATCGACCTCGGCCCGCTCCAACCCCGCCTGCCGGGCGTGCTGAACACGCCGAGCGGCACGGTGGAGCTGGCGCCGCCGGCCATCACCGCCGACGTGCCGCGGCTGGCCGCGCTGCTGGACCGGGCGCCGGCCGGCATGGTGCTCATCGGCCGGCGGCAGCTGCGTTCCAACAATTCCTGGATGCACAACATCGGCCCGCTGGTCGGCGGGCAGAACCGGTGCACCGCGCAGCTCAACCCGGCGGACGCGGCGGAGCTGGGCCTTGCCGACGGCCAGCTGGTCCGGCTGTCCTCGCGCACCGGGCAGATCGAGGTGCCGGTGGAGCTGACCGAGGCGATCATGCCGGGCGTGGTGAGCGTGCCGCACGGCTTCGGCCACGACCTGCCGGGCGTACGGATGTCGGTTGCCGCCGCGACGTCCGGGGCCAACTCCAACCTGCTCGCCGACGAGACCCTGCTCGACCCGCTGTCCGGCAACGCCGTCCTCAACGGCATCCCGGTCCAGTTGGCGCCCGCCTAGGCGAGCTCTGGCGGGGTGAAGTCGGGGTAGTAGTCGGCGGCGGTGAGCATGCCGGCCCGGAAGGAGAGCACCCAGACGCTGCCCTTGCGCGACTTGAAGTGCGGCAGGTCGACGTCGTCCTCGCCCGCCAGCGTGGCCACGATGTCCGGGATCCCGCCGCCCTGGGCGCAGACCACGGACACCGGGTCTGGTGCGCTGGCGGGGCTCTCAGCCGCCACGGCTGCCCCCTCCAGCCCGCCCCCGACCCCCGGCGTGCCGGCCTCGGGTGCGCCCGCGCTGGCGGGCGGGTCCGCGCAGGGACCGGTCACCCGGGCAAGGGCGCGGATGCGGCGCAGCGCCCGGGCCGGGTCGGCGGCGTACCCGGCTTCGGAGAGGGCATGGTCCACCTCCAGCGGTACGCCGATCCGGTCGGCCAGCGGCTCGACGGTCTGCACGCAGCGCAGCGGGTCCGCCGACAGCAGCCGCCGCGGGCCGAACAGCGCCAGGATGCGCGCCAGCCGGGCGGCCTGCCGGCGGCCGACCGAGTCCAGCGGCCGCTCGTCGTCCGGCCCCCGCCAGGCGACCCGGTCGCCCGCGCTGCCGTGCCGGACCAGCAGCACCAGGGCGTCGGCGGTCACGCTGGTCGCGGCCTGCAGCACCCGCTCGTCGTGGGCGTAGGTCAGCCGCCGGGTGGCCTGATCCGGGTCGAGCCAGCTCAGCCCGTCCACCTCGTCGTTGGGCGCGAGTACGGTCGCGGCGCCGGCCCGCATCACCCAGTACCGCGCGATCTTCGGCCCGGCCAGGCTCTGGTAGCGGATGCCGCCCAGCCGCCGGCCGGGGAAGCCGCGGCACCCGGTCTCCTCGTACACCTCGCGGACCGCGGCCTCCAACTCGTGCTCGCCCGGGTCGAGCTTCCCCTTCGGCAGCGACCAGTCGTCGTAGCGCGGGCGGTGGATGAGCGCGACCTCCACACCGGCCGGCGCGGGGCGCCACAGCACCCCGCCGGCGGCCCTGATCAGCCCCGGCTCGGTCATCCGGCGACCACCCACGTGCCGAGTGGACAGTCCACAGTGGAGCGCCCGCGGTCCACAGTGGAGCGGCGCGAGTCCACTGTGGAATGGGCGTTCACTCGGCCGGCTCGGTGTGCCGGCGCATCAACTCGACCTGGAAGCTCCGCAGCTCACCGTCCGGAGTGGACTCGATGTGCTCCCACTGCCCGTCCGGGCGCAACTCCCACCGGTCCAGGTCCGGTGCGGCGGCCAGCTCCAGGATGCCGTTGAGCTGCGCGCGGGCCTGCTCCCGCTGGATGCGGACCAGCACCTCGACGCGGCGGTCCAGGTTGCGGTGCATCATGTCGGCGCTGCCCAGCCAGTACTCGTCGTCGCCGCCGTTGCGGAAGTGGAAGACCCGCGAGTGCTCCAGGAACCGGCCGACGATCGACCGTACCCGGATGCGCTCGGACAGGCCCTCGACCCCGGCCCGCAGCGAGCAGATGCTGCGCACGGTCAGCTCGACGTCCACCCCGGCGCGGCTGGCCCGGTACAGGGCGTCGATCACGCCCTCGTCCACCATCGAGTTGACCTTGATCCGGACCAGCCCGCCGCGGCCGGCCCGGGCGTGCTCGATCTCGCGTTCGATCCGCTCCACGATCCCGCGCCGCACCCCCTGCGGCGCCACCAGCAGCGTCCGGTAGGAGGTCTGCCGCGAGTAGCCGGTCAGCACGTTGAACAGGTCGGTGAGGTCGGCGCCCACGTCCGCGTCGGCGGTCAGCAGGCCCAGGTCCTCGTACATCCGGGCGGTCTTGGGGTTGTAGTTGCCGGTGCCGATGTGGCAGTACCGCCGGATCGTGCCGGCCTCCTGGCGTACCACCAGGGCCGTCTTGCAGTGCGTCTTGAGCCCGACCAGGCCGTAGACCACGTGGCAGCCGGCGCGCTCCAGCGCCCTGGCCCAGGAGATGTTCGCCTGCTCGTCGAAGCGCGCCTTCAGCTCGACCAGCACCACCACCTGCTTGCCCGCCTCGGCGGCGTCGATCAGCGCGTCCACGATCGGCGAGTCGCCCGAGGTGCGGTAGAGGGTCTGCTTGATCGCCAGCACGTTCGGGTCGGCGGCGGCCATCTCGATGAAGCGCTGCACGCTGGTGGCGAAGCTGTCGTAGGGGTGGTGGACCAGCACGTCGCCCTCGCGCAGCATGGCGAACACGCTGCGCGGGGTCTCGCCCTCGGCCAGGTTCGGGTGCGTGGCCGGGACGTACGGGTCGTCCCGCAGGTCCGGCCGGTCCACGTCGTACAGCTGCCACAGGCCGGACAGGTCGAGCAGCCCGGGTACGCCGAGCACGTCGCCGGGGTGCACCTCCAGCTCGCGCACCAGCAGGTCCAGCACCCGCGGCGCGGTCGGCTCGGTCACCTCCAGCCGGACGACCGGGCCGAACCGGCGGCGCGCCAGCTCCCGCTCCAGCGCCTGCAGCAGGTCCTCGTCGCGGTCCTCCTCGACCTCCAGGTCGGCGTTGCGGGTGACCCGGAAGAAGTGGTGCTCGGCCACCTCCATGCCCGGGAACAGCTGCGGCAGGTGCGAGGCGATCAGGTCCTCGATCGGCAGGAAGATCGACTGGTCGTCGCCGGCCGGGACGGTCACGAACCTCGGCACGTTGTTCGGCACCTTCACCCGGGCGAACCGCTCGGTGCCACTGCCCGGCTCGCGTACCACCACGGCCAGGTTGAGCGACAGGCCGCTGATGTACGGGAAGGGGTGCGCCGGGTCGACGGCGAGCGGGGTGAGGACCGGGAAGACCTGCTCGCGGAAGTAGCTGTGCAGGCGGTCCTGCTCGGCCTCGCCCAGCTCGTCCCAGTGCGCGATGCGGATGCCCTCGGCCTCCAGCGCCGGCCAGATCTCGGTGAGGAAGCACTTGGCGTGCCGCTGGACCAGCTCCTGGGTGCGTACGCCGATGCGGGCCAGCTGCTCGCGGCTGGTCAGGCCGTCGGGGGAGCGTACGGACAGGCCGGTGCTCTGCCGGCGCTTCAGGCCGGCGACCCGGACCATGTAGAACTCGTCCAGGTTCGAGGCGAAGATCGCCAGGAACTTCACGCGCTCCAGCAGGGGGAGCCGGCGGTCCTCGGCGAGGGCGAGGACGCGGGCGTTCCAGTCGAGCCAGGACAGCTCACGGTTGAGGAAGCGGCCGTCGGGCAGCTCCACCGGCTCGCGGGCCTGCTCCACGCCCGCCGCGGCCGGGGCGCTCACCGGACGATCCGGGCATAGCGGGCGACAGTGGTGCTCGGGGCTGGGCACATGTGACCCATGTTCCCCCGCGAAAGTAAACAGCGGGAGAGCCGCCCGCCAAGATCACCGCGGGTACCTCAGGGCAGCGTGTAGATGGTCACCCGCGCCACCCGATCCCCCGCGTACTCCAGCCGCACCCGCTGCCCGACCCGCAAAAGCCGCAACCCACCCGCAGCAAACGCGGCCCCATCAAACCGCACAAACCGCCCATCGTCCAACAACACCGCCCCATCCCCACCGGCGGCATCGAACTCACACACCGTCCCCTGCACCCCCGCACCCTAAGCCTTGGTCCGGCGGCCGCGGTGGGTCAGGTGAGGGAGCGGACGAAGGCGGTGGCCTCGGTGATGCCCATGCCGGTCTCGGCGCGGACCAGGCGTACAGCCCGGACCTCCTGACCTGCGAGTTTGAGCTGGCGGGCGCGGCTGGCCAGATCTGTGCCGTTGGCGTTGGGGGAGCTGGGCGGCGGGGACCACATGGGCGGGAGGGAGGTGGCGTTCGGCGCGGGGTGGCCGGCGAGGGAGGGGCGGCCGTGCTGGATGCCGTCGACCATCTCCTTGGCATCGCGCAGGCTCAGGGACGTACGTTCGCGGACCAGCTTGATCGCCTGGATCTTCTGCCGCCGGACCAGGAGCTCCTGGACGGCGTTGGCCAGGTCCGGGGGTAACTCGCTGAGCACCGGCCACCGGGACTGCGGCACCGGCGCCGGCGCGCCCGCCTCGATCGCGTCGACGGCGTCCTTGGCATCGCGCAGGCTCCAGCCGGTCCGGTCCTTGACCAGCTTGACGGCCTGGATCTTCTGCCGCTGGCGCAGCAACTGGTGGATCCCGGGTAACAGGTCCGCCGGCAGCGCGACCAGCCGCTCGGAGGCCGCCGCGAACCGGTGCCGCGCCGTCCGGGGTCTCCCGGCACCGGCATCGGCGTCGGTCGCCTCCCCGGCGGCGGGATCGCGCGCGGAGCGGAACATGCCACGGCGCAGCAGCACGACAACCCCGACCAGCGCGAGCACGGCGGCGCCGCCGAGTATGGCCCCCAAAACCATGGCCGAAGCCTAAGCGCGCCAGCGTCTTCTCGCCCGATGTTCGTCCGTACGGACTGAAACCGGCCGATTACGGACCGACCATACGGCCTAGTGCCGGCTCAGTCCGGCAACCCCACCCACGCCGCGAAGCCGCGGAGCGTCCGCGTCGACCGCCGCTCGGCCCGGGCCAGCGAGATCAGCGTGTCCCGCACCATCGGGTGGTACCGCGTCTGCTGCGGCGCCAACCGCCGGGCCTGCTGCAGCGACTCCAGCGCCCGGGGCCGGTCGGCATTCAGCAGGTAACCCCGGGCCAGGTCGATGTAGTGGTGGCTGGACCGCTCCGCCGACATGTGAGCGGGCACCTCGAACCCGTCCGCGCGCCGGATCGCCTCCGGCCCGTCGCTCAGCTCGACGGCGACCGCGACCTCGTGGATCCGTACGTTCGTGGGCCCGAAGGCGAGCTGGTAGTGGTTGTTGTCGCCGCTGACCATCGCGGCGTGCTTGGCCTCGGCCAGGTGCGACCACGCGGTGTCGGCGTCGTTGCTGCGCGCGGCCACGATGGCGTGCTTCAGGTGCAGGCTGCCGAACACCGACCACAGCTCGTCGTCGGCCTCGGGCAGCAGCGGCTCCAGGTCCTCCCGCGCCCAGGTGAGCAGCGCGTCCGCCTCCGCGTACGCCCCGCTGGTGAGGAACGAGCTGGCCCGCAGCCAGTGCGAGGCCGCGACCATGAGCCGGTCGCCGGAGCGCAGCGAGGCCCAGCAGACCCGGTCCACCGCCAGCGAGGACAGGTCGGTGTAGCCCAGCTTGTAGACGACCGCGTCGGCCGCCCCGTACGCCTCCGCGAGCAGCCCGTACGCCCGGTTCTTGCCCGGCTCCTCCAGCCGCTGGGCGACCAGCGAGAGCTTGCTGATCAGCTCCGGGACCAGCTCGCCCAGCTCGAAGTAGCGCGCGCTCTGCCGCAGCCGGGACGCCGCCTCGACCTCCTTGGCCAGCTCGTCCAGGTCCGGCAGCGGGCCGTCCACGTCGGTGTGCAGGTCGTGGGCCAGCAGCACCCGGCGGATCCCGGGCACGGTGGTGTGCACCCGGTCATCGCGGGCGTTCGCCCCCCGGTACGGCTGGCCGGTCAGCTCGATGATGTCGACCCGCAGCGCCCGCGCGACGGCAGCGATGAACGCCGGCGTGGCCGGCACCTGTCCCGACTCCACCTTGGTGACCAGGCTGTACGAGACGTGCGCGAGGTCGGCCAGCCGCCGCTGCGTGAGGCCGCGAAACTTGCGGGTCGAGGCGACCCGCGAGCCAATACTGTCCTCGTCGAGCATGCGATCCCTCCGCGACTCGCACACTAGCCCCGACTCGTGCATCTGCCCGTGCATGTAACTCAACGGTAGGACGCCTTGTTGGGTGGCGCGTTTTCAAGCATTTTGCAACTTCAGGTCGCTCCGGTGGGTGAATCTCAATTGCGGTCACATAACGCCACCACCCCTCACCAGCCTGTGGCGTGGAACCCCCCGAGAGGACGAGACCACCATGCACTGGCTCTCAAGCCCTTTGGACCGGCTGAGAGACGGCGCCCGGGAGTACGCGGATCGTGGTTGGCGGGTTGCCCCGGCCCACTACCTGTCGATCCCCGGGCGGCATCGCCGCAACGCCAAGCGTAGACCGCTTGGCGACACCTGCTCCTGCCGAGACCTGCGCTGCCCGCGACCCGGAGCGCACCCGCTGAGCCCCCGCTGGGCGATCGACGGCACGACGGACGCCGGCACGATCGAGTACTGGTGGGGCGGACCGCAGCCGTGGAACATCACGCTGCCCACCGGAGAGCTCTTCGACGTGTGGCGTGCTCCGGTCGATGTGGCCGGTCGTGCGCTGGAGAGCCTGCGGGCGTCCGCTGCCGAGGTGGGGCCGGTGGCGCACACACCCTCGGGTGAGTGGCTGTTCTTCACCGCGGCACGGCTGGGTGACGAGCCGCTGGAGGTGCCGGCCGGGCTGCCGGTGACCTACCACGGCCCGGACGACTACGTCCTCGCCCCGCCGTCGCAGCAGGCCGGGTCCGGGATGCGCTGGTGGCGGGCCCCGGATCCGGCCGACCACAGGCTGCCGCGCTGGGAGCCGATCGCCGAGGCGCTGCTGCGCCTGGCCCGGCAGCGCCGCGCGGGACCCACCGTCGTACCCATGCCCCGGGCCGGCTGACCGGGAGGCTGGAAGGAGACACGGACCCCCGGTGCGGACGCCTCGATCGCACCGGTCCCCGCGGCGGTACGCCGGTTCCTCGCTCCGCTGGCGTACCGCCGCCTCAGACCCCGCAGACCATCGCCGACGGCAATCCCGCCCCGCCCACGGCGGGTTGCCTCCGCGTCGATCATGGCGCCCGTGCAACGCGACCGGGCACTCGGGGCACAGTGCCCGGAACGCTCACCGGGCGCCATGATCGACGTGTCACCCCGAACGGCCCCCACCGCCGCGCCCACGGCGGCGCCGGTCCCCGCATCACCGGCGATGGCGCCGATGGCGGCACCACCCGCCGCCCCCCGCGCGCTGCCTCGCACGGTCCCGCCGCGCGGCGTGCTGTTGGCGGCGGCCTGCGCCTTTTCAGGTGCAGCGCTGTGCGACAAGCCCGCGCCGTGCAGCGCAGCGGAGCACCACCAGTTCGACTTCTGGATCGGCCACTGGGATGTCTTCCTGCCCAACGGCAACAAGGCCGGCGAGAACCGCATCGAGGCGATCGAAGGCGGCTGTGCCCTGCTCGAGCAGTGGAGCGGCGCGCGCGGCCCCACCGGCAAGAGCCTGAACATCTACGACGCGCTGCGCCGCACCTGGCACCAGACCTGGGTCGACTCCACCGGCGGCTTGCTGGTGCTCGAAGGCCATTGGAGCGACGGGCGCATGGTGCTGTCGTCGAATGCCAACCCGATCCAGCGCATCACCTGGTTGCCGCAGTCCGATGGCAGCGTGCGCCAGCTGTGGGAAAGCTCCAAGGACGGCGGCAAGACCTGGAGCACCGCGTTCGACGGCAAGTACGTGAAGAAGAAACCGTAGCGCGCGCGGCTCGTTAGGCCGCAGCGGGGGTGCGCTTCTCGAACTTGAACACCGCGACGCTGGCGCGCAGGTTGGGCCAGCTCCGCACCGC
>Ga0081455_10004588_pt1 | contig 15429 bp, 13 predicted proteins | sample TabmetS3T2R1_FD_70207 | JGI IMG/M metagenome (GOLD analysis project Ga0081455, IMG submission 70207) | Tabebuia heterophylla rhizosphere microbial communities from the University of Puerto Rico - S3T2R1 | ecosystem: Host-associated > Plants > Roots > Rhizosphere ... | reverse complement strand
CAAGGGCGTCGGCCACGTCTACATCAAGCCCCGGACACCGAGGCTCAACGGCAAGGTGGAGAGATCGCACCGCATCGACGCCGAGGAGTTCTACCGGCTCCTCGACGGCGTGGTCATCGACGACGCCAAGGTCTTCAACGACAAGCTGCAGGAATGGGAGGACTACTACAACTACCATCGCCCCCACGGCGCCCTCGGCGGCCAGACGCCCTACGAGCGACTACGCCAAAAGACCAGGCCCTGAACGTCAGCAACCTCTGTCAGTTGCACACCACACCGCTACTCCCCGGTCGCTCCGTCAGAGAGTTCGCGGGCGATGTCGAGGTGGCCGGCGTGCCGGGCGTACTCCTGAAGGACGTGGAACAGGATCCAGATCAGCGTCGGGGCATCCTCGTCGGATTCGAACCGGCCGCCGACGCCGCCCAACGCCGCCAGGTCGGCTCCCTCAACGATCTCGCGGGTACGAGCGCCGCCACGATGGAGTGCCGCGACCAGGTCCGACAGCGACTCGTCATCGGGCACGTACCAGGTGTCGGCGGGGCCCCGGTCGCCCCACGGCGCCTCGACCGGCTCCGCCTCGAAGCCCCAGACCAGCCAGCGCTGCTCCATGAACACCAGGTGCTTGAGCAACTCGATCGGCGTCCAGCCCGACGGCAGCCGGCTGCGACGCAGATCCGCCTCGGCCATCCCGGTCAGCTTCTCCTCGATCGTTGCGCGGTAGAAGTCGAGGTAGTCGAGGAAGAGTCGGCGGGCGTCGGCGGTCTCCGCGCTCGGCGCGGGGAAGGTGCGTTCCATGGCGGCCAGCCTCCCGCATCCACCCGACAAGGCCTGGCCGGGCGAGCCTCGTACGCGGGCCCGGCGCCGCGAGTCAGAATGGGGACGCCCCCGTACGAGGAGACCACCACACCCATGGCCCGACGCAGCAAGACTGCCCCACCGGAGGACTTCGAGGAACACATCGTCGACATCGACGTCGGCGAGGAGATGCGCAACAGCTACCTCGAGTACGCCTACTCCGTCATCTACTCGCGAGCCATCCCGGACGCCCGCGACGGACTGAAGCCGGTGCAACGGCGGATCCTCTACACGATGGCCGACATGAACCTGCGGCCCGACCGCGGTCACGTCAAGTGCGCCCGGGTCGTCGGCGAGGTGATGGGGCGGCTGCACCCGCACGGCGACGGCGCGATCTACGACGCGCTGGTACGTCTGGCGCAGCCGTGGTCGATGCGGCTGCCGCTGATCGACGGGCACGGCAACTTCGGATCGCCCGACGACCCGCCGGCGGCGATGCGCTACAGCGAGTGCCGGATGGCGCCGGCCGCTCCGGCGATGACCGACGGGCTCGACGAGGACACTGTCGATTTCCGGCCCAACTACGACGCGCGCGAGCAGGAGCCGTCGGTGCTGCCGGCGGCGATCCCCCATCTCCTCGTCAACGGCGCGTCCGGCATCGCGGTCGGCATGGCCACCAACATGGCGCCGCACAACCTGATCGAGGTCGTCCAGGCGCTAAGGCACCTGATCGACACCCCGGACGCCACCGTCGACGACCTGATGCGATTCGTCCCTGGCCCGGACCTCCCGACCGGCGGCAAGATCGTCGGCCTCGACGGGATCCGCGAGGCGTACGAGTCCGGGCGCGGCAGCTTCCGGATGCGGGCCACCGCGCGGGTCGAGTCGGTGACGCCGCGGCGCAAGGGCATCGTCGTCACCGAGCTGCCGTACAACGTCGGCCCAGAGAAGGTCATCGAGCGGATCAAACAGCTCGTCCAGACCAAGAAGCTGGCCGGCATCTCGGACCTCAAGAACCTCACCGACCGCAACAGCGGGCTCCGGCTGGTCATCGAGCTCAAGAACGGATTCCATCCCGAGGCGATCCTGGAGCAGCTCTACCGGCAGACGCCGATGGAGGAGTCCTTCGGGATCAACGCGGTCGCCCTGGTCGACGGCCAGCCACGCACGCTCGGGCTGCGCGAACTGCTGCGGGTCTACCTCGAGCACCGCTACGACGTCGTCCGGCGCCGCAGCCGCTACCGCCGCAACAAGGCCGCCGACCGGCTGCACCTGGTCGAGGGCCTGCTGATCGCGATCCTCGACATCGACGAGGTCATCCAGCTGATCCGCAGCAGTGACAACGCCGACGAGGCTCGGACCCGGCTGATGTCGGTGTTCGACCTCACCGAGCCGCAGGCCAACTACATCCTCGAGATGCAGCTACGCCGGCTCACGAAGTACTCTCGGATCGAGCTCGACAAGGAGAAGGCCGAGCTGGAGCGCACCATCGAGGGCCTGGACGCGATCCTCGCCGACGACAATCTGCTGCGGCGTACGGTCGGCGACGAGCTCGCCGAGATGGCCGAGAAGTTCGGCACGCCGCGGCGCACGGTGCTGCTCGAGTCGGCCGGCCAGCCGGTCAAAGCGGCGATGCCGCTCGAGGTGGCCGACGACCCCTGCTGCGTCCTGCTGAGCTCCAGCGGCCTGCTGGCCCGGACCGCCAACGACGAGCCGCTCGGCGAGGGCGGTCGGCGCGCCAAGCACGACGCGGTCGTCTCGGTGACAACGGCGACGGCACGCGGCCAGATCGGCGTCGTCACGACCCTGGGCCGCGTCCACCGGCTCGACGTACTCGACCTGCCGGTGCTACCCGGCACGGCCGCCGCCCCGCACCTACGTGGCGGCGCACCGCTGTCGGAGTTCCTCGGCCTCGAGCCGGAGGAGCAGGCGCTCTGCCTCGCGGCGCTCGATCCAGACGGGCCCGGCCTCGCACTCGGCACCGCCCGCGGCGTGGTGAAGCGGGTCACGACTGACTATCCCGCCAAGGACAGCTGGGACCTGGTCCGGCTGGACGACGACGACCGGGTCGTCGGGGCGGTCGAGCTCGCGACCGGCGACGAGGAGCTGTGCTTCATCACGTCGCAGGCCCAGCTGCTTCACTTCGGCGCCAGTGGCGTACGACCCCAGGGCCGCTCCGGCGGCGGCATCGCCGGCGTCAAGGTCACCGCCGGTGCCAAGGTCGTCTTCTTCGGCGCGATCAGCGATCCGGACCAGGCGGTGGTCGTCACCGTGGCCGGCTCGGGCACGGCGCTGCCCGGCACCCAGGCCGGCGCGGTCAAGGTGACGCCGTTCCCGGAGTATCCCGGCAAGGGCCGGGCCACCGGCGGGGTCCGCTGCCATCGGTTCCTCAAGGGTGAGGACGCCCTCCTGCTCGGCTGGGCCGGCGCCGGACCCGCGATGGCGGCCGCCGGCAGCGGCGCCCCGGTCGACCTGCCGGAGGCCACCGGGCGGCGCGACGGATCGGGTGAGGCGGCCAGCCAGCCGATCATGGCCGTGGCGTCGCCTGCCAGCGTGAGAGGCTGACTCCCATGACGGCGGTACGGGCACCCTGGCGACGGCTGTCGATCGCGGCCGGCGCGACTGTACTCGCCGTCGCTCCCCTGCTTGCCAGCTGCTCGGGCGGCGATTCTTCCTCCGACGCGACACCGGACCAGCTCGCCCAGCGGCTCGCGACCGCGAAGCAGCAGCTGGACGACGCGGCGAGCATCAAGTTCGACCTCAGCACCGACGACCTGCCCGACGGCGTCACCGGTCTGCAGGACGCCAGCGGCACCGGCACGCATGATCCGGCCTTCCAGGGCGATGTATCGGTCTCGGCGATGGGCGGCGTCGACGCCGGCGTGATCGCCGTTGGCAACGACGTCTGGGCGAAGATCAGCTTCTCGCCCACCTACGTCCCGGTGGATCCGACCGACCTCGGCGCGCCCAACCCGGCGACCCTGTTCGACACCGAGGACGGCGTCACGAGCTTCCTCACCTCGACCCAGAACCTCGAGCAGGGCGAGCAGTCCCGAGACGGCGACCTGGTCCTCACCACCGTCAAGGGCACGCTGCCCGGCGACGTCGTGCAGCGGCTGATCCCGACCGCCGACGCGTCCGCCGACTTCGACGTGGAGTACCGGATCACCGACGATGACGCGCTCCACGACGCCACCATGGTCGGCCCGTTCTACGGCGACGCGGGCGACGTCACGTACACGATGTCGCTGACGGCGTCGGACGAGTCGGTCGACATCACCGCCCCGTGACCGAACCGGCGGCTCCAGTGGTCGGCGCGACACCACGCGTTCTGCTGGCGCTCGCCGCCGTGGCGGTCGCCTTCGCCGCGGCCGACACCTATGTCGTCGTGCTCGCGCTCCCCGACCTCATGCGGTCGGTCGACATCGACGTCAGCGAACTGCAGCGAGCGGCGCCGATCATCTCGGGATTCCTGCTCGGGTACGTCGGCATCCTTCCCCTGACCGGCCGGATCGCGGACCTGCGGGGCCGGATCCCGGTCCTGGTCGGATCGCTGGTTGTGTTCGCGGTCGGATCGGTGATCACGGCCGCTGCGTACGACCTCGACAGCATGGTGGTCGGCCGCTTCCTGCAGGGCGCCGGCGGTGGCGGCCTCGTCCCGGCGACGCTGGCGCTGGTGGCCGATCTCTGGCCGCCCGGTCGACGCGGCGTGCCGCTCGGCGTGGTCGGCGCCGTCCAGGAGCTGGGCAGCGTGCTGGGTCCGCTGTACGGCGCGTTGGTGCTCGCCGTCGCCGACTGGCGGGCGATCTTCTGGCTCAACACCGCGGTCGGACTCGTGCTGGCAGCCGCGATCATCTCGACTCGGAGGCGCTCCGAACCACCGCCGAGTGCTCCGGTCGCGGACGAGAGACGATGGCCCGACGTCATCGGCGCCGTACTGTTCCTGGCGGCCCTGGTCGCCATCGTCGTGGTGATGCGAGAGCCCGAGTCGCTGGTCACCGATATCGACTACGGCCGCGCCTTCATCCCGGTGACCGGCGACAGCCGCTGGCTGACTCCGCTGGCCCTGGTCGCGTACGGCTTGCTGGCACTGTTCGTCGTACGCCAGGCCACCGCCCGTCGGCCGCTGGTCGACTGGCGCGCCTGGGGCGAGATCCGCCGCCGGGCGGACCTGCCGGGTGCACTGCTGCTGGCCGCAGCATTGGCCGGGATCATCCTGGCGTTCGCGACCGCCGATCCGCAGGTCCAGGTGTTCAGTCCGGCGGGGCCCTACCTGCTGGCCGGGTCGGTCGCCTGCGCGGCGCTGTTCGTCTGGCGACAGGCCAGGGCCCGCGAGCCGCTGATCCCGCGCGGCGCGCTGCGAGCCACCCCGGCCTGGGGCGCGGTGCTGGTCTCGGCCCTGGTCGGGGCCGCGCTGATCGCCGCCCTGGTCGACATTCCGCTGTTCGCCCGGATCACCGTCTATCCCGACTCGCAGCTGGACGCCGCGCTGGTCCTGGTCCGGTTCCTCGCCGCCCTGCCGGTGGGCGCCCTGATCGGCGGCTGGCTAACCCACCGGATCGGGGCCGGGCAACTCACCGCCGGCGCCATGCTGCTCGCCGCGATCGGGTTCGGCTGGATGTCCACGTGGGGCACCACGTCGCTCGACAGCGCGACGGCGACGGTGCCCCTGGTGGTCACCGGACTCGGCTTCGGCGCCGCCATCGCGCCGGTCAACGCCGCGTTGCTGGCGAGTACGAAGTCGTCGGTGCACGGTCTGGCGAGCGCGCTACTCGTCGTGGCACGGATGGTCGGGATGCTCGTCGGCATCTCGGCGCTGACGACCATCGGCCTCCGGCGCTTCTACGCCGTGTCCGACAGCATCCCCTCGACCACGGTGCTGTGCCCGGACAACCCCACCGACTGCCAGGTCTACAAGGACCGGCTGCTCGACGCCGGGCTGGCCCAGCTGGAGGCGGTCTTCCTCGGCGCTGCAGCCTGCGCCGTGCTGGCGGCGATCGCGGCCCTGGTCACCCTGCGCGGTGCCGAGACCCGCGAGGTCGCGACGAGCGAGGCCCTCGGCGCCGCCGGCTGACCGGCCGGACCCGCTGCGATTGGTTCAGTCATCGAGCCGCCAATCGGACCAAGCCATCAGGCCATTGCTAGCCCACACTTGAGGGCATGACGATCGCCCAGTCGACCACGTCGCTCTCTCCGACCGAGCGCACCCAGATCCACCGCGTACGCGAGCGGGCCGCCACCGATCGCGAGGCGTTGTACGACGTGCTGACGGCCGGGCTGATCTGCCATCTCGGCGTCATCATCGACGGCGCGCCCCGGGTGCTCCCGACCGCGTTCGCGTTCGACCCCGATGGGCCGGACCGCGACGGGACGCTTTATCTGCACGGCTCGGTCGCCGCCGCCAGCCTGGTCGCGGGTCGGCAGCAGACGATCTGCGTGACCGTCACGGTCGTCGACGGGCTGGTCCTGGCCCGGTCGGCCTTCCACCACTCGATGAACTACCGCAGCGCCGTCGTCATCGGCGATCCCCGGCTCGTGACGAGCCCCGAGGAGCGCGACTACGCGCTGACCCTGATCGTCGATCGGCTGCTGCCCGGCCGCTCTGCCACGCTGCGGGACCACACCCGCAAGGAGCTGGCTGCGACCACTGTCCTGGGCCTCCCTCTCCACGAGGCCTCGGTCAAGATCCGCGCCGAGGGCGTCGGCGACGAGCCGAGCGACATCGAGGCCGGCAGTTGGGCCGGTGTCGTTCCGGTGCGGACGGTCTTCGAGCCGCCCGAGACCGACCCGGACTCCCCCGCCGGCGCTCACACCCCGCCCCATGTCGACGCGGCGGTACGCAGTCGGCGCTGAGCCTCGTCCGGCCCGGTCCGGTCAGTCGTAGACTCCCGATGTCGATCACGGAGCATGCGGTGGTTGGGAGCGATCCACTCCAGCAGGCGAGGGCAGCGCACCAGCGGCACGACTGGGCCGCGGCGCAGGATCGTTACGCCTTGGCGCGCGACAAGGCTCAGCTGTCGGCCACCGATCTCGTCGCGGCTGCCGACGCTGCCTGGTGGCTGGGTCAGACCGACGACGCGCTGGCCGACTATGAGGCTGCCTACCGACTTCACGTCGACGAGGAGCAGTCGGCTCCGGCCGCCCGGGTGGCGATGGAGATCGGCTTCCTGTGCTTTCTGCGCGGCGATGCGGTCGGTGGTTCAGGCTGGATCGCTCGCTCCGGCCGGCTGTTGAGCGGACTGCCGGAGTGCGTCGAGCACGGCTACCTCTTGTCGCTGGAGATCGAGAACGCGATCGCTACCACGGACTGGGAGCGGGCGATCGCCGCCGCGCGGCGCGTCCAGGACATGGCGAACCAGTACGACGATCGGACGCTCCACTCGGCCGGGCTGGTCGGCGAGGGCGTGGCCCTGGTCAAACGGGGATCGGTCACCGACGGCCTGACCGTCATCGACGAAGCGATGATCGCCGTACGAGCCGGCGAAGTGAGTCCGGATTGGGCCGGCAACTTCTACTGCCAGGTCATGGCGCTGTGTCACGAGCTGGCCGATCCGCGTCGGGCGCGGGAGTGGACCGAGGCGACCGAGCGCTGGTGCGGCCAGTTCACCAGTGCTGCGATGTTCGCTGGGATCTGCCGAGTCCATCGGGCGCAGCTCCGTCAGTTCGGCGGCGAGTGGAGCCAGGCCGAGGCGGAGGCCCGCCGGGTGTGCCACGAGCTCGCTGACATGAACGTCTCCGTCGTCGCCGAGGGCTATTACCAGGTCGGTGAGATCCGGCGGGGTCGAGGCGATCTGGCCGGCGCCGAGGACTCCTACCGGCGGTCTCACGAGCTGGGCCGCGATCCGCAGCCGGGACTTGCCATGCTCCGGTTGGCACAAGGTCGCATCGCCGCCGCCTCCGCGTCGATCCGAGCTGCGCTCGCGACCCAGCCGGACGACCGGCTCGCCCGCGCCCGGCTCCGCGCCGCCCAGGCGGAGATCGCCCTAGCCGCCGGTGAGCTCGATCTCGCGTGGGAGGCCAGTACGGAGGTCGGGCAGATCGCCGCGGCGTACGCGAGCCCGGGTCACGCTGCCACGGCCCGGCATCTCATCGGCGCGACGCTCCTGGCGCACGGACAGCCGGCCGAGGCGCTCGTCGAGCTCGGCGCCGCCGGCCAGGCCTGGCACGATCTCGACGCCCCTTGCCATGCGGCCCGGGTCCGGCTGCTGTCGGCCGAGGCGTACCGGGCACTCGGCGACGAGGACCGAGCCGGCCTCGAGCTGGACGCCGCCGCGGCCGTGTTCGACCGGCTCGGAGCCGTCGCGGACGCGAAGCGAGTCGCCGAGTTACGCGGTCGCGCCGTGTTGCCCGACGGACTCACCCCGCGCGAGGCCGAGGTGCTGGCGCTGATCGCCGCCGGCCTGACCAATCGCGAGGTTGCCGCCGAGCTGGTCGTCAACGAGAAGACGGTGGCTCGGCACCTCGCCAACGTCTTCACCAAGCTCGACCTGTCCACCCGGACGGCCGCCGCGGCGTACGCCTTCGAGCACGGACTCGATCGGACCGGGCGCTGACCGGGCCTGGGTCAGATGATGTAGCCGAGCCGGTGAGGATGCACGGTCCGCCCGAGGCGAGCACCGCGCGCGGCCGCCTAGTGTCGCCACCATGACCACCACGCAGCACCCGGACAATGACGATCAGGCCGCCGAAGCCTTCGCGGAGCGGCCGTTCGAGACGTACACCCACGGCATGCTCGCGTTGATGATCGACCTCGCCCATCGGACCGGACTCCTCGAGGCTGCCGCGGCCGGGCCCGGCACCAGCGAGGAGCTCGCCGAACGGGCCGGCCTGTCCGAGCGCTACGTCCTGGAGTGCCTCGGCGCGTTGGCCACTGGCGGGATCCTCGACTATGACAGCGCCACCGGCCGCTACACACTGCCGCCCGACCGGGCGATCGTCCTGATCGGCGACGGGTCGCTCAACCTGGCGCCGATCAGTCGGCTCGTCACGGTCCTTTCGAAGACTTTGGATGAGGTGGCTTCCGCGTTCCGCGATGGCGGCGGCGTGCCGTACTCGCGGTTCCGCCCCGAATTCACCGAGCTGATGGACAGCCTCTCGCGTGGCTTCTTCGACGGCCAGCTGATCGACGGCGTGCTGCCACTGACCGGTGACCTACCGGCCCGGCTCACCGACGGCGTCCGGGTCGCCGACATCGGCTGCGGGTCCGGGCACAGCACCAACCTGCTCGCCAAGGCCTACCCCATGTCAGCCTTCGTCGGGTACGACATCGCCGACGACGCCCTCGACCGCGCCCGGACCGAGGCTACCGCGTACGGCCTGACCAACGTGTCGTTCCAGCAGCTCGACATCGCGGGCCTGCCGTCCGAGCCGCCGCTCGACGCGGTGTTCGCGTTCGACGCGGTCCACGACCAGGCAGATCCGGCGGCGGTGCTCGACCGGGTGCATGCGGCGCTCCAGCCGGGCGGCATCTTCGTCATGTTCGACACGAAGGCGTCGAGCCGGCTGGAGAATAACCTGGCGAACCCGGCGGCGACGATGCTCTACTCGATCAGCACGTTGCACTGTCTCACCGTGTCTCTGGCCGAAGGCGGCGCCGGACTCGGGGCGGCGTGGGGCGAGGAGTTGGCGACGCGGATGCTGGCCGATGCAGGATTCGTCGACATCGAGGTGCGCGACGTACCGGACGACCCGCTCGACGTGGTCTACCTCGCCCGTCGCGCGAGCTGAGCCTCAGGTGTCGATGCGATCGGCGTCGAGCTCGTACGCCCCCTGGACGAGGAACTCCTTGCGCGGCGCGACCTGATTGCCCATGAGCAGCTCGAACACCTCGGTGGCAGCCTCGGCGTCGTCGACGGTGATCCGACGCAGCGTCCGGTGCCGCGGGTCCATCGTGGTCTCGGCCAGCTGGTTCGCGTCCATCTCACCGAGGCCCTTGTAGCGCTGCACCGGCTCCTTCCACCGCACGCCCTTCTTGACCAGCTCGGCGAGCTTGCGCTGCAACTCCGGGTCCGAATAGGTGTAGACGTACTTGTCCATCCCGCGCTTGGGGTTGGTCAGCTCGAGCCGGTGTAGCGGCGGCACGGCGGAGAAGACCCGGCCGGCCTCGATCAGCGGTCGTAGGTAGCGGAACAGCAGTGTGGTCAGCAGGCACCGGATGTGGGCGCCGTCGGAGTCGGCGTCGGCCATGAAGATGATCCGGCCGTAGCGCACCTGCTGGAGGTCGAAGGTGTGACCGCTGCCGGCGCCGATGACCTGGATGATCGAAGCGCACTCGACGTTCTTGAGCATGTCGCCGACCGACGCCTTCTGGACGTTGAGGATCTTGCCCCGGATCGGCAGCAGGGCTTGGTACTCGGAGTCGCGGGCCGACTTCGCCGTGCCCAGCGCAGAGTCGCCCTCGACGATGAACAGCTCGGACCGGTCGACGTCGTTGCTGCGGCAGTCGGCGAGCTTGGCCGGCATCGCGCTGGACTCCAGCGCGTTCTTGCGTCGCTGGGTGTCTCGCTGCTGCCGCGCGAGTACGCGAGTGCGCGACGCCGCCACGACCTTGTCCATGACCGTACGCGCCTTGGACTTCGTCGCCGGCTTCGTCGACGTGAGGAACTTCTTCAGCTCGCGGTTGACCACCCGCGACACGATCGAGGTGACCGCCGGGGTGCCGAGCACCTCCTTGGTCTGCCCCTCGAACTGCGGCTCGGCTAGCCGCACTGTCACGACCGCCGTCATGCCCTCGAGCACATCGTCCTTGATGACGTCGGGGTCGCCGGACTTCTGCAGACGGGTGCCGGGCAGCACGTCGCGGAACGCCCTGACCAGACCGCGCTCGAAGCCGGACACATGGGTGCCACCCTTGGGCGTGGCGATGATGTTGACGAACGCCCGCTGCTCGGTCTCGTAGCCGGTCCCCCAGCGCAGCGCGATGTCGACGGTCAGCTCCCGCTCGACGTCCTGCGGCGTCATGTGCCCCTGGTCGTCGAGCAGCGGCACCGTCTCGGTGAACGTGTCGACGCCGTGCAGCCGCAGGATCTCGGTGACCGGCTCGTCCGGCGCCAGAAACTCGCAGAACTCCGAGATGCCGCCGTCGTGGCGGAACGACTCCTCGGCCGGCTCCGACCCACGCTCGTCGCGGATCAGGATCTCGAGGCCGGGCACCAGAAACGACCACTGCCGTGCCCTGGTCAGCAGCTCGTCGTAGGCGAACCGAGCGTCCTTGACGAAGATCTGCGGGTCAGGCCAGTAGCGCACTCGGGTGCCCGTCACGGCCTTCTTGACCCGGCGGACCTTCTCGAGCTTGGACTGCTCGGTGAACTTCGCCCCCGGACCGTCACCCGCGAACACGCCGGGCACGCCGCGACGGAACGACATCGCCCAGGTCGCGCTGCTCTTGTCGACCTCGACGTCGAGCCGGGCAGCCAGTGCGTTCACCACCGAGGCGCCGACGCCGTGCAGCCCGCCGGTCGCGACGTAGGACCCGCCGCCGAACTTCCCACCCGCATGCAGCTTGGTGTAGACCACCTCGACGCCGGACAGCCCGGTCTTGGGCTCGATGTCGACCGGCACGCCACGCCCGTTATCGCTGACCTCGGCCGATCCGTCCGGATGCAGCGTCACAACGATCCGGTCACAGACTCCGGCGAGGGCCTCGTCGACCGCGTTGTCCACCAGCTCCCACAGGCAATGCATCAGGCCACGGGTGTCGGTCGACCCGACATACATTCCCGGCCGCTTGCGGACCGCCTCCAGCCCCTCGAGGACGAGCAGGTGTCGGGCGTTGTAGGAGGCGTCCACGGCAGCCCCCTTCGTCGTGGTGGGTGCGGTCACCAGTCTCCCTCGATGCTCGGCGGCCAAGGGCCGTGCTCGGACAGCATCCTGAGGCTACCCGGACCGGCCGACGTCTCCGTGGCAGCGCGCCGAACGCTTGCCCACAAGGCCGAGTGCCGGATATGTACGGCCAGATCGACGAGACGCTTTGTCCGATTCGTACGATCGCCGCGATCCGGCTGTCCCGCCTGGTAACGATCTGGCAGCCGACGCGACTTCTCTCACACGCCGAGACCACTGGGTCGGGAAGCATTCGGCCGGACGGTATGTTGAGATCGACGTAGTCACTGAAGCGGCGCCGAGAGGATTGGGAGGCCAGACGTGACCACTGCAGTTGCGAGAGATGCGGCCCTCACGGCCGCTGACCGCTGTGACCGCTGCGGTGCGCAGGCTTACGTGCGTGCCGAGCTGCCCGGCGGCGGCGAGCTGTTGTTCTGCGCGCACCACGGACGCAAGCACGCCGACGAGCTGGCCAAGATCGCCCTCTACATCCACGACGAGACCGGCCGACTCGACGACACCCCGTCCACGGCACCGGACGAGGAGTTCTAGGCCGTACCCCCGGCGGACGCGACGACTGCGTCGACACAATCTCAAGATGAGCACCAATGGCGAGGTCCTGATCGGCCTCGCCATTGTCGTCGGTATCGCCGGCGTGATCGTTCCGGTCCTGCCCGGCCAACTACTGGTCGGCGGCGCCATCGGTGTGTGGGCCTTCCTCACCGGCGGGCTGACCGCCTGGGCGGTGTTCGCCGTCGCGGCCGCCCTGCTCGTGGCGTCGACGCTCGGGAAGTACGCCGTCGCCGAGCGCCATCTGCGCAACGCCGGTGTACCTCGCGAGGCCATGCTGGCCGGTGCTCTGCTCGGGATCGTCGGCTTCTTCGTGATCCCGGTCGTAGGTCTCGTGATCGGATTCGTCGTGGGGGTCTACCTCGCCGAGTGGTATCGGCTACGCGACGTCGCGCGAGCCTGGCGAGCCACGATCGCGGCGCTCAAGGCCAGCGGCTTCGCGCTGTTGATCGAGCTGGCCGGCGCGCTGCTGGCCGCCGCAGTCTGGGTCACCGGCCTGACGATGACCTGAGGCCCGGTCAGACCGCCCGGTCCAGCCGGACCCGAAGCCGGCGCCGGGCTCCCTCGATGGCGATCCGTACCAGTACCTCGTGGTCGTCCAGGTCGGCGAGGAGCACGGCGTGCTCGAACTCACCGACGACCCCGATCGCTCGGATCGCTGCGACCCGGACCCGCGGCATCTCGTCCGCGATCAGCGGGACGAGCTCCTCGGCGCCGCTGCCGAGCTCGCGCTGCCCGACGAGCTTGGCCGCAACCTCCCGGACTCGCCAGGCCGGATCGGACAGCGCCGCCACGACACCCGGCTCCGCATAGGGCTGCCAGACATAGCGGAGCGCCCGCGCCGCCCACACCCGCGGCCAGTGCTCCTGACGGCGCAACACGAGGTTGTGCCCCCGGTCGAGTTGCGAGACCGCGTGGGCGCCGCCGAAGTACGAGAGCGGCAGCGGCAACAGGTCGTAGTCGGTATGCCCATCGAGGAGCGCCAGGCACATGTCGATGACCGCATGCTCGCCGTAATCGTGCACGGCCTCTGCGACAAGATCCCGCGGATGCGCGTGGACGTCGGTCGGCTGTGGACGCGGCACGCGCCAACTTAATCACGGGGCCCGGCGGCCGACCGACACCGCCGACCGCCACAGTCAGCGCGCCCCGGAAGGTGTCAGTCGAGGTTGATCGAGTCGGTGCGAATGAATCCTTGATTCCCGGGCATTGAACGTGAGGCGATCACATGTCCAGGGCGGGTGTTCCTTCCGCCGCTCGCACCAGCGCCGAGCACGCGGCTATCGGTTTGCCGGAGGTGACATCGGCGCTGGATGATTGGCGGTGCCGTGGACGTCATCGCTGAGATAGAGAACGCGCTCGTCGCTCACTGGTCGCACTTCGGGCAGTGGCCAAGGGGCGAGCTGCACGACGCGGGCGGCCTGCTGTGGTTCGAGACCCCGATCAGGCATCTTCCGTACAACGGCGTCATCCGCACGCGCCTCGGCGAGCGCGCCGCCGGACCGGCGATCCCGAGGATGATGGAGCGCTTCCGGGCGCGCGGCGTGCAGTATTTCTGGATAGTCCATCCCAGCGCCACGCCGGCGGACCTCGGCGACCGGCTCGCCGCGCACGGTCTGGCGCCAGTCGAGCGCATGACCTGCATGTCGCTGTCGCTCGCCGACTGGGAACCGGGCCCCGCGCTGCCGGACGTCGCCTTCGAAGAGGTGCTGAGCGAGGATGCACTCCAGATCTACATCGAGCTCACCGCGCGCTACTGGGAGATTCCGGATGACGAGCGCGACCTCGTGGCCGAGTTGCACCGCTACTGGGGGCCCGGTCGCGCTCCGGGACGCCGCTACCTGGCCGTCGCGGACGGGCAAACGGTCGGAAAGGCGTACCTCGCACTCGGCGGACCGCCCGGCGTCGCCTCCATCTACGGCATGTTCGTCCCGCCAGAGGCGCGCGGCCGCGGCGTCGCTGGCGGATTGACGACCGCGATGCTCGGGCGGGCGAAGGAACTCGGCTTCCGCCGCGCAGTGCTGCATGCGACAGAGATGGCGGTCGGCGTCTATCGCCGGGCCGGATTCATCGAGCGGTGCGCGATCACCGTATTCGCGACCGCCTCCCTGTGGTCCGACGAACACTGATGCCGCGGCGCACCGACCAGAGCGGAGCGTGGTGCGTCGTCTGATCGTGGCGGCCAGGCAGGACGTCCATCATGCGGTCCACGACCGCCATCGGGTCGGCGTGATCTCGATCGACACCTCATCGATCGGCCCCCACGCATTCGTGCGCATTTTCTGGTCACTGACTCGGCCAGCTCCGCGGGTTCGCTAAGTCGGACCCACATGAACGCCGACATGCTGGCCCACGCGCCCGACAGGTTCGCCCGAATCCGACTGGATAAGACGAGCCCTTGGTGAAGTTAAGCAGTTCGCCAGATTCCACAGCGGCGTCTTAGCCCGAGTGTGGTGGTGCTGGCAGCCGCCGGCCCGACCACACGGAGGAACCATGTACTCGATCGGCCACCCCACCTTCACCACCCGCGTCGCAGTCGTCGTGCTCTGCGGCGCCGGCCTCGCTCTGCCCACAGCTCCGGCCAACGCCGCCGCCCAAGTGGTCCGTGCGACGGGTCCTACCGCCGTGTACGACGCCAGCGTGGCCAACATTTCGACCAGGGTGCAGGCGGTGAGTACCCCCAGCGGCTCGACCATCGTCACCCTGCACGCCACCGGGTTCTCCGACAGCTATGTCGGGCGCACCCTCGGCGCCCACGTGCACGTCGGTGTCTGTGGCCCGGACCCCCTGGCAGCCGGCCCGCACTACGCCAACCCGTCCGCCGACCCCGACGCCTCCGTCGAGCAGCGCGAGATCTGGCTCGACTTCACCGTCGACGCCGATGGCGTCGGTCACGCGCGGGCAGTCAGGCCGTGGCACATCGACGCGGGCGACGCCAACTCCGTGGTCATCCACGCTCTGCCGACCGACCACACCACGGGTGGCGCGGGCGCGCGCCTCGCCTGCACCACAGTGCGGTTCGGCGTCGGCTGAGCGCCGCGGCCGCCCGTGGCACAGGTTCGAATCCCCTTAGCCACTGACCTCGCTGCGGGTTGTCTTCGCCAGGCATCCAGCACCCCGAGTGACGTCCGGCAGAGTGGTGTACGGCTCCCGGTGAGCGTGTCGTTGCTGATGTAGGTGACGGCCACCGGGTGATCCTTCGAGTGAACCTTCCACAGCACTCTCGAAAGGACCGTCCACGAT
>Ga0081455_10004587_pt1 | contig 15431 bp, 21 predicted proteins | sample TabmetS3T2R1_FD_70207 | JGI IMG/M metagenome (GOLD analysis project Ga0081455, IMG submission 70207) | Tabebuia heterophylla rhizosphere microbial communities from the University of Puerto Rico - S3T2R1 | ecosystem: Host-associated > Plants > Roots > Rhizosphere ... | reverse complement strand
GCGTGCTGTCGAAAACCACGTGGCACAGGGCGGCGATGTGGCTGTCGGCGTTGCCGTGGATATTCATCGCGATTCGATCCATGCTGAACGCCAGTCCCGGCCCGACGTCGGCTCCCAGCGGTTGCTTCATCCCGTGTTGGGCGGGATCGGGGTTGTCGGCGGCCGGCTGGTGTTCTACCGGCGCGGCGAGTGACACGGTGCGGCCCTGTCTGACCTCGCCGAGGGCGGCGCGCACTTCAGCGGGCGTGATGTAGTTCAAAGCTCCGTGCCGGTCGTCCAGTCCCCAGGGCAGCTTCCGGCGTAACTCCTCACACAATGCGCGGAACTCAATCTCGGTCATCTGCCCTGCCGGGAGGGCGGCCGGGTCGGTGCCGAGGTGCTCGTTGCGGGTCATCCATCATCCTCCGGTTTCTTGCAGGTCCGATGGTGCTGCTCCGGCCCGGCGGGCGGCCCACCGCCAGATGGCTCGCTGCGCGGGGAGCCCGGCGATCGCGACGGCAGTGAGGACGGTGACGTTGAGCAGCAGCTGCAGAACCGAGCCCCAGGCCTCACTGGTACTGCCGAAGGCCAGCGACACGCCGGTGTCGGAGGCCGCCGGGATGGTCGTCACCGAGATGAACACGCCGATTAGGGTGCTAGACCTCGCCTCGGTAAGCGAGACAACGCCGACCACCCCAGCCAGCAGGGCCACGATCAAGGAGAACCAGTTCGGGGTGTCGATCAGGTTTGAGACAGGGCGGATCCCCAGGGCGTAGGCCCTGGGCACCAGCCGGTCGGCAGGCGCGCAGATCGCGACCGACGGCCACTGAAGAGTCGCCGCCTGATCAATCCCGAAGCATCGAAGCGAGTGAGCAGATCCCCTTAGGATCGAGCGCTAGTCGAGCGATACCTCAACGCCACGCTCGTGCTCGTATCAGAGATGGAGCACCCTCATGAAAAACCAGAAAAGCCGAGAACTGCGTGCGAGCAGCTACGAGCTCTTCATCGGCGCCCTGTCAATCTTGTCGATCCTCAACCTGGTGTTGCTGCTGCTACCGATCACTGATCAGGTTAAGCAGTTGATCTTGATCGTTGACGTTGCGCTCACCATCATCTTCTTGATCGACTTCACGCTGCGGTTCGTCTCGGCGCCCGTTAAGTCGCGGTACTTCTTTCGGGGTGGTGGCTGGCTTGATCTCATTGGCAGCCTGCCGACGCTGCGGATCTTTCGGCTGTTTCGTGTGCTGAGAGTTGGGCGACTACTTCGCCGGTACGGGCTGCGCAACGTCGTTCGAGAGCTGGTGGGCAACCCAGCCCAGGGCGGCCTGCTACTGGCGGTCTTCTTCGCGATTGTGACTCTTGAGTTCGGGTCCATGTTTGTGCTCGGGGTCGAGCAGAAGGCGCCAGACGCGAACATCCTGACCGGTGTTGAAGCATTGTGGTGGGGAATCGTCACCATGACGACCGTCGGATACGGCGACTACTACCCGGTGACCAATCCGGGCCGAGTGGCCGGAGCAGTCACCATGCTCATTGGAATCGGGCTTATCGGAACATTCACCGGCTACCTCGCCAACGCTTTTCTATCGCCTCGCTCATCGGCAGGCAGCCCGAGCGACGCGGACGATCCCCGCGCCCAACTCGAAGTCGTGCGACGCCAGCTTGACGAGAATGCACAGGAAGCCGCCGATCTACAGACGAAACTCAGCAAGATCTTGGAAACGCTTTAGCTGGCGTCTGCGACCGTGCTGTGCCTGGCCAGATGATCACGGCGGCGTTGTTGGCAGCGCGCCTGAGGCAAGGGCCGCACCAACTCGAGGATGTCACGCATCGGCACACCGCCCCACTTGGCAACGCCCGACCAGCCCTGGATGCAGTAGTGCTGGGTGATTTGCTCCTTTTTGAGCATCGCCTTCAGCTCGTCATAGGACAAGACGACCGGGTTCTCCACAAGGCCGTCGATGCGCCAGCGTGTAGTCGCGAAAGCCGTTATCGCGCAGTGTCGCGTACTCCTCTGAGGTCGGCAGCGCGCAGGCAGCGCTCGATCGGTGGCGGTCAAGCCGAGCCGGGCTAGCTGCGGATGTGGTTCTAGCCAGGGTGCTGTCCAGCTAGGCATCAGCACGACCTTCAAGATCAGAAAAGTGCGCTGGGTGCTTGCAGGAGTCGGTGGCGCTTCTCAGATGGGCTTAAGCCCGCGTTCAGCGCGTTGTTGATCTTGTTGGGATCTGCCATAATCGCGCTGATAAGCCAGAGTTCAGTGGTTCGAGTCCACTTAGACCCACAGAACCACCCACTTGGCAACATCCCGCGCCACCAATTAGATAGCCACCCGCGGAGGGTCACCTTCACCCGGATCAGTGCCGGTCGTCTCAGGCTCTCGGACCTTTCCATGAATCAAAATGAACCAAAGGGCGCTGAGAGAACGCTTCAAGGTCGAGCCCTTCACGATCGACTTGACCTCTGTTCCAGCGATCCACATGCCGAGCAAGCCCATGATGGTCTGCGCCACGACAATGTAGGTGGTAACGGCCGCAGCTGATGGAGGGTCGCTCATCCTGCTGAGAGAATGTGCGATCTCTGGCGCCAACGCCCAGAACGGTAACAACCACAAGATAATGAGCGCCACGCCCGCGCGTAGTCGCAGGGGAGACAAGCCACCGAGCTCCGCGTCCTTGGTCCTGGACCTTCTACGGCGCATTTGATCTCCGATTCCTAGGCCGCGAGCTTGTGCCGACGCACAGCAGTCCATTGCAGTTGCCATGAGCATAGGACTGCCTGTGGCTGATACGCCGGCGTGGATCGACTGCTCCGTCAAGCAGCAGGGGACGGCATGACTCTGGTCTGCTCTCGGCGGCGGGATCGCTGCACTTGGACCGGTCCTGGCTGGCGCGCTGCTGGAGCAATTATGGTGGGGGATCGGTCTTCTGCTCACGCTGCCTTTGGCGGCTGTCGCCTTGCTGATGGCTCTGATCTTTTGTCCGAGCCACGTGAATGAAACGACTGACCCGGTGGACAACCTTGGCGGCGTCCTACCACATGGCCAATAGCGCAGCCGAGTATGGACTGATTTGATCGCGGCCTCGTGCCAATGTTGACCGTAGACGTCGATCGGTACACCGTTCGTGGTGTGGATCCGTCAGCACTCGGGTAAGCCTGGTCTTGGCCGCGATCCTGTTCTTGGTAGGCATCAGTACCACCTTCAAGATCAGAATGGTGCGCTGGATACTTGCTGGAGTCGGTGGCGTTTTGCTCGTGTCTGCCGTCGTGGTGATCATCCGCCTATCGATTCCGTGATGACCCCGTCGGCACAGCAGAGCGACTAATGGCAGCTCAGGTGAACACGTTGACCGCCCGGGCGATCACCAACCCGACCACGGCCAGCGAGATCAGAGATTGCGCTCCCATCGCAACCTTCGCCCACGGTGCCAATGGCATCACGTCGGTAGGGCTGAACGCCATCGAGGCCGTCAGCCCGAGGTAGAGGTAGTCGATGAACCTGGGCCTCCAGCCGGGCGGCGCCACTTCGGGGTTCAGCTGCTGGGGAAACGCGAGATCCAAAGATCCGGATGTCTGGCGCATCCGCGCAGCCGCACCACCGCTGTCCAGCAGCCAGTACAGCAGCGCAAAAGCGACTAAGTTCGACACCCAGACGAGTGATCCGACCGCGAGCAGTGCGTCCGCCGAATTCGTCGCCTGGCCACCGTGGATGAGCGCATCGACTAGGCGCACCGTCGCCGCGAGCGTGTCGGCCACGACGATGGCAACTAGGCAGATTGAGACAATCCGCAACCCAGCCGAACCGGGGCGAGGCCGGGCTGGATGGCTCGCGATCAGGGCCGCCAGCAGAAGTACTTCCATCGTTGGCATCACCCACGCCGGAGCCACTCTGATCTCTGGGGGCGCAGGATTGTTAGGGTCATAACGACCAGAACAGCGGCCAGGATGGGCCATAGTGCTTCAGTCAATGCAGCATGCGGCGTCCTGTCGCCGGCCTCGTCGCTCACCGATACCTATCTTTCCGCCTGCGCATCATCAGACAGATCTGCTTTCGAGGCAGGAGCCTACGGAACGAGGAACCAACATGCTGCCCATGCTCGCCTAGCCGATGGGAGCAAGTCGGGCTAGCCGGCGGAGGTTCGGCTGACTGCAAGTTCTGAGAGTCCGCTCAAGCGGCGCCGGCGACAAGGAGCAGACTCAGGTCTCTTGGAGTCTGCGACGAGCGCTCGGCTAGTGGGTCCCTTCGCGCGCGTTGCCGGGCACGGGGCTGCCATCCGGCATATGCGGACGTTTACATGCTGAGTCGGTCAAGCTGTTCCGCGGCTAGCACGAGGTCGACAGCGGCGGCCGATGCACGGATGGTCTCGGGACGGCTCGAGCCGGGGATCGGGATCACCCCGTGGGGACTGAGCCAGCATCCAGGCCCTGGTGACTTGGTTGGCCGGGGGCAACGGCTCAAGAATTCAAATCTCGCGGGCCGTGAGATTCCCGTGAATCTGTGGAGGTGGGCACTCCACGCAAGTCTCGTGTCTTGGGTGATCGCTGGGGCGGGCGCGGCCAACGCAGGGCGCAAGTCGGTTGGGGAGTCCCGAGTATCCGGTGCTGCACTTACCAGCTCATTGCTTGATCCGCTGCATCATCGGCCAGCATTGCGGCGGGCGGCCTGTATTGTTGCGCTAACCACTGCAACTTTGCCCGCTTTATAGCTACGACGCGCCTCCGAACCTTCCAACCATGTATGACCTTTTGAGTGTGCATATCCTTGAACCATGTTTTGCCGCGTCTGTCTTTGAACGATAGTACAGAGCAGAGCTTCACGCGCGGATCAACGACTGGCATCTCAATCACTTCAGCGCTTTCGGGAGGTAAGTCCTCCAAAGCAAACTCTTTACCAACCTCATTGTCATTTGCGATCCACGTGTAAACCCTCGGAAGTATTATCATGCCAAGTGAGTGATTTGCAATATGAAGTTGGGCAAACACGTCCGCAGTGCGTGGGTCATCCTGGCTCGGCCTCAATTGCCAACTTCTCCATACAGATACTTGATCCGCTCGGACTACGTTGGGCTCCCTATCTCGTCGGAGTAAATGCAAGCCCAGCAGTAGAGCGCCCGTTGTGCCGACCGCACCGACCCACTCGGCTAGGTTGCCTGCCTCCGGCGTGGCCATCCATGCCCAGAACCGGTCCCAGAGCCACTCCAACTCCGGCCTAGGCATCCACGCCCAAAACCGGTCCCAGAGCCATTCCACCCTTGTAAATGGTAGGGGCTTTGCCGACAGTCATTGCCTTTGCTGGGCTCGGCGTGTCGGGGCGGCTGACACTCGAAATCGAGCAATCACTGACTCACCAGTTTGACGGGGGATTCCTTGTCGGAAAAGGTTGCCGTCCCCACTCGCCGATGACGTCATCGATGATGTTCACTGGCTCAGTGCCTCGCTGGGCGGCTGTCACGGTCCCCACCGCAGTCGGCGGATCTGAACGCGGACGGCAACGAAGAACCCAGCTGCTGGCTCAGCCGGACCGGTGTTTTCCGGGGTTGACGCTAGCGCTGCCCGATGTGTTGGGTACCCGGATCGGTTGTTTGGTGGCCGCCGAGTTCGCCGATCCCCACCGCCTTGCGGCGCTGGGCGTGACGTGGTTTGTTCGGTTCGCCGCGAACCGTGGGCTGCGGGTCCGGCGGTCGGCAGCGGAGCGGCTGGGCGCGGGGTGACGCTGGTGCTCTATGCGGAGAGGTCGACTTGGAGCCCAAGGTTTCGCCCGCGAGCGGCGGTGAGGACGAGGGTCGCTGCGATGACGTCCTGGGCGGCAATACCCACGGACTTGTACAAGGTGATCTGATCCTCTGAACTCCGGGTCGCTTTAGTGCCCATGAGGAGCTCGCCGATTTCGGCGTGGATGTGGTCGGGCCCAATCAGCCCCTCTTGTATGGGTACTCTCAGGTCGTTGCTCCCGGCCGGCGGCGGTGCCAGCACGGCATCCCGGGACTCCACTACTACCAAGGCGTCTGTGACTGTCGCGGAGTCCACCTCGCGGCCAGCCGTGTTGTACCCGACCGACGTGACATGCACCCCGGCTTTTAAGTAGTCACGACGCACGACGGGATCTGGGGAATGGGTTGCAGCGCAGATCAGGTCGGCGTCGGCACAGGCCTCGGCATAGGTTTCGACAGCACGCACATCGATTTCGAGGGTGTCCTGCAATGCCGAGGAAAGCGACACCGCCCTTTCCCAGTTCCTCCCCGCCACGCGAATCCGCCGGATCGGTCGTACTCGGACCATGGCCTCGGCGTGAGCACGGGCTTGGACGCCCGTTCCCAAGATCGCCAGCATGGCTGCACCCTCGCGTGCAAGTAATTCGGCCGACAAGGCGGACCCGGCTGCCGTCCGCAGTGTCGTGATCGAGGTGCCGTCCAGCAAGGCCACAGGCTCTCCGGAGTCCGCGCCAAACACGATCACGACGGCCTGGTGGGTCGGCAAACTGGTCCCGGCATTGCCTGGGAAGAGGCTCACCAACTTCGCAGCCAGCCCCTCACCCGTGGGAAGGTAGGCCGGCATCGCAGCCAGGAATCCTCGGCCGGGCACCATCGCAGCAATCCGTGGAGGCATCGACCCACGGCCGGCAGTCACATCCTCCATCGCGCCGCGAAGCGAATGACGCAACGCATCGAGATCCAACAGAGACTCCGTCTCGGCGCGACTTAGCAACAGCACGACCACAGTGTGCTCTTGAGCGAAACCAGTCGGAAGCTGGCATGCACTTGATCTGACCCAGTCGGCGGTCGAGCGCGGCGAGTGAGAGTCAGATTGGCGCTGACGACCTTCGACATGAGCTCGGCGTCGAGCCGAATGGCCGCTTCTGCGACGTGTCCGGGGCATTCCCCACACCGCGGCTTCAACGGCCCGCCGGTGCACACCGCAGCTGGCACTCTCCGATGGACCGCGGTCCTGGCTCGACGTGAGACAGTTTGATCACTTCCAACATCGGTGACCAAGCACCGGCAACCCGGCCGGGGAGGAGGGGCATGAATCTCGAGAAGGTCATCTTTGGCTTCTTCGTGCTGCTCGCGGCGACGCTCAACTTCGGGTTCTTCATTGGCGACATCGATAACCCAGCTCTGCACAACATCTACGAGCTGTTCGCTGCGCTCGCTGTCAGCCTGATCGCCACCGTGCTGAAGTTCGGCGACCGGACCCAGATCGGCGCGGTGCACCTGGCGACCAGTCTGGTAGCGGATCTGCAGCTTGTCGCGGCCGGCGTTGTCTGGATCTGGGCCTCAGAGATCTCGGCGTCCGGTATGACTGCCGCCCATACGGCCAGCGTGGTCTCCCTGTCCGGCGGTGCGCTGCTGGCCAACCTGGTTTCGGTTGTGCTATTGGTGATCGAGACCGTCACCTTCCACCGCGGGTGAAGGTGGTGCACCAATGAGCAATCCGCTGTTGATCTTCTGGGCTCAGCTCTTCGGGCATCGCGAGCCTGCTAGGCGGGTGCCAGCCCGGGCGTACATCGAGTCGTCGAGCCAGGCATCGTCGACCATCCTCTTGGTCATGAGGCGAATGCGGGCGCCACTGATCACCCTCATCGTCATCTTCTCGGTGAGCGTGGTCGGTCTCACGCTAATTCCCGGTATCGCTCCGGATGGCCAACCGGCGCGCATCAGTCTCTTCGAGGCGTTCTACTTCATGAGCTACACGGCGACCACGATCGGGTTCGGTGAGCTTCCGTGGCCGTTCACACCCGCGCAGCGGCTCTGGGTGACCTTCTCGATCTACCTCTCAGTGGTCGGCTGGGCGTACGCGATCGGCTCTTTGCTGACGCTTGTCCAGGACCGGTCGTTCCGGCAGGCACTGGCGCTGCGGCGATTCACCCGGAAGGTTGCGAGGTTGCGCGAGCCCTTCCTGCTCATGGCGGGTTACGGACGCGCGGGCGAGCTGCTCGCCAAGGCCTTCGACGCGCTCGGACAACAACTTGTGGTGATCGACGAGTCTTCCGACCGGATCGACGCTCTCGATCTGGGGTCCTATCACGCGGACATCCCTGGCCTGGTGGCTGACGGCGCCAATCCGCACCACCTAAGCGCGGCGGGTCTCGAGCATTCCTCTTGCGCCGGCGTACTGGCGCTCACCAACGACGACGAGACCAACCTCGCCATCACGATGTCAGCGGCACTGCTGCGCCCTGACCTGCCCGTCATCGCGCGGACCATCTCAACCCCTATCGCAGAGCGAATGCGTGCCTTCGGGACGCCGGCAGTGGTCAACCCATTCGACCGATTCGGCGAGCATCTGCACCTCGCACTGCACGCGCCGGCGTCGTACCAGCTCCTCACCTGGCTCGAGGCCGGCCCCGGCGGAGAACTGCCCGAGCGCGGCCGTCCACCCACCGAGGGCCGATGGGTGATGTGTGGGTACGGCCGCTTCGGTCGGGAGGTCACCGCGGATCTCCGGGCTGCGGACCTCGAGGTCACCATCATCGAACCGGCCGAGCCGGATGCGCCTGAGCCAGGAGTGATCATAGGGGACGCTTCCGAACCGGGGGTGCTGGCCCAGGCCGACCTGCCGAGCGCCGTCGGACTGGTAGCCGGCACGGACAACGACACGACCAACCTCTCGATGCTCGCCACTGCACGCCGCCTGAATCCCCAACTGTTTCTCGCCGCTCGACAAAACCAGCCGACCAGCGCTGCGTTGTTCAAGGCCATGCAGGTGGACGCGCTCCTGGTGCCCACCGAGGTGGTTGCGCATGAGGTGTACGCCCAGATCAGCACGCCGATGCTGTGGCGCTTTATCCAGGAGATGCCCGCGCAGGGTGATCGGTGGGCGGCCGATCTCATCCAGCGGTTGCGGGACAACTGCGGTACAGCGCTCCCCGCTCTCTGGAAGATCAAGCTGGACCGAGAACAGGCGCCCGCCCTCGGCGGCTGGCTCGCCGAAGGCAGAGTCCCTCTGGGCGACCTGCTGCGGAGCCCCGAGGCTCGCGAGCGGCGACTCCGAGTGGTGCCGCTGCTGCTGCTCCGTGGCGGCGAAGCCGTCCTGACGCCCGCGGCCAAGACGGTGCTGGCCCGCGATGATGAGCTGTTGTTCGCCGGGCAGGGCTCCGAGAGGCGGGAACTCGAGAGCACTCTGGTGGTCGACTCGACCGCAGCGTACGTACTGTTCGACCAGCACATTCCAGCGAGCTGGGTGTGGCGCAAGTTGTCGCGGAAGAACCCTGCGCCGAGCACACTTGACGATCGCGGAAGCATGACCACCCGCCGTCGATAACGACCGTCTTCTCCGAACAGGCCGGGATTCCTGACGGCTAACTGTCGTCGTGTCCAGCCAAGGTCGGCTAGGAGTGCCGCCGTTGTGCGCTGAGCTTGTCGAAGCGCCCTTTACAAGCTCTGGGAGCAAAAACGATGTCGCTTTCCGAGATGGCCGCCTTGAAACTCCTCGTCGGAGGTCAACGTGACCACTGCCTACGAGAAGTCATGCGGTCAGGGCTCTTTCATACCCTCCGGCACCGCCTTCGCTCTGGAAACGGCCAAGAGGCTGCTTGGCCGGGGGGTCGAGGTCCAGCGCGTGTTCCTTGCTGCCCCAACTGTTGGGTGACGCCGCCGAGCGGCGCGCCGCGATCACCGAGCTGACCCGGCGGAGCAACGCGGAGATCGTCACCAACCTCAGCGCGGACACCGGCTATACCGAGCTTGGCGAGCTGGACGCGGAACGAGCTGATCATGTAGCTGCGGCGTACCGGCAGGACTACTTGTCCGCACAGAGCTATTTCGCCGATGCTCTGGAAAACCCGCCAGTAAGGAAACTCTCCGCGCCGGTCACTGTGGTCGTTGCGGCTGACGACCCGATTACGTCCGGGTTCCAGCGTCGGGACCGCGAGTGGGAGCTCCTGGCCGAGCACGTCGACGTCCACGAGCTACCCGAGGGTGGGCACTACTTCGTCCGTACCAAATCGACCCAGGCGGCAGGGGCCGTGCTCAGCGCCGCCAAGCTGTTCGCATATTCCTGACCGGTACTCGATATGCTCGCTGAGCTCATCGAAGCGCGCTGAAAGGAAATTCATATGCCGGACTCATTGCCGGCCTCACTGCTCGATGTGGAGCTGCAACCTCGCAAGCCTCCGATCCTGCGGGCCGACACCGCTGGCGACGCGCCCGGTTGGGCGGCTGAGCAGCGGGATGCATTGCGCGCCGTCGTGGCGGAGCACGGCGCGGTTCTGGTCCGTGGCCTCCACTTGCGCAACGCACCGGAGATCAGTGCTGTCTTCCGGCAGCTGTCCACCGAGTTGATGATCGAGAAAGAAGCATTTGCAGCCCGGCGAATCTACCCCGACGGGGTGTACTCCTTCGGTGCGGACGTCGTGCAGCTGCTGAACCAGGTCTACGAGGACAACACCGTACGGGAGCCGTGGCAGGCCGGCGACCTGATGCTGGTCGACAACATCCGCACCGCACACAGCAGGGAGGCCTACGAAGGGCCGCGGGAGATTCTCGTCGGAATGGCGGACCCAGTACGCCTGGCCGACTGTTCGCCAACCATCGCGGTGACCCCCGGATGACTTCCGACCCGTCCAGCGCATTGGACGATGTGATGGCCGGGCGTGTGACGGTGCCGGCGGATCAGCCGTTGATCTTCTCGCCCTTCGGGCTCGGAGTGCTCGACCTCGCGGTTGGAAAGAACGTCCACGACAAGGTGGTTTTCTCCGGCGACTTGCACGTCATTGAGGACTTCTTCCACGAGCTACGCCGGTACGGCTGAGCACCAAGCGCATGCTCGGGATGATTCTCCCGCCCGAGGTCGAGAGCGAAGAGCGCTTCGGCGACGCACCCGGTGGGGTCCTCTTCCCGGAGGAGGAGAAGATCGTCGCTCACGCCGTCGAAACCCGACGGCGTGAGTTCGCCACGGTAAGGGTCTGTGCGCGAGCATGCCTCGCGCGGCTGGGGTACGGGCTGGCTCCGATCTTGCCTGGCGTCGGCGGCGCACCCACATGGCCACCCGGGGTGCAGGGCAGTATGACCCACTGCGTCGGTTACGCCGCGGCGGCGGTTGCTCGTACACCGCCGATCTTCGCGATCGGCATCGATGCCGAGCCGGACGCACCGCTACCCGATGGCGTCCTAGACCTTGTCACGACGCGTGCCGAACGGGATCGCTTCGCCGCGACTCAGCAGGAGCCTGACCGCCCGAACTGGGACCGGCTGCTCTTCAGCGCCAAAGAGGCGATCTACAAGGCATGGTTCCCCCTGGTCGGCGAATGGCTCGACCACCAGGAAGCCGAGATCTTCTTCCACCCACACGACCAGACCTTTGTTGCGCAGCTATACCGCGCTGGTCTGATCATCAATGGCCGTCAGATCCACAATCTCCACGGCCGTTGGGATCGGAAGCAAGGAATCCTAGCGACCGCCGTGGTCTTGGGCTCGTGATCGACGCTGCCGGATTTCAGCTGGTCCCTGGCACTGAACCGGGGTTCGGTGGCGTTGCGGTAGCGATCGACCAGCCTCAGCTAATGCAGCGCCTTTTCGATCGTGCAGTCCTTACTTCCGCGTAAGCCGATTTACGGGTTTGCACTTGACCGCGCCTTTCGTTGGATCGCTCAGGCGTTTTCCGACCTCTGCGGGGGACCCGAGGCTCCCGGTCGGCAGGCTCTCGTTCTCGAATACTAGTACCAGCGCTTGTGACACACGGCATTTCAAAATCTGGCGCCAGAGCCCATTCGCATGGTAAAAAAGGAAGTCATCGGGCACGGAATGCGAAAAACGTGTTCTTTCAACTACGACAACGTATTTCTTTGTGGCCGGGTCCACTGGTCCGCTTAGCAAGTTTTGAGGGTACGTTGCAGCGTTGACGAGTCTGATTGCCGGCCTATTGGCAGCGACGATCGTCATCTCATTTTGCGCTGCGGCACGCAAGAGCGGAGCGAGTGCCTGATCGCGATTGTGGCCGTCAATAGATCTGATGTCAATTTGGCGGGGGAGGGCGAGAAACATCATCATCGCCAGAACCGTGATTGCCAGCGGGGTAGAGACTACTGAGATACGCCGCAGTCCTAGCGCAACTAGCATCGCAAGTCCCGGCATAACAAAAAGCATGTATCGAGACCGGGCCACAGGTAGGTCGACAGCGATCTTGGCGGATAGAAGCAGGAGAGGCGGGATTACAGTCCAGGCCAATGCCAGCACGAATAACGGCCGGTACACAAGCTGGCGAGCCGACGCGATAATGCCCAGAATCGATATCGCACCAAGAGCTGCCGCTAACCCGTAGGGCATCATGACTCGGATCAAGCCCACCAGCGAGGAAACAGTCAACGGACCGTCGGTCGGAGAACCGGTTGGATGAGCAAGGTTGAGATAGATGTGCGGCAGGATGACAGCCACGGCGATGGCTGCTGGGAGGACAGTCCGCCAGAACGCTGACTTTCGCTGACCTGCCGGTCTCGCCAAGGTTGCGACGGCGAGCGCGGGAACAAGTGTGAGGGTGTAGAGGTGCGCCAGTCCCATTCCAGCGATCGCAGCTCCGTACGCGACTGGGCGCCAAGGCGAGCGATCCTTGTCCAAGCACAGCTGCCATAGCGCGGCCGCACTCACCGTGCAGAGTATGGCAAACGCGTATGGACGGTTCTCCTGGGCATAACGGGAAATATTCGGCATGAGCAATAGGACGCCAGCTGTCAAGTAAGCGACCTTCATACCAGCGAGTCGGCGCACCAGCGCCGCAACGACGACGACTGTGGATGCCATAGCCACGACTGAAGGTAACCTTGCCCAGAATGGGCTTATCGATGCCGACGACCAGATCTTCATAACGACGTAGTAGGGGCCGAGGGCAGGATCTTTCGTGTTTATCCAGCCGAACAAGTCACGCCACGGCCGCGCAATTGCTGCTTGCGTGAGGTACTCATCCACCCAGAAAACTGGGCGCCATGCGAACGCTCCATATGTGACGAGGGCGACCACGAACAAGGCTGGCAGGAACCACTTCGGTGAGTGCTGCCGTAGTTCAGTTGATTCTGGGGTCGCGGCATAAAGCGCGCTCACGCCGGGAGTTTAATCCCGTCTGCTGGCCCAATTGCGATGCCTCGCCGAGGCCATTACAGATTCGCACTGAGACCACGCTGGTCCAGTCGTCCGGACTGCCAGAAAAACCTGGGTCGGAGGATTCAGGCTTCAATCCAATTGGTGTCAATGGTTATGAGGTGGGCGGTCTTGGCTACCGGACTTCCGGCTTGGAGAACCCGCGCCCAGGCTTCATGGGTTTGAGTATTCGTCGTATCTGCCGAACTTCTCGTGGCCGAAGAGGGCCGCGGAGTACTCATAGCCCCCGCGGTCGTATCCGCCGAATTTCACGTGCCCGGCGAGGGTCGTGTGCTCGTACCCCCCGCGGTCGTATCCGCCGAACGGCAAGTAGCCGGCGAGAGCCAATGCGAGGCCCGCCAGCATAGTGGCCGTCCCGACTACGATCGCCAGCACCGCTCCGATGGTTTTTTGGGATTCTGCGTATCGTCGCTCCTCCTGCAAGTCGTTGGAACCGGCGCTTCGCGTCGCGGTGCGTCACGGCATCCTCAGGGAGAAGTTCGTAGCGCGGTGACGTACGGATGGATCAAGCCCACCCCGATTAGATCGGCCCATCGGCAGCACCTGCAACCATGTGTGAGTCCAAAGAGGCCGTTTGAGTCTTGGGAGTCTCCATGATCTTGGCCATGACTCTGCTGAGTGGTGTTGCGTGGACGGTGGTCTACGTCGTCGCGATCCGCATTGGCTTCCAGCAGAAGACGTACGCGATCCCGGCGGCTGCGCTGGCGCTGAATATGGCCTGGGAATCGATCTATGCGACACGTGGCCTGACCGCTGACCTCTCGGTGCAGGCGTTCGTCAACTTGGTCTGGGCCGTGGTCGATCTATTAGTGATCTACACGTTTCTGCGTTACGGCCGAAGGGAACTGCCCGGATTTGTGAGCCGGTCAATGTTCATCGTGTGGAGCATCCTGCTTTTTGCCACGGCCTACATCGTGCAATGGCTGTTCATTGCGGAATTCGGCTGGTCAGATGCCACAAGGTACGCGGCCTTCCTGCAGAACCTGCTGATGTCGGGCTTGTTCATTGCCATGTTTGTCGCCCGCGGAGGGCCGCGTGGCCAAAGCATCGTCATCGCCGTCGCAAAGTGGATCGGCACCCTGGCTCCCACTATCGCATTCGGTGCCATGGCAGGATCAGCGCTCATTCTCGGCTTAGGGATCTTGTGCAGTGTTTTCGATCTTGCTTATCTCGGGCTTCTCCTTTGGGCCCGCCAGAACCTTCCGCTACTCGATCCGGAGGCTCCGCGCAGCGAGGTCGCCAGAAGTCGGCTTCCTGCCGTTTCGCCGAACGGCGCGGATTCCGCGGCAATAGGTGGTCCTTGATAGACACCTAGGAGACTGGAGGGCAGTCCTTACTTTCAGCGCCTATATGCCTAGCCTGGTGTCATGGCCGTCGGAGAGTGGGGTGACCGGCCGCTGCTGTTGGCGGTCGATGCGGATGCGCGTCTGCTGGGGAGGATCGAGGGGGAGCTGCAACGCGCGTTCGGGGCCGACTTTCGGGTTCGTGGGGAGCTGCTTCCCGAAGACGCGGTGCGGACACTTCACGGGGCCAAGCACCGGCAGGAGAGGGTCGCCCTGGTCTTGGTAGACGACTCGCTGTCCGACGACGCTCGAGCCGAGATCTTTGAGACGGCAAGGGGTCTACATCCCAACGCCCGCCGTGCGCTCCTCGTACCCTGGGGCGCCTGGGCCCATCCCGAGTCGGCACAGAAGATCCTGCGGAGCATGGCTGTTGGCGACATCAGTTACTACGTGCTCAAGCCGTGGATAACCCCGGATGAGCTGTTTCACCGCGTCGTTGCTGAATTCGTTCAGGAGTGGTCACGTAGTGAACCGGCGAACTTCCGCGAGGTTGTCGTCGTTGCACCCCAGCACAGCGGGCGCGCTTACGCCGTCAGTGACCTGCTCGGCCGGAATGGAATCCCGCATGCTTTTCGTTCGCGTGACTCCGACCTTGGCCGAAGTGTGCTCGCGGACCTCGGAAATCCCAAGGGTGAGGTTGTGGTGTGGATGCCCGCGATCGGCGGTACCCAACTCATCAATCCGACCGACGCTGAAATCCTTGAGGCCTGGGGCATTCCCACCACCTTGAGAGACGCCGATCCTGACTTCGATCTGCTCGTGGTAGGAGCCGGTCCTGCGGGCCTCGGCGCGGCGGTTTATGCCTCGTCGGAAGGGATCCGTACTGTCGTCGTGGAGCGCGAGGCTATCGGTGGCCAAGCCGGTATGAGTTCCTTGATCCGCAACTATCTGGGTTTCTCCCGCGGACTGAGTGGTGCCGAGCTGGTGCAGCGCGGGTATCAGCAGGCGTGGGTTTTCGGTGCCCACTTCGTTGTCACCAGAGAGGTAGAACGCCTGACCCCGCAAGAGCGCGACGGGTTCGTTG
>Ga0081455_10004586_pt1 | contig 15434 bp, 13 predicted proteins | sample TabmetS3T2R1_FD_70207 | JGI IMG/M metagenome (GOLD analysis project Ga0081455, IMG submission 70207) | Tabebuia heterophylla rhizosphere microbial communities from the University of Puerto Rico - S3T2R1 | ecosystem: Host-associated > Plants > Roots > Rhizosphere ... | reverse complement strand
TGCCGAGGAAGATTGCTTCCTCGATGTCATGCGTGACGAACAGCACGGTCTTCTGATCGCGCTCCCAAATCGCAAGCAACATCTCCTGCATCAGCGCGCGCGTCTGGTTGTCCAGCGCGCCGAACGGCTCGTCGAGCAACAGGATCTTGGGATCATTGGCAAGGGCACGCGCGATCGCCGTGCGCTGCTGCATGCCGCCGGAGAGCTGCTTCGGCCAATGACTTTCAAATCCCGACAGTCCGACCCGATGAATGAACTCGTCTGCGGTCTTGCGGCGATCGGCTTGCGAAATTCCGCGCTCGCGCAGGCCGAACGCGATGTTCTCGCGCACGGTGAGCCAGGGAAACAGGGTGTAAGACTGGAATACCATGCCGCGATCCGCGCCAGGCCCGGTGACCTCGCGCCCGTCGAGAATGACGCGGCCTGCGGTCGGCCGGTCGAGGCCGGCGACGATGCGCAGCAGCGTGGACTTGCCGCAGCCGGACGGGCCGAGAATGGTCACGAAGTCGTTGTTGCCGACGTCGAGATTGGTAGGCTCCAGCGCGCGCGTCGGTGGATTGCCGTGCTGGCCCGGGAAGGTGCGCGTGACCCGCTCGATCTTCAACGCGGTCATGCCAGCCTCCACGGGAACAGCCAGGCATTGAACGCCTTGAACAGGAAGTCGGAGACGAGCCCGATCAATCCGATGACGATGATGCCGAAGATAATCTGGCCGGTGTTGAGCAAGGCCTGGCTGTCGGTGATCATGTGGCCGATGCCCGAGGACGAGCCGATCAGCTCGGCGACGATGACGTAAGTCCAGGCCCAGCCGAGCACGAGGCGAAGGATTTCGGCGATCTCCGGCGCGGAGGAGGGCAATAGCACGCGGCGGATGATGCCACTGTCGCCGGCGCCGAGCGTGTAGGCCGCTTCGACCAGATCGCGCCGTGTGTTGCCGACCGTCACCGCCACCATCAGGATCACCTGGAATACCGAGCCGATGAAGATGACGAGGAGCTTTTGCAGTTCGCCGATCCCCGCCCACAGGATCAGCAGCGGGATGAAGGCGGAAGCCGGCAGGTAGCGTGCAAACGACACGAACGGCTCGAGGAAGGCCTCGATCGGCTTGTAGGCGCCCATCAGCACGCCGAGCGGGACGGCGATGATGGCGCCCAGCACGAAGCCGCCGACCACGCGCCAGATCGTCATGCCGATATCGAACAGGAAGCCGTGTTTGACCAGGAGCTCCCAGCCCTCGTTCACCATGGTAAGGGGATTGGCGAGGAAGGTCTTGGAGACATAGCCCCCGAACGTTGCCCACGCCCACACGGCGACGAACAGGACAAAGAAGGCAAAGCCGTAGGCGATGCGCTGCCTTGAAGTCACGGGCTCCAGGGGACGTAACACGGGATGGTTCCTCGAGACGATGCGGTGATCGGGCAACGTCCCGCTTCCGCGGTTCGGGAAGCGAGACGTGGCGAGGGCCTTACTTGATGAAGCCGGCGTCGTAGAGGTCATCGGTCTTGGGGACCTGCTTGATGATGCCCATCTCGAGCAGAAGGTCGGCGGCCTCCTTGGTGAAGGACTGCCACTCGCCCGCAAAGAATTGCTGGTTGGCGGCCTTGTCCTGCCAACGCAGATATTTCGCCGAGTTGCCAAACTGCTCGCCGGACTGTCTTACGTCGGCGCCCATCACTTCATAGGACTTGGCTTGATCCTTTGCGATCGCGGCGACCGCTTCGAAGTAGCTGTCGGCCAGCGCCTTCGCAGCCTTCGGATTCTCGGCGAGGAATTTCGGCGTGCAGCCGAACGTGTCCATCACCATGGGATAATCCAGCGTGGTGGCGATGATCTTGCCCTTGTCGGGCGCGGCGCGCACGGTTGACAGGTAGGGCTCATAGGTCATGGCGGCGTCGTTCTGGCCGGACACGAAGGCCTGCGCGGCCGCGGCAGGCTCCAGGTTCACGACCGTGACATCCTTCACCGAAAGGCCGTTCTTCTTGAGCATCCAGGCGAGCGTGAAGTAGGGCGCTGTGCCCGGCGCGGAGGCCGCCACCGTCTTGCCCTTCAGGTCCTTGATCGAGGCGATGTCGTTGCGAACGGCCATGCCGTCGGCGCCATAGCTCTTGTCGAGCTGGAATATCTGCTTGGTCGCCACGCCGTTGGCATTCCAGGAAATCCAGGTTTCCACCGTGGTCGCCGCGCACTGGATGTCGCCGGAGGCGATGGCAAGGTGGCGATCCTTTTGCGGGATCTTCTTCAGAGTCACGTCAAGGCCGTTCTTCTTGAAGATGCCGGTCTCCTTGGCAAGCGTGAGCGGGGCAAAACCTGTCCATCCGGAGATGCCGATGCCGACCTTGACGTCGTCGGCGACCGCCGGAGCGGACACCAGGAGAGCAACGATTATCGCGAACATTTTGCAGCTGCGCATGATTGTCTTCCTCTTGCCGATCGATGGATTGTGTCCTGTTGGTCTTTTCACTTCGTGCTGGCGCATTGGTGCATGAATTGTGCCACACGCGCGTATCGACTTCATCATCTCAGCCTCCCTTGAAGCGGGCAACCAGCCGGTGGGAATCGCCGGGATAAAGCAGGCGCACGGCGGTCAGCGTGCGCGCGCTTCGCCAAGTGTGCCGCTCGATCACGAGGCAGGGCGCGCCGACCGCGATGTCCAGCGCGGCTGCTGTGCGGTCATCGGCGACGATGGCGCTGATCGTGTGTTCCGCCTCCGTCCACGGTACATGATGAAGCAGCCATGAGCCGGGTGGTTCGTTCGCGAAATCGGCCGTGGCGGCCTCCGGCACCGCTTCGAGATCGATCAGCCTGTCCTCCACGGCGAACGGCTCGTTGTCGGCACTGTGGCGACAGGCAATCGCGATCACTTTTCCCGTTTTCCGCACGCCCAGGCGGGCACGATCAGCGGCATTTGCGACGCGGCACGAGGAACGGATCAGCTTATAGCCGTAGCTGCGACCAAGCGCGGTGATCTCGGCGCGGATGTCGGCGATCTTGAGGACTGCCGACAGATGCTGCGGACGGCGCACGAACGTGCCGGCCCGCCGCCGCCGCTCGATCAGATCGGCTTGCGCCAGCTCGGACAGCGCCTTGTTCACCGTCATTCGTGAACAGCCATATCGCGCCATCAACTGGTGCTCGACCGGGATGCGGTGGCCCGGCGGCCATTCGCCGGCCAGGATTCTCGTCTCGATATCGCGCCGGATCCGCTTGTAGAGCGTCGGCTTGTCCGCCGCGTCGAGCTTGTCGCGTTCTCTGACAAGGCTCATGCCGCGAGTCTCCGTACGCTGGCGTTGAATGTCTCGCGCGCAGTCTGGCGAAGCCGGTGACGCCCGCCTTCCACGATCTTGTTTCCGTCCGCCCAGACACAATCAACCGCGCCGGCACCTGCCGCAAAAATCCAACCGTCCAGAATGGCGTCACCGCGCCGCCCGGCAAGAGATGGATGCGCAGCATCGAGGGTCACGATGTCGGCCCGCGCACCTGGCTTTAGCCCAACGGTCGGCTGCGCCAGCGCCTGGGCGCCGCCGCCGAGGGCGCCCTCGAACAGCGCGCGTCCCGTGGAAACACCGGCGCCGCACGACAACACGTTGCGCTGGCCGTGCTTCAAGCGCTGGCCATATTCCAGCTGACGCAGCTCGTCGGCGACGCCGACAAGCACGTTGGAATCGGTGCCGACACCGAAGCGGCCGCCGGCGTCAAGGAATTCGCGGGCCGCGAAAATGCCGTCGCCGAGGCTCGCCTCGGTCACCGGGCAGAGCCCGGCGACAGCGCCGGTCCTGGCCAACGCGGCGGTTTCCGCCGCGGTCATGTGGGTCGCGTGAATGAGGCACCAGCGCTGATCGATCGGCGCGTGTTCGAGCAGCCACTCGACCGGCCGGCGGCCCGACCAGGCGATGCATTCCTCGACCTCCCTGATCTGCTCGGCCGCGTGGATATGAATCGGCTCGGCTTCGGCAAGGGACAGGATTGCAGCCAGCTCGTCCGGTGTGACGGCGCGCAGGCTGTGCGGAGCAACGCCGATATTGGCGCCGGGCAACGTGCTGACAGCCTTGCGCGCCGCGGCGATCAGCCCGGCAAACTGGTCGACCGAGCAGATGAAGCGACGCTGGCCGGCATGCGGTGCGGCTCCGCCAAAGGAGCTGTGCGCGTAGAAGCAGGGCAGCAGCGTCAGTCCGATGCCGGTCATCCTGGCGGCGTGTGCAATCCGTGTCGCTATCTCTGCAGGGTTGGCGTAGGGCGCGCCGTCATGATCGTGATGGAGATAGTGGAATTCCCCGACGCGCGTGTAGCCCTGCTCGAGCATCTCGACATAGAGCAATGTCGCGACAGCTTCGATGTCGTCCGGCGTCATTTCCAGCGCGAAGCGATACATCGTCTCGCGCCATGTCCAGAACGTATCGGTGGAGTCGCCGCGGGTTTCCGCGAGCCCCGCCATGCCGCGCTGGAAGGCGTGACTGTGCAGGCTCGCCATTCCCGGGATCGCCAGTGCGTGGCGTTCGTCATGGATTGTCGGCGCCGTGCCGGCCGTGAGCCGGGCGATAGTTCCGTCCGTCACGACCACCTGCACGTCATCCGCCCAACCCGAGGGAAGCAGTGCAGACCCGAAGTGCAGAGTCGACATGTTTTCAAACCGGCTGGACAGGACGTCACGATCATATGTATAGACATAACGACGCGTCAAGCTTCTGCCGTCAGGGGAGATGCCATATGGCCGGGCGCTTCGATCGCATCTGGCACAATGCTCGGCTCGCCACGCTGCGGGCAGATCTGCCCGAACTCGGAATCATCGAACGCGGCGTGATCGCAGCCCGCGACGGCCGCATCGTCTTCGCCGGAGCGCAGTCCGATTTTGCACCCGATGGCGACGCGTTGCAGCGGATTGATTGTGCGGGGCGATGGATCACGCCGGGACTGATCGACTGTCATACCCATCTGGTCTTTGGCGGAAACCGCGCGCACGAATTCGAGCTGCGGCTGCAAGGTGCAAGCTATGAAGAGATCGCGCGCGCGGGCGGCGGCATCGTTTCGACAGTTGCAGCGACGCGGGCCTGCAGCGAGGCTGATCTGGTCGCCGGCTCGCTGCCGAGGCTCGATGCGTTGATCGGCGAGGGCGTGACAACGGTCGAGATCAAATCCGGTTATGGGCTCAATACGGAAACCGAGATGCGCCAGCTGTCGGCCGCACGTGCGCTGGGCCGCCACCGGCCGGTCGGGATCAGGACGACGTTCCTCGGCGCGCACGCGCTGCCTCCCGAAGCCGAAGGCGACAAGGATCGCTACATCGATCTCGTGTGCCGGGAGATGTTGCCGGCGGTGACGCAAGCCGGGCTGGCGGATGCGGTTGACGCGTTCATGGAAGGCATTGCGTTCTCTGGAAATCAGACGGCGCGCGTGTTCGAGGCGGCAAAGGCACTCGGACTGCCGGTCAAGCTGCACGCCGATCAGCTCTCCAACCTTGGCGGCGCCGCACTTGCCGCACAATTTTCCGCGCTGTCCGCCGATCACCTTGAGCACATTGATGAGGCCGGCGTCGCGGCCATGGCACGCGCCGGGACGGCGGCCGTGCTGCTGCCCGGGGCATTTTATTTCATCCGCGAGACGACAAAACCGCCGGTCGAGCTGTTTCGGGCCCATGGCGTGAACATGGCGCTGGCGACCGACTGCAATCCGGGCAGTTCACCGCTGACCTCGCTTCTGCTGACCATGAACATGGGCGCGACGCTGTTCCGGATGACGGTTGCCGAATGTCTCGCCGGCGTGACTCGGGAAGCGGCGCGCGCGCTCGACCTGCTCGGCGAGACCGGCACGCTGGAGGCCGGCAAATGGTGCGATCTCGCGATCTGGGACATCGAGCGGCCGGCCGAACTGGTCTACCGGATCGGTTTCAACCCGTTGCACACTCGGGTGTGGAGGGGACAATGACCGACCGGAACGCATCGATCGTCGTTGCGCCCGGACGGGTGAGCCTCGACGATCTGGCACAAGTGCTCGCCGGCGCGACCGTCTCGCTCGACCCGTCATTCTGGCCGCGTGTCGAGGCGGCCTCACATATTGTTGCCAAAGCTGCGCGCGCCGACGTTCCCACCTACGGCATCAATACCGGCTTTGGAAAGCTGGCGTCGACGCGCATTCGTGCCGACCAGACGGCGCTGCTTCAACGCAATCTCATCGTCTCGCATTGCTGTGGCGTAGGACAGCCAACGCCGGAGCCGATCGTTCGCCTGATGATGGCGTTAAAGATCGTCTCGCTGGGACGGGGCGCTTCCGGCGTCCGACGTGAGATCATCGAGCAATTGCAGGCCATGCTGGCGCGCGGCATCTGTCCGCTGGTGCCCCAGCAGGGGTCGGTGGGAGCGTCAGGCGATCTGGCGCCGCTTGCGCATATGACCGCCGTCATGATCGGCGAAGGGCAGGCGCTCATCGAGGGCAGGACCGTTCCGGGCGGCGAGGCGCTCGCCGCCGCCGGTCTCGCACCGCTGACGCTCGGGCCGAAGGAAGGCCTCGCCTTGATCAACGGCACACAGTTCTCAACGGCCTATGCTATTTCCGGCTTGCTGCGCGCCCATCGGCTGGCATGCGCAGCCCTCGTGACCGGCGCTCTGTCGGTCGATGCGGCCATGGCTTCGACGGCGCCGTTTCGCCCCGAGATTCAGCAACTGCGCGGGCATGCCGGGCAGGTCGCGGCGGGCGCAGCCCTGACGGCATTGCTGGAGGGCAGCGATATCAGACAGTCGCATCTTGAAGGCGACGATCGCGTGCAGGATCCCTATTGCCTGCGCTGCCAGCCGCAGGTCGCGGGAGCCGCGCTCGATCTGCTCACGCAAGCCGCCCGCACGCTGGCGATCGAGGCAAACGCCGTCACCGACAATCCGCTGGTCCTGGTGGAGGTCGGAGAGATCGTTTCCGGTGGAAATTTTCACGCCGAGCCGGTGGCCTTTGCCGCCGACCAGATCGCGCTTGCGCTATCGGAACTCGGGGCGATCAGCGAGCGGCGTATCGCGACCCTGGTCGATCCCGCGCTCAACTTCGGCCTGCCGCCGTTCCTCACGCCCGATCCGGGCCTCAACTCCGGTTTCATGATCGCCGAAGTCACGGCGGCCGCGCTCTATGCCGAGAACAAGCAGCGCGCGCTGGCCTGCTCGATCGATTCGACGCCGACCAGCGCCAACCAGGAAGATCACGTCTCGATGGCCGCGCACGCTGCACGCCGGCTGTCCGACATGGCCGACAACCTCGCCACCATTCTTGGTATCGAGCTCCTGGTCGCGGCACAAGGCATCACCCTGCGCCGGCCGCATTCGACCAGCCCGCCGCTTACAGCGGTGATCGCCACGCTGCGCGCAGGGGTACCAGAGCTCAGTGTTGATCGCTACATGGCGGACGATCTCGCGACCGCAACGGCGCTGGTCGAAGCCGGTGCATTGCAGTCCACCGCGATGTCGGCGCTATCAGGCAATCCGTTTCCGATCCTTGCCTAAAGAAAGGCCAATAATCATGAACCGCCGGCTGGACAATGACCGTACGATCCGAGCTCCCCGCGGCAGCGAGATCAGTGCAAAGAGCTGGTTGACGGAGGCGCCACTGCGAATGCTCATGAACAATCTCGATCCGGAGGTCGCCGAGCGCCCGAGCGAGCTTGTCGTCTACGGCGGAATCGGTCGTGCAGCCCGCGACTGGGATAGTTTTGACCGGATCGTCGCTTCAATACGCAAGCTCGAAGGGGACCAGACGCTGCTGGTTCAATCGGGCAAGCCGGTCGGAATTTTTCGCACCCACACCGATGCCCCGCGTGTCCTGATCGCGAACTCGAACCTGGTGCCGCACTGGGCAACCCTCGACTATTTCAACGAGCTCGATCGGCAGGGCTTGATGATGTTCGGGCAAATGACCGCCGGATCGTGGATCTATATCGGCAGCCAGGGCATCGTGCAGGGCACCTATGAGACGTTTGTCGAGGTCGGGCGGCGTCACTACGGCGGCAGCCTCGCGGGCAAGTGGATCCTGACGGCTGGCCTCGGCGGCATGGGCGGCGCCCAGCCACTGGCCGCGACGATGGCCGGCGCCTCGCTGCTTGCGATCGAATGCCAGCCGAGCCGCATCGAAATGCGGCTGCGCACCGGCTACCTCGACCGGCATGCGAGCACGCTTGACGAGGCCCTCGCTGCCATGGCCGAGGCGACGGAGAGCAGGAAACCGGTCTCGGTCGGCCTGCTTGGCAATGCGGCCGAGATTTTTCCCGAGCTGGTGCAGCGCGGCGTGAGGCCCGACGTCGTCACCGACCAGACCAGCGCGCACGATCCCGTCAACGGCTACTTGCCCAAGGGATGGACGCTTGCCGAGTGGGAGGCGCTACGCGCCGCCGATCCGAAGGCGGTCGCGGTCGCGGCCAAGACCTCGATGGTCGATCACGTCCAGGCCATGCTGGATTTCCACGCTCAGGGCGTTCCCACGCTCGACTACGGCAACAACATCCGCCAGATGGCGAAGGACATGGGGCTCAAGAACGCTTTCGATTTTCCCGGTTTCGTCCCCGCCTACATTCGTCCGCTGTTCTGCCGCGGTGTCGGGCCATTCCGATGGGCGGCGCTGTCGGGCGATCCCGAGGATATCTTCCGGACCGACGCCAAGGTGAAGGAGCTGATGCCCCGTGACAGGCATCTTCACAACTGGTTGGACATGGCGAAGGCACGGATCAAGTTCCAGGGGCTGCCCGCGCGGATCTGCTGGGTTGGTCTCGGCGATCGCCATCGGCTGGGACTGGCTTTCAACGAGATGGTGGCGCGCGGCGAGCTGAAAGCGCCGATCGTGATCGGGCGCGATCATCTCGACAGCGGCTCGGTTGCGAGCCCGAACCGTGAGACCGAGGCGATGCTCGACGGCTCGGACGCGGTGTCCGACTGGCCGCTGCTCAACGCCCTGCTCAACTGCGCGAGCGGGGCCACCTGGGTCTCGCTGCATCACGGAGGCGGCGTTGGCATCGGATATTCGCAGCACGCCGGCATGGTGATCGTCGCCGACGGAACGGCGGAGGCGGCGCGCCGCCTCGAACGGGTGTTGTGGAACGATCCCGCGAGCGGCGTCATGCGACACGCCGATGCGGGATATGAAAGCGCGATAGCATGCGCTCGCGCCAATGGGCTCGATCTGCCCAGTCTGGCGTTGTAGTGCGGCGGAGGCTTCGTACTGACATCAACGCGTCCCGGGTTTGAGCGTCCCTCAAGACAGTGAGACAGGCCATGGTGAAACCGTTCCCGTCGAAGACCCGCATCGGCAACCACGTGCTGCATCCTGAAACGCTGATGCTGAACTACGGCTACGATCCGCAGTTGTCGGAAGGGGCCGTCAAGCCGCCGGTCTTCCTGACCTCGACCTTCGTCTTCAAGACTGCCGAAGACGGCAAGGATTACTTCGATTTCGTCTCGGGTCGACGCGAGCCTCCCGAGGGGATGGGCGCAGGCCTGGTTTATTCGCGGTTCAATCATCCCAACAGCGAAATCGTTGAAGACAGGCTCGCCGTCTACGAGCGCACGGAGAATTGCGCGCTGTTCTCATCCGGCATGGCGGCGATTGCGACCACGATTCTCGCCTTTGTGCGCCCGGGCGACGTGATCTTGCACTCTCAACCGCTCTATGGGGGGACGGAAACGCTGCTGGCGAAGACACTTGCGGGCCTTTCCATCGGTGCTGTGGGCTTTGCGGACGGCATCGACCAGTCCGCGGTCCAGCTCGCAGCGGACGAGGCCATGCGAAAGGGACGGGTTGCGATGATCCTCATCGAAACCCCGGCAAATCCCACCAATGGCCTGGTCGACATCGCGATGGTCCGCCGCATCGCCGATAGGATCGGCAAGGCGCAGGACTACGTTCCGATCGTCGCGTGCGACAATACGTTGCTTGGGCCGGTGTTCCAGCGGCCGATCGAACATGGCGCGGATCTTTCACTCTACTCGCTGACCAAATATGTCGGAGGCCATTCCGACCTGATCGCCGGTGCTGTGCTTGGCTCAAAAGCCCTGATGAAGGACATCAAGGCGTTGCGAAGCGCCATCGGTACCCAGCTCGACCCGCATTCCTGCTGGATGCTCGGCCGGTCGCTGGAAACGCTGAGTCTGCGCATGGAGAAAGCCGATAGAAATGCGCTCCTTGTCGCGGATTATTTGCGCGATCACGACAAGGTGGCGAAAGTCCACTACCTCGCTCACCACGAACAGGGCTCGGCCGCCGGCCGCGTGTTCGCCAGACAATGCAGCGGCGCCGGCTCCACATTTTCGTTCGACATTGTCGGCGGTCAGGCCGCAGCCTCAAGATTTCTCGACGCGCTGCAGATCTTCAAGCTGGCCGTCAGCCTGGGCGGCACCGAGTCGCTCGCCAGCCTGCCCGCTACCATGACCCACTCAGGCGTTCCCGCCGATGTCCGTCAAGGAATAGGCGTTCTCGACTCCACGATCCGGCTGTCGATCGGCATTGAACATCCCTCTGATCTCATCGCAGACATTGCGCAAGCTTTGAAAGAGGCATAGCCGGGAGCGCTCGATCGTTTGAGGACGAAGCAAATTCGGCGGCTCCTGTTGATCAACAGGGACCTTTCTCGCGCCCAGCGCTCCGTCGTCGGTATCACACGCGGTCGGGCAATTCGTCATTCCTGACGCAGCGGTTTTCCGCGCAGTCGGCCGCGATCCGCCAAATCTGATTTGCGCAGTGTTTCGAAAATTGCTCCATTCATCAAAAGCGCAACTTCGGAGGCCGGTAGCGGCTTTTGGCATTCCGACAACGGGTTGAGCCAGAAATTCGCGTTCGGGAGCATCTTGAACAGATTGCGGGCCGCCGCGCCGAGACAGGTTTCCCGCTCCTTTATATAGTCGGATATGCGCTTCTTCGACGTGAAGGCCGGAAGCCAGGTCATGCCCTGGAACTCCACGGTCGCTACCTTGAGTTCCTCCTGAAATTTGAGCGAGCGACGCCGCCCGGGCTGCATCGGCGCCTCAGGGGTCAGAACATAGATCTCGCTCTCGAGCAGTGTGCGGTAGAACATGGGAGCGACAGCGGGATCCTTGCCTGCGGCTTGCATGAGGGCTTCGAGACCGTTTTCTGGTTCAAACATGACGGCGCTCCCGTTGACGCGGTGGTCGATCTTGTGCCTCAGGTGTGGCGGCCGCGAAGGGCCCGATAGACCGTGTTGCGCGAGACGCCGAGCTTGCGTGCGGTCTTGCTGATGTTCTTGCCGGTCTCCGCATAGGCGCTCAGCACATGCGCGCGCTGAATCTCGTGCAGATCGTGCTGGGCTCCGTCATCGGCCGGAACCTTGAGGCGGGACCGTTCCTCTCTCACAGAACCGACGGCGGCTTCTTCGATCACGCGCCCGCTTTCGCCCAGCGAAAGCCTTGCCAGAACGTTCCGCAGCTCGCGGATGTTGCCATCCCAATGCAGTTCGGCCAACCGATCGATCGCGCCTTGAGACAGTTCAACCGTCGGGTCGATCTTCTCCATCAAATGGCGAGCGATGTCGGGAAAGTCCGTACGCTCGCGAAGCGGCAACAGCGTAACTTCCAGCGTATTAAGTCGAAACAATAGATCGGATCTGAACCGGCCCTTGGCAATTGAATCGTCGAGATTGGCATTCGTAGCCGAGACCAGAAGAACGTCGACCTCGCGTTTGATTCCTCCGACCGGTCGCACGGTCCAATCGTCCAGGAAGCGCAACAGCACTGCCTGCAGTGTCACCGGCATGTCGCCGATCTCGTCGAGGAAAAGAGTGCCGCCGTCTGCCTCCCTGAACAGTCCCGCGGAGCCGCCCTTCCTCGCGCCAGTGAAGGCGCCCTCCGAATAGCCGAACAGCTCGGCTTCGATCAGGCTTTCGGGGAGCGCGGCGCAATTGACCGGGACGAACGCTCCCGCGCGTCGGCTCGACGCATGGGCGTGACGCGCCATCTGTTCCTTGCCCGTGCCGGTCTCGCCACGAATGAGGATCGGCATCTTTCGCGCCGCCGCGATCTCAACGCGACGCACGATACCCGCGATCGTTGGATCGGCGGACACAAACTGCACCGCGGCTTCCTTCGGCGGCGCCGGCCTGGGAGTTGAAACCCTTTGCACCATCGGGAACTGACGCGTGTTCTCGATGGTGGCAACGAACTGGCTTCCGACATCATCCTCCAGCCGTTGCCGCTCCTTGCGCCGGCCCTCGTCCACGAACGCGCTGAACTTGGCGCGGAACACATCGCCAAACAGGCGGCCTGGCGAGGCCGGCAGTCCGTGCAGCAGGACGCGCGCGGCGCGGTTCGCGGCGAGAATCCTGCCTTCACTGTCGACGGCCAGAAGGCCTGCGCTCAGCGTATGCAGGTATTCGCCGCGATTATGGAAGGCGACCAGGATGTCACCGCGATGCTGCTCGCGGAACAGCCCGTTTTCGATCTGGGTCGCAGCCATCGCGACCAGCGCCTGGGTGTGGGCCTGACGGGACATGCAATCCGACGATGCGTCGAGGATTCCGGTCAGTTCGCCATCGGGCGCGAAGATCGGCGCGGCGATACACGTCAGATTGTTGTATCGCGCAAAGAAATGCTCGCGCCCATGCACGACGATAGGGCGTTTGAGATAGGCGGCGGTGCCGAGTCCATTGGTACCGCAAATGTGTTCCGCCCAGATGGTTCCCGAGCGAATACTTGCCGCGTCCGACGCATCGCTGAAGCTGGTGTCGGATATGATGTCGAGCAGCAGTCCATCGGCATTCGCAAAAGCGATCATGAAATTGGAGCCGGCAATCTGCTGATGCAGGGTGTGCATCTCGGCAAGCGCAAGGCCGCGCACCAGCGAGCAACGCTGCTGCTCCTGGCGCAGGATGGCTGGAGTGACAAATTCGGGCGATGGCGGGCGCAGGGTGTCGAGGCCGAGCGAAATGCAGCGCATCCAGCTGTCGTAGATGTCGGCCGACAGAAGTTCGGCCGGCGGCGCGCCCCGCTGCTCCAGCTTCATCCACGGAGCTTCGATGCGGCGGCTGGCAGGTAGCATCGTCCATCCTCCCTGAACTGCTTGGCGATTTCCCGTGGTCGAGGACGATTCAGGTCTTCTAGGTGCGCCTGCTATTGCTTCATCATAAAGCAATTGAAGCAGAAGCCAAATTTCGTCGCACGCTTCAACGTGTCGTGCTCGCCGCGGGAGAGTGTTCCGTCTCGGAACAGTTTTGCAATCAGGCTTGATCCGTGACGGATCGAACGAAGACTGATGGCCTGCTGAAAACGTCAGAAGCATCAGCTTGTTAGTGCCGTGGCACAGGTCTTGCTGACCCTTCAGCAAACCAGGAATTCGCACCGCGAGTTCGAAGCAAAATTTTTTTGGGGGGATAGATGAAAGCCGCGGTTCTCCATGCATTCGATGAAAAGCTGACGGCAAAGGAGTTCGTCAGGTACGAGGATGTGACGGACCCGAAGATCTCGCGCCCGATGGATGTCATCGTACGCATTGGCGGGGCGGGCGTTTGCCGGACCGACCTCCATATCGTCGAAGGCATTTGGCGCAGCAAGGTCGACGTCAAGCTTCCCTACATCATGGGCCATGAGAATGCCGGCTGGGTGGAGGCCGTTGGGCCCGGTGTCGAAGGCGTCAAGGTTGGTGACAGTGTCATTTGTCATCCGCTGATCACCAGCGGTCATTGTCTGGCCTGCCGGCGCGGCGACGACATGCACGCGCTGGACAATTCGTTTCCCGGCATCAACGCCAACGGCGGCTACGCGCAATACCTTCTCACGGGCCAGCGCTCGCTGATCAAATTGCCCAAGACGCTCTCGCCAAAGGACGTCGCCCCCTACACCGACGCGGGCCTGACCGCCTATCGCGCCGCCAAGAAGGCATCGCGCCATCTGTTGCCGGGCGAATACGTCGTAGTGATTGGCGCCGGCGGACTCGGCCATATCGGAATCCAGGTGCTGGCGGCACTGTGCGCGGCCGAGATCATCGTCGTTGATCGCGCCGACAAATCGCTTGAACTCGCGAAGGAATGCGGCGCGCATCATCTCGTGAAGGCAGACGCCGGCGAAGTCGACGCGGTGCTGGCGCTGACCGGCGGGCGCGGCGCGGAGGCCGTGATCGACTTTGTCGGTGAGGGCGACGCGATCGCCAAGGGACTGTCGATGACCGCGAATGGCGGCTACTACTACATTGTCGGTTATGGCGGCAAGATCGACATCCCGACCATCGACATGATCACGACGGAAAAGACCATCGTCGGCAATCTCGTCGGCACCTACGCCGAACTCGTCGAACTGATGGCACTGGCCGACCGCGGCCTCGTCGATCTCCACACCAAAGAATACAAGCTCAGCCAGGCCAACGATGCGCTGCACGATCTGCATGCCGGCAAGATCCATGGACGCGCCGTTCTGGTCCCGTAGGAAATCGCCGCAACATGCTCAACTTCAGTCTGAAGCAACGAACGAGGGTAACGCGAGTGGCGAGCGGAAGCGGCCCACGGATCACCGCCGAAGAAGCTGCCGAACTGCAGCGCGCCCGCGAGCGCATGATTGCCCGGCACAAGCTGATCGAAGGCATCATTCGCAACAACGAGCTGCAACTGAAGAACGAAAGCGCCCGTGGCGGCGCTGAAATCGAGCTGGAATGCGCCAGACGTGACGTCGCGCAGGCGAGCGCCGGCGCCGAAGAGCAGGCCGAGTTGGAGCGGGTGACGGCGCGCTTGCAGGCGCTCCGGGAGGAACATCAACGCCTCGTCGCCGAGCGCGACTGGCTCAATACCGCTCTTCTGGAATTCGACAGCGATCCTTCGGCCGATGAACACCAACGCTCGGGGCATGCATGATGAACAAGATCAAGGCCGGGGTGGCGGCAAAGACCGCGCTAGGGGATCAAGGGCGTGCGCAGCCGCTGCAGCTCAACGAAGACGATAGGTCGAAGGATGCGTTCTTCGAGCAGGTAGCCGAGGTCGCCAACGCAATGATCGCGCAGCATGGCAAGGAGTTCGCGATCGGCACGCTGGTGCTCGCCGCGAAGTTCATCGCCGAGGGCAAGTCACTCGTCAATCGGAGCAACGACAACGGCGAGGCGGCGAGGGCTGCCAAGCCGGGCTGAACTGAGAATCGGATTTCGGGAGTCAAAGTAAATTTTGCGAACTTGAAGTTCATAAACAGAAGCGGCTTGCGAGGCACGGATCGACGGGCGGATTGATCGCCGCTCTTTCGATCAGACCACCACAGCGAATGCTGAAGCAACGTTCAAAGGAGAAGGAAATGACTGCAAGTCTAACGCTGAACAAGATAACGGCCCAGAAAGGCATAACCATTAACGAGGCTGCAAGCCGCGTGGCGGATCTTGGCTGGACGCCAAGCTACGTCCAGGAGGCGATGACCTTTCCGACCGACTACAAGATCTCGAAGACACCGCGCGACCCGATGAGGCAAGTCCTGCGCTCGTACTTCCCGATGCAGGAG